>Ga0256914_1001133_pt1 | contig 25181 bp, 19 predicted proteins | sample HulkmetaG_FD_191571 | JGI IMG/M metagenome (GOLD analysis project Ga0256914, IMG submission 191571) | Hydrothermal chimney microbial communities from Main Endeavour vent field at the Juan de Fuca Ridge, Pacific Ocean - Hulk | ecosystem: Environmental > Aquatic > Marine > Hydrothermal vents ... | reverse complement strand
TTTTTTTTGCGGCGCTTGCCGCAGGCTCATGTTTTCGTAGTTGACGAAGAGCAGTTTTTTACCCAGCCAGGAAAGCGGCAGAATCTGTTGGTAATCCGACTGGATAACCAGATCATAGTCACCGCGTCTGCGAAAATAATGAAAGAGCCGCAGCAGCGGCGAACCATGCAGTTGCCACGGCACACTTCCAGGCAGCTGGCGGATGAGCCTGTTTTTCACCCGGGGAGCGGGCAGCAGGTAATCCACCCGCAGCTCGGGTCTTTTCCGCATCGCCTCCACAAAGACGGACTGCAGACCGGCTGCCTGCAGGTTCACTGTCCAGGGCAGCAGAATACGGCAAATGGCGGGATCGGCCAGGATCTCCTCCAGCCGGGAAAAATCGCTGTAGCAGGGGGCCAGCCGGATCTCCTTTTTGCCGCAGCGACCGGCATCGAAATCCTGCACCGCCTGGACAAGGAGGTCGGCCAGATCGGTTTTCCCGAGCAGGGTGTAATAGAGGGCCTTTTTCAGAATCCAGCGGCGCGTGCCCCTCACCGCGGCCTCGTCGCTGTGCCGGGAGAGAAGATAGAGGACGTTGCGGTTATCGTAATAGAGGATCCAGGTGGGCACCTTGGCTTCGCCCGGCAGGTGCCAGATAATGGAACGGGCCGAAACCGCGATGCGGTGTCCCATGGCAGCGATCCGCAGACACCACTCCACATCGTCGAAATGGATAAAGAAATCCTCCCAGAGTCCCGCCTCCCTGGCCACCTCCGCCCGCACCAGGAGAGAGGCGGCTGCCACATATTCCACATCCATCCAGGGCCGGCAGTGTTCAAGCTCCCGGCTCAGATCCAGCTCGGCGGTCAGCAATTCGTCGACACTCCTGCCGCGAAAACGGGGAACTTTCTGCCGGTGGCGGTTGAGAAAAAGGGTGCCGCGGCCCCGGTCCACAAAGGCGCCCATTTCATTGATCCGCCAGGGCGCGGTGAGCTGCATCATGGTCGAACCGGCAACCGCCACATCGCTGTTTTCCTCCAGGATAGTCACCAGGGCGGCCAGGCAGTTTTTGTGGACCAGGACGTCGTTGTCCAGCAGCCAGAGGTAGTCATACTCGCCCGCCGGCCTGCTGAAGGCCCATCTCAGTCCGGTGTTGAAGCCGCCGCAGCCCCCGAGATTTTCCCCATTGGCGATGAGGTGAACGTGGGGAAAACGCTCCTCCACGGCCTTGACGGTGCCGTCGTCGCTGGCGTTATCCACCACGACGATATCGATCCTCCCGCTGGGATATTGGAGTGTCTCCAGCGATCCGAGCAGGTTGAGGATATACTCTTTCTTGTTCCAGGTGACAATGATGACAAGGATGCGGGGAAGAGGATTCATACCGATTGCAAGAGTTGATGGAAAAGACTGTTCTGCTTCCAGAAGGGGAGCGATTCCTCCCTTATGCGGGGCGACAGCACCTGCCTGCTGATCTCCTTGCCGAAACCATCGGCCACGGCCCGGCAATAGGTGAGGGGTTCCCGGAAGTAGAGCGCGCGGATCAGGCCGATCACCAGCCGGGAGAAGATCATGTAGGCGGCCTGGGATCGGGGGTAGTAGCGCCTGATCAGCCAGATGGTATTCCGGGTCGGGTAGTAGACCCGCCGCCTGCCGGGCCGACCGGCAAGGTCACCGCGGTGCACAATCCGGCAGCGGGGATGATAAAATATCTTGTAATTTCGCTGTTTCACCTTGAAAGAGACGTCGATCTCGTTCTGGTAGAGAAAAAAATCCTCCGGGTACCAGCCGATCTCGGCAAAGAGCCGGCGTCGCACGGCAAAGCCGCAGCCCACAAAAAAGGGCGACGGTGCGAAAACTCCCCCCGGCGGCAGGTGCCAGCTCCACTGCGGCGATCCGTCCCGATTCTCGATATGGCAGGCGATCAGGCCAATCTGCGGATGGGAGTCAAAGGTGGCAAGCAACAGCTCCAGCGTCTCCGCATCCGCGGGGGAGGAATCATCGTCCAGCACCAGGACAAACTCGCCCGCCGCCTGCCTGAAGGCGTGATTATATCCGGCAATTCCCAGATTTTCATGGAGGAGAACGGTGTTGATATCGCTTTGTCGCCGCAGGTAGTCGCCGGTGCCGTCCGTTGAACCGTTGTCCACGGCGAAAATCTCGGTATCGGTACGCTTTCCGGCCAACTCCCTCAGTATCTGCAATGTCAGGCGCGTCTCATCCACACGGTTGTAGTTGAGAAAAACAATGCTGAGGCGAATTGATTCAGAGGAGCGGCTGGCGGTCATGGCGGTCTGCTGCACAATTTTTTGTCTTCCCTTTACTTCACTTTGTCCCGGAGCGCACGGGGTTATTTCAGCCCTTGCCGCCATAACCCCGCTTTTTTTCAGCGGGAAACCGCCACTTCCGCCGGAACGGCTCCGCCCGGTTGTCCCTTTTCCGGGCCATGCCGCCCGGAAGAGCGCGGAGACGACCGGGCGGTGCGGACGATTCCGGAGCGCTCCAAAAAAATGAAAAACAGCCCCATTGACATTTAACGCTGTGAAACCCGCTGAAAAGCGGTACAGTATTTCCGCCCAAAAAAACGTGCCGATGTATCCACAACAGGAATACGCCAATGGCGGAAAAGAGTAATGCCCCCCGGCCGGAGTCCGGTCGCAGCGGCCCTGCCCGGTTTTTCATACGCAACCTGCCTCGCCTTCTCGTTGCAGTTCTGCTGCTGGTAATTGTGCTGCTGGCACTGCTCATGGGAGAAGAAAAAAAACGGCTGCAGCGGGAAAGGGAAAACACGCCGGCCCCGGAACGTCCACCGGTGAACGTGGTGGTCCTGACCATGCACCCGACAACAATCCGCGACCTGATCAGGTTGCCGGCGGAAATGGAGGCCTGGGAGGAACTCGTCGTCTCCGCCCGGGTCGCCGGCACCATCGACATGGTCCGGGTCCGGGAAGGAGAGAGGGTGGACAAGGGGGCGCTGCTGGCCCGCATCGAGGAGGGTGATTTCCGCATCGCCCGCGACCGGGCCAGGGCGGCATTCGACTTTGCCGCCGCCGAACATGAACGGGCAAAAACCATGTTCGGTGACGGCGTGATCTCCGTCGCGGAACTCGAGGCCGCCGGAACCTCCCTGCGCACCGCCGGGGCCGACCTGGACAACAGCGAACTTCAGCTCTCTCGCTGCGCCATCACGGCACCGTTGACCGGGGTGGTCAAGAAGATGTTCGCCAAACCGGGTCTCTTTGTCGGAATCGGCGACCCCGTGGCCGAAATCGTCAGAATCGATCGCCTCAAGGCCGTGGTCGGCATTCCGGAATCGGACGTGACCGCGGTTACCGGCATCGACGAAGTCGGCCTGACCATCAAGGCCCTGGGCAGCCTGAGGGTGATGGGGCGCAAACACTTTCTGGCCCCGGCACCCGAGGATCGGGCCCATCTCTACCGCCTGGAACTGGAAGTGGACAACACAGCCGGCAAAATTCTGCCGGGCATGTTCGCCAGGGCGGAAATTGTCAGACAGACGGTGACCGACGCCCTGGTTCTCCCCCTCCACGCAGTGATTTCCGAGCAGGGTCGCCACCTGGTCTACCTCGATATCGACGGCACGGCGCAACGGCGGGAAGTGGAACCGGGCTTTCTCGAAGGCTGGAAAGTCCTGGTGAAAAGCGGTCTGCATCCCGGTGACCGCGTTCTGGTCGAAGGCCAACGCAGTGTGGAAAACGGCCGCCCCATCCATGTACTGCGGGAACTCGGCGGCCTGGACGAAATCAGGCCATGATCATCTCCGACACCGCTGTCCGCAAATCCGTCCCGGTCCTGGTTCTCTCCCTACTGCTTATCATCGTCGGCGTCTATTCCTATATCTCCCTGCCCCGGGAAAGCGATCCGGACATCACCATCCCCAACGTCTTCATCTCCACCAGCTATCGGGGAGTTTCCGCCGCCGACATGGAAACCGCGGTGACCATGGAGATCGAAAAAAAACTCAAAGGCCTCGACGGGCTCAAAAAAATCCGCTCGGTGAGTTCGCAGGGAAGTTCATCCATTAATGTGGAATTTGTCACCGGCACCGATATCGACCAGGCCCTCCAGGACGTGAAGGACAAGGTGGATGAGGCCATGGGCTCACTGCCCGCCGACCTGGACGAAGATCCGTCGGTCTTCGAGGTAAACTTCGCTGAAATGCCCATTATTATCCTCTCCCTTTCCGGCGACTGCGGACTTCCGCGCCTCAAACGCATCAGCGACCGGCTGGAGGATGAAATCGAGGCCATTCCCGGAGTCCTGGAGGTGGAGGTTGCCGGCGGCCTGGAACGGGAAATCCGCATCGAGGTCTTACCGGAAAAACTGGCCTATTACGGCCTCACCTTCGGCGCCCTGCAGCAGGTGGTGGCGGCCGAAAACACCAACACCTCGGGGGGTGCTCTCCGCCTCGGTCACAGCCGCTATCAGCTGCGGATCCCCGGCGAATTCGAAAATCCGTCGGAAATTGAAAACCTGATTATCCAGACCCGCAACAGCCAGCCCATCTACCTCAAGGATGTGGCCCGCATCGTCGACGGCTTCAAGGAAGCCCGGAGCAGGGCCCGTCTCAACACCCTGCCCGCCATTACCCTGGCGGTGAAAAAACGGGCCGGGGAAAATATCATTGCCATCAGCGAGGCGGTGGACCGGGTCATCTCCGATCTCGCCCCGGGTTGGCCCGCCACCGTCGGAGTGACAAAAATTCTGGACAAGTCCCGTGATATCAAGAATATGGTCGCGGATCTGGAAAACAACATCCTCACCGGCCTCTGTCTGGTCATGCTGGTGATCTTCTCGGTCATGGGTCTCCGCAACGCCATCCTGGTCAGCCTGGCCATTCCCTTTTCCATGCTCATCTCCTTCACTGTGCTCTCCATCATGGGGATCACCCTCAACATGGTGGTGCTCTTCAGCCTCACCCTGGCCCTTGGCATGCTGGTAGACAATGCCATTGTCATCGTCGAGAACTGTTACCGCTTCATGGAGCAGGGGGCGGACCGCCGTCGGGCCGCCATGCAGGCCACATCCGAGGTCGCCTGGCCGGTGATCGGCTCTACCCTCACCACGCTTGGGGCGTTTTCTCCCATGCTCTTCTGGCCCGGCATTATGGGCGAATTTATGGGATACCTGCCCCTGACCCTGATCATCACCCTTAGCTCCAGCCTCTTCGTTGCCCTGGTGATCAATCCGGCCATGGTGTCGCTGTTCATGAAGATCCGCTCCCGGCCGGCAAAGCCCTCCTCATCCGCCCCAAGGACCGACGGCGAGCCCGGAGCCGGGGAACAGCCGGTGGAAATCCGGGGTACCGTGCTCACCCTCTACGCCCGGATTCTGAGCATTGCCCTGGCCCGCCCCATCAGCGTGGTGCTGGCGGGTATCTGCGTATTGATAATCATGTTCCAGGGGTGGATGCTGGCGGTGGGGCTGGAAAAACCGGTGGAATTTTTCCCAGACATCCAGCCAAAGGGCATGTTCGTCAATCTCGAAGCCCCGGAAGGCGCGGATCTTGACTATATCGACACCATCCTTGGCCGCATCGAGGCGGCGATACAGGGGAAAAATGGGGAGGTCCCCAGCGACCTTGCCAATGTCCGGACCGTCTATATGAAGGCGATCGCCTCCAAAAGCGGCGGTATGGCCTTTGACCCCAACAGCCCCAACTCCGTGGGGGTCCGCTTTGTGGACCTGGAAGAGCGGAGACGCTCCTCCCACCGCACCGTGGAGGAAATCCGCGAACGGGTGGCGGCCATTGCCGGCGGCAAAATCACCGTGGCCACGGAAGAGGAGGGGCCACCCACCGGAGCGCCGATCAATATCGAAATCAGCGGTGACAACTTCACGGTTTTGGGAGAGCTGGCGCGGGGAGTGCGCTCCGTTCTCTCAACCCTTCCCCATCTCACGGATATCCGGGATGACTATGCCCAGGGATCTCCAACGCTCAGAGTACGCATCGACCGTCAGCGGGCCGCTCTTTTCGGCCTGACCACCGATATGATCGGATTTTCCCTCAAGGCGGCCTATAACGGCCTGGAGGTTTCCAGTTTCCGGGAAGGAGATGAAGATTTCGATATCACGGTTCGGCTGAGCAAAAAGGAGCGCGAGGTGATCGATGTGCTGCGGGAGTTGATGATTCCGACGCCAGCCGGCATACAGGTGCCGCTTTCCACCCTGGCAACGGTTGAGTTCGGCGGCTCGCTGTCGGACATCACCCGCATCGACAACCGCAGGGTGGTGACGGTGAAGGCCAACGTCGACGAAACCAGAATCCCGGGGCCGGTGGCCCGGGCCGAAGCCGGAAAGATGCTGCGGGAATTCCATCTGCCGCCGGGCTATCGCATCACCTTTACCGGCGAATTCGAATTTCAGCAGGAGTCGGAGGATTTTCTCGGTAAGGCCTTTCTCCTGGCCCTGCTGCTGATCTTTCTCATGCTGGTCACCCAGTTCAACTCGGTGATCCAGCCCTTTCTGATCATGACCTCGGTGATCCTCTCGCTGGGGGGCGCCTTTCTGGGTCTGATGCTCTTCCGTCAACCCTTCGGCATCATTATGACCGGGGTGGGAGTGATTTCACTGGCCGGGGTGGTGGTCAACAACGGCATCGTCCTCATCGACTATACCAACAAACTCCTTGCCGGAGGAATGGAACTGCACCGGGCGGTAATCGCGGCGGGCGCCACCCGCCTCAGGCCGGTGATCCTCACCGCCCTCACCACCATCCTCGGCCTGGTCCCCATGGTCACCGGTGTTTCCTTCGATTTCCACAGCTTCACCATCTCCTGGGTGAGCGAATCGAGCCAGTGGTGGCGCTCCATGGCGGTGGTGGTCATCTTCGGCCTGATAACGGCAACCTTCCTCACCCTGCTGGTGGTGCCCACCCTCTATTACCTGACGGCGGGAATGGAAAAACATCGTCGCACCCTGCGCCGCCGGATCAGGAAATCCTTGCGCAAGGCAAAGGTGAGAGCAGCGGACAAACCATGAAAAACAACGGGGATTTTAACCGATATCCTCTCCGGTGAAGTAGGTGGCCGCGGTTTCCACCGCCTCTTTACTGCCGATGATCAGCGGTACCCGCTGGTGCAGGTCAACGGGATCGATATCAAGAATTCTGCGGCCGTCATCGGTGATGGCCAGGCCGCCGGCCTGCTCCACGACCATGGCCAGGGGCTGGGCCTCGTAGAGCAACCGCAGTTTGCCTTCGGGCTTGTCCGCCGACTTGCGATCCCGCGGGTAGAGAAATATTCCGCCGCTGATGAGGTTGCGATGGAAATCAGCCACCAGGGAACCGATATAGCGCAGGCTGTAGGGCCTGCCCGCCTGGGGATCGATCTCCTTGACGTGGTCGATATAGGCCCGGGTGGAGTCGTACCAGTAATTGGTATATGCCTCGTTTATGCTGTAATACTTGCATTTTTCCGGAATACGGATATCCGGATGCGAGAGGAAAAACTCGCCGACGCTGGGATCCAGGGTGAAACCGTGCACACCCTCGCCGGTGGTGTAGACCAACATGGTGCTGGAGCCGTAGATGATGTAGCCGGCAGCCACCAGGGAACTGCCGCGCTGGAGCAGGTCCGCACGGGTACCCTGACGCCACTGGCTCACCCGGCGGTGTACGGCAAAGATCGTGCCGATGCTGACGTTGACATCAATGTTGGAGGATCCGTCCAGGGGGTCGAATGCCAGGGTATACTTCCCCTCGTAGCCCTCTTTCACCGGGATGATGTCATCCTCCTCTTCCGAGGCCATGACGCAGATATAACCGCAGCGCTCCATATGTCGCTTGATGGTGGTGTTGGCATACTCATCGAGTTTCTGCACCTCTTCTCCCTGGATATTCGTCCGCCCGGAAAGCCCGAGAATATCGGCCAGGCCGGCCATGTTGACCTCAGAGGCAATGATCTTGCCGGCAACGATCAGCTCGCTGAGCAGACCGGAGAGGTCACCGGTCGCCTCCGGATGGAGACGTTGACTTTCCATGATCTGCCTGCTTACCGTAATACCTTCAGCCTGTTGCATGTCTCCCTCCTCTCTCATACTCCGCCACCGGAAAAAGGGGTGACGGAATAGCTGCTGTTATCATTTAACCTGCCGGTAAGATTTATAATTCTATTGTATTGGAGCCACCGGCAAAAGTCAAACTTTCCCTGATGCCTCCAGGGGTTTCCAGGTGCGGATGAGTTCCAGCAGGGTGCGGACGCCAGTGCCGGATGGTCCTTTCTTGGCGATATATGATTTTTCGGTAAAATTCCAGGCGGTTCCAGCAATATCAAGATGGACCCAGGGAGTATCGCCGACAAACTCGGCCAGATACGAGGCGGCGGTGATGGTTCCGGCGGGCCGGCCGCCGACGTTTTTTAAATCCGCCACTTCGGATTTGAGCTGCTTGGTGTACTCCGGCCCCAGGGGAAGCCGCCACAGAGGTTCCCCGCTGGCGTCGCCGGCGGCGATGAGTCGCCCGGCCAGCCGGTCGTTATTGCCCAGCAGGCCGGTACGGTGGTGGCCCAGCCCGATAATCACCGCTCCGGTGAGGGTGGCGAGATCAATGACCGCATCAGGACGGTAACGCTTTATACCGTAGGCCAGGGCATCGGCCAATATGAGCCTTCCCTCGGCGTCGGTATTAACGATTTCCGAGGTGATTCCGCCGTAATGGGTTATGATGTCTCCCGGCTTCAGGGCCCGGCCGCCGGGCAGGTTTTCCGTTGCCGGAACAAGGGCGACGACGTTGCAGCCGCTGGGCCTTTCCTCGCCGACGGCCCGCATCACCGAAATCACAGCCGCGCCGCCGCACATGTCATACTTCATCTCCTCCATTCCCGCCGCCGGCTTGATGCTGATCCCGCCGGCGTCAAAGGTAAGCCCCTTGCCCACCAGCATGAGCGTGGGCTTTTTCGGATCGATGCCGTATTCCAGGATCACCAGTTTCGGAGGTTCGGCACTGCCCTGGTTTACCCCGAGAATTCCCCCCATGCCCAGTCGTTGCATATCTTTTTTTTCAAGAACGCGGCAGGCCAGCGAATATTCGGCGGCAATATCCCGGCCAAAACGGGCGAAGTCACCGGGACGCCAGCGGTTTCCCGGCTCATTTGCCATGTCCCGGGCTCTGCAGGCGGCCTCCGCACCGATCCGGCCGCGAACCATCCCCCGCTTGAGGGCCGACGCCGAAAGAGTCCCCCCATGCAGGAGAAAACTCTCCACCCGGGCGGGCAGATCCTCTTTTCTTCCGGTGCTCTTGTACTTGGTAAAGCGGTAATTGCCGAGCAAGAGCCCCTCGGTGACGCAGGCGGCGATTTCGTCCGCCGGCAGCTCCGAAACAGCGGGCAACAGCACCAGCACCTCATCCGCCTTAAGACGACCCGCCTCGCCGGCCACGGTGCCCGCCGCCTGCCGCAACCTCTCCCTTTCCGCACTTCGCTCTTTGCCGGACTCACCGAGACCGACGAGCAACAACCGGGCCGCGGCGGGAAGATCGGTTGACGGCGAGTCGGAGGGCGGATAGAGGAGCAGCTTCTCATCCCTGCCGCCTGAAAAATCCCCCAGTTTTTCCGCCTTGCGCACAATGTCGGCAAGCCCGGGAATCCGGTCGTCAATCTCCTTTTTTTTCCCCTCTTCCAGAAAACAGGCAAGCAGGGCTCCTCTGTATCCGGCCGGAGATCTCTTTGTCAGTCGTATCATCATTTCCTTCCCTCACCTTTCCGGTTGCTGTCGACGATATGCCGTCATCTGCTCCCGGCGGAATCGGCACACCGCTTTGCAAAATACTCAATTTCCGCTACAATGCCAAGGATTCGCGGATACTTTCCCTCCAATCCCCTCTACTTCGACCCAAAGGAGCCGTTTTGATACTTCAATTCATCCTTGCCGTAGGCCTGGCCATCCTGATTTCGGCCCTCTGCAGCGTCCTGGAGGCCGCCCTCTATTCCCTGAGCCTGAGCCATATCGAGCTCATGGGCAGAAAACACGCCAAGGCGGCACACATACTCAAAAAACTCAAACAGGACGTGGATCAGCCCATCACCGCCATTCTCACCCTCAACACCATCGCCCACACCATCGGCGCGGCCGTGGCCGGCGCCTCTGCCGCGGCGATCTTCGGGGAAGGAAATCTCATCTGGTTTTCCATCCTCTTCACCCTGGCCATTCTCCTGCTGTCGGAAATTCTGCCGAAAACAGCGGGCGTTGTCTACAGCCGTCCCCTGGCGCCCTACATCGCCGCACCTCTGCAGGGACTGGTCTTTATCCTGCGACCGATCATCTGGGTCTGCATGAGCATTACCCGGCTGATTCCCCAGGACGCCAGATCGAACCGCATCTCGGCCGAAGAACTGCAGACCATTGCCATGCTCAGCCGCGAGTCCGGTGAAATCGAGGTGCAGCAGGAGATGGTCATCACCAATATCCTGCAGTTACGCAAAAAAAACGTCCGTCAGGTCATGACGCCGCGCACGGTCACCTTTGCCCTGCGCAAGGATATGACGGTAAAAGAGGCCATGGCGCCCCAGGAAAAATGGACCAGACACAGCCGGGTGCCGCTTTATGACAAGGATTTCGACAACATTGTCGGCGTCGCCCTCAGCAAGGATGTGTTCAGGGCGGCCATTGAGGAAAAGATGGACCTGCCCCTGTCGGCCCTCATGCATCCGGTCCACTTTGTCCCGGAAACCGCGCCCCTCAACCGGGTGCTCATTGAGTTCTTCGAACGCCACCAGCACCTCTTTGTGGTCGTCGATGAGTACGGCGCCGTCACCGGGGTCATCACCCTGGAGGATATTATCGAGGAAATCGTCGGACGGGAAATCGTCGACGAATCGGATGAAGCGCAGGACATGCGCGAACTGGCAAGAAAGAGAAAGAAACGGCTTGGAAGAGCAGGCCCGGCCGCAGACGACAGGTAATTGATCACAACCACCGCACTTCACACGCTCTCTCCCGGGTCGCAGGGCTATAGCGGCCGGGGGAGAGCGTGTGAATCTGCAGCACCGGTGATCAATTACAGTTTGGCAGCATGATATACCGCAGGGTTACATACCCCGTGACCGGTTACCCTTCTTGAGCGAGAATCCTATCTCATCTCGTCCAGGACCACCGTTACATCGAAGATGCGATCGCCCCGCTGAATGGTCAGGACCACCTCGTCACCCACCTGATACCGCTCCAGTTCATCACGCATCTCGTTGTAATCGCGGATCTTGCGGCCGTCGATGGCCTGGATCACATCCCCGAGGATCAGGCCGCCGGCCACCTGCCGGGTGCCCTTGAGTCCGGCCTTGGCCGCGCCGCTGCCGGGCAGGACCTGGATGACCAGCACTCCCTCCACTCCCAGATTGCGCGCCAGCTGTTCGTTGGCCAGGGTGACGCCGATACTCGGCTTCACCAGCCGCCCGTGCCTGATGATCTGCGGCACCACCTGGTTCACCTCGCTCACCGGCACGGCGAAACCGATTCCGGAACTGGCCCCGGATGGGCTGTAGATTGCCGTATTAACGCCGATAAGCCGCCCGGCACTGTCCAGCAGCGGCCCGCCGGAGTTGCCGGGATTGATGGCGGCATCGGTCTGGATGACGTTATGAATGGCCCGTCCGGTGACCGACTGAATCTCCCGACCCAGGGCGCTGACAATACCGGCGGTGATGGTCTGATCAAGCCCAAAGGGGTTACCGATGGCAAAGACCTTCTGGCCCACCAGCAGGTTATCGGATTCTCCCACGGGAATGGGCCGCAGTTTCTCCTCCGGAGCCCGGATCTGCAGGACGGCCAGATCCTTATCCGGGGCAGCCCCCACGAGCACCGCCTTCCAGGTGGTGTGATCGGCCAGGGTCACCTCCAGACGGTTGGCATCGCTGATGACATGGTAATTGGTGACGATACGCCCCTTGCGGTCCCAGATAAATCCGGATCCCGTTCCCTGGGGAATTTCATAGACATTGAGACTGAAGAGGTTGCGGCGCAGGGCGATACTGGTGATATAGACCACCGAGGGCGAGGCGCTGCGAAAAATTTCAATGGTGTTCTTTTCATCCTCGGCCAGGTCGCCGCGGGCCGTAACCACGCGGCTTTCGGCATCCGGGTCCAGGCCGCCCCTGCGACCGCGTCCCTGGAAGAGAAGAGAAAGGCCCAGCAGCACGACAAGGGTGAATACCAGCAGCGAAAAACCGCGAGACGAGGAGGGGGAACGCATGGATTAAATCAGATGTTGAGGAGGACTTTGGCAACGATGAAAAAGAGATAGACCCCGAGAATATCGATGGAGGTGGTGACGAAGGGTCCGGTGGCCACGGCGGCATCCACATTGAAACGCTTGAGCACCAGGGGCACCAGCGTCCCCACGGTTGCGGCCATGATCATGACGAAAAAGACGGAAAAACCGACCACCAGGCCCAGACGGGCGGGATCGGAATAACCCAGCCAGCCGAGCGTTCCCAGCAGGATCCCGTAGACGGTACCGAGGATCATGCCCACCTGAAACTCCTTGAACACAACCTTGATGAACTCCTGAATGTTGATCCGCCCGGTGGCGATTCCCCGGACAATGATGGTACTTGACTGGGTGGCGATATTGCCTCCCATGCCGATCACCACCGGGATGAACGAGGCCAGGGCCAGTACCTGTTTCAGCTCCGATTCAAAGGAGGAGATGATAATCATGGCGGCTACCCCGCCAAGGAGAGAGGCAAAGAGCCATGGGGCCCGGATGACGGCACTTTCCATGGTCGATTTGAGCAGAATTTCACGATCCTTACCGGCACCGGCCATCTGCAGAAAATCCTCGGTGGCCTCCTCCCGGATGACATCGATGATATCGTCGACGGTGACGATTCCCACCAGCCGGAAGGTGGAGTCGACAACCGGCACGGCCAGGAGGTTGTACTGGGAGGCAACATGGGCTACCTCTTCCTGGTCGGTGTCGGTGGTCACGGTGATGACGGCGGGATTCATGATATTTTTCAACTGCCGGTGGGGCGGATTGAGCAACAGATCACGCAGGGACATGACCCCGGAAAGCCGGCCGTCGCCGTGGGTGATGTAGAGATAGAAGACCATCTCCTTCTCCTCGCTGCGTTTCTGCACCTTTTCGATGGCCTCCTGGACGGAGAGATCCTCGTCAAGATACATGAAATCCGGCGACATGATTCCACCGGCGGTTTCCGGATCATATTGGAGCAGCTCTTCCACCTCCTGCCGCTCCTCGGTCTCCATGTGGGCGCGGATCTCCCGGGCAGTCTCCTCGGGCAGGGCCTCAAGCAGGTCGGCGGCATCATCCGGGGCCATTCCGGTGACGATATCGGCCAGAAAGCGGGGGGAGAGATCGGCCACCAGTTCCAGCATAATGGCCTCGTCCAGTTCACTGAGAAAATCCCCGACAAAGTCGACCTTGGCGATCAACTGAAAGATATCGGCCCGTTCGCCGGGATTGAGGGAACGAAACACCCATGCCAGGTCGGCTGGATGCGTTTTTTTTATGACCCTGAGACAGTGCTCATGGGCCCCCCGCCGCTGCAGACGCCGCAGGGTGTCCAAAAGGACCCGCCCTTCACTGCCGATCATTTCCCGTTTCGACTGTTTTCTCATAACCGACTATCCGAACAGGTCCGTGCGCTGGGCCACAAAACAGAGGAAAAAACCGATACCCATGGCAATGATGCCGACAAGACGCAGCTGCTCCGGTTTCATTTCGATCAACCGTTTCAGCCACTCCTGCATGGCCTCGGGACCGGCAACATAGGGCAGCCCCTCAAGAATCAGTACAAGACCTGTGAGCGTGACCAGTAGCTTCATTGAAGAATATACCCGGAAGACTAACGAAATTTGCCCCGGCAGGGCCCTGTCCCGCAGGGTGACGGGGATGAAAGCCGGGGGACCGCCCTCTTTATAAACAAAAACCGGCCAAATGGCCAGCCTCCTTTTCCGTTCCCGCGAACCGCGACCTCTTACCGTTTGTAATCTCATGCCAAGAGTGATACATGAAAGAGAGAAATGGAGGTCGAAAATGGGTGATTTTTGCATTATCAGAGAGAAAAACCATGAAAACACCATGGATGTTCAATCCCTACACCATCCGTCATCGTCTCCTCATGCTGGGCGCCGTCACCATTTGCATGCTCATCGCCCTTGTCTCCATGTACAGTTTTCAGTTTGTTTCCCTGGAAAACAAACTTGTCACCATGGAACAGGTGGATGACCTGTTCAACGGTATCCTCGAACTACGCCGTTTTGAAAAAAACATCATGCTGCATCTCAACAGCGACAGTGTGTCCGAGGCGAATCAGGCCCAGGAGACGATCAGAACCATGCTGAAACAATGGACAACCTCCACCGAAGCCCCGCAGGAACTCCGCGTGTTGTCCACCCTGCAGCAGGACTTCCTGGAGTACACCGATATTTTCAAACAGTGGTGCGCTTCGGAAGGTTGTAAGGAAAGCCGCAACGAAAAGGGCCATCAGGTCCGCAAGCTGGGCCAGAAACTCATTGACGATGCCTCTCTCCTGGCCCGGTTGAATCGAAAAAATATCAGTCAGGGCTTTAAGGAAATCCTCTTCTGGCTGACATTCATGCCGGCGGCGCTGTTCAGCGTGGGGGCCATTATTTTCTTCCACCAGACGCGTAACATCCTTCACCGTCTTTCCATACTGAAACAAGCGACCAAAAACCTTGCCGCCGGAAAATTCCGCATCATCAAACTGCCCCCGGGGTCATCCCCGGATGAGGTCTCCGGACTCATAGAAAATTTCAATCAAATGGTCGAGGCCCTGGAACAGAAACAGGAACAGCTGATTCAATCGAAAAAAATGGCCTCCATCGGCACCTTTTCCTCGGGCATCGCTCACGAAATCAACAATCCCCTCAACAACATCTCACTGTCGGCCGATATCCTCCTGGAAGAAGCCGATTCCATGGATGAAGCCGAGAGTAGGGAAATTCTCCGGGACATCATTGAGCAAACCGAGCGCGCCAGTAAAATCGTGCGCAACCTTCTTGACTTTTCCCGGGCCCAGGCTTCGGACAAGGAACCGTTGTACATCGATTTCGTCCTCCACAAAACCACAGACCTCATCGCCAATGAACTCCGGATCCACAAAATTTCTCTTCACAAGGATATTGCCGATCAACTCCCGCGGATCAACGGAGACTTGAGAAAACTGCAACAGGTCTTTCTCAACCTGATCATCAACGCGGAACAGGCCATCGGCGATTTCGGCAGGATTTCCATCAGGGCAAGGGCAACCGACAACGGATACGTGCGGGTGGACATCAACGATACCGGTCCCGGTATTTCCCCCGATAACCTCGACCGTATTTTTGATCCGTTTTTTACAACCAAGGAGGCGGGCAAGGGGACCGGGCTGGGGTTGGCCATTGTCTACGGGATCGTCGAAAAGCACGGCGGCTATATCGAGGTGACCAGCAAAGTGGATCACGGCACCACCTTTTCCGTCTACCTGCCGGCATATGACGACAACGAGAACATGGAGAGCGCCGGGACATGATTTCAATTGCGGTGATCGATGACGAGGCAACAGCGCTGAAGATGACCAGCCGTATCCTTCGACAGGAAGGATACGCGGTGGAGAGTTTCGAAAACGGCCGGGCCTTCCTGCAACAGATGGAGCGCCACCCCTTTGACGTCATCTTTCTGGACTTGCACCTGCCCGATGTGGGGGGAATGGATATTCTCTCCCATGTCAAATCCGCTCACCGTGATACCGAGGTGATTATCCTCACAGGTTACGGCACCATCGACAATGCGGTCAGGGCGACGAAAAAAGGGGCCTTCCATTATCTGACAAAACCCTGTCGTCGGCATGATATCTGCCTTATGGCCAAACGGGCTGCCGAGAAGATCTCCCTGCAACGGGAAAATCTTCACCTGCGGTCACAGGTGGACCGGGACAGCCTGCTGCCCGGTTTTATCGGAAACAGTCGGGCCATGCGGTCGATTTTCGCCACCATTGCCAAGGTTGCCCAGGTCAACTGCAATGTCCTGCTCGAGGCGGAAACCGGCACCGGCAAGCAGCTGACCGCCAGGGCCATCCATGAACTGGGACCGCGCAAAAATGCGCCCTTTGTCTATTTCAACTGCGGAGGTTTCACCGAGGAACTGATCTGCAGCGAGTTGTTCGGCCATGAAAAGGGAGCCTTCACCGGGGCCGATTCCTGCAAGATCGGCCTCCTGGAATCCGCAGCCGGCGGCACCGTGCTCCTTGATGAGATCGGCGAAATGCCACTCACCATGCAGGTAAAACTTCTCCACGTTCTCCAGGAGCGCCGGATACTCAGGGTGGGCGGAACCCGATCCATCGATCTCGACATCCGCTTCATCGCCGCTACCAACAAAAATCTCAAACAGATTATCCACCAGGGATCCTTTCGTGAGGATCTCTACTATCGCCTCAACGTGGTGACAATCCGTTTGCCTAGGCTCTGTGAACGCCGAGAGGATATTCCACCGCTCATCCGGCACTTTATCGCAAAATCGAACAAGGCGTTTTCAAAACGGATCAGGGGAATTTCACTGGAGGCGCTGAACATACTCATGCAGTATGAGTTTCCCGGCAATGTCAGGGAACTGGAGAATATCATACAACATGCCGCGGCCCTGACGGAGGGGGAAGAACTGACCCCCGAAGATCTCCCCGCCGCCCTGCGGCATCGTACCTTTCAGGGACCGGACAACGAAAACCTCCTGCCCCTGGAAGAAATAGAAAAACGCCATATTGCCAAAGTCATCGCCAAAACCGGCGCCAACCTCAAAGCAGCGGCCAGGATCCTGGGAATGTCCCGCACCACCCTGTGGCGACGGGTAAAGAAATACGGCCTTGATGCCAGCAAGTCCGGTAGCGACGGCGGGACTCCGGCGGACAAAAAATTTCGTAACCGATCGCCGGGTATGTAAGACCGAGGTATATCTTCCTGCCAAACCGTCATTGCTCACAGGTCTGCGGATTTGCTTACATCTCTCCCGGACGGAATGCTGGGAGGGCATCCCCTTCCAGACCCGCGGCGATCCAGGTTTCAGTTTGAAACAACCCATGCCGCCGTTCCCAAGATTTATCCTTTTATTCCTTAATATTATCCAACAAATTCTCCTTTTGTTTCATTCTGAAACATGAACAGGCCGCAACCCTCTCTGAAACAACCCGCCCGCTGATTTTCTTCCGGGAAAACATCATTTCATATATTTTTTTCTCTTTTAATTCCCACATATTATCCATCATCTCCTTCCTTTTCTCCCCTGGATTTCCCCCTCGGGCATCGCCATTGCTATTGGTGGTGGCAAACCGGCACCAGGATCGTTACCCGGTTTTCCCTGCATCACAAAACAGGAATGGCTCTAACCGATCACAGGGCATGTAACCCCGCGGTATATCTTAGTTGCAAACCGTCATTGGTCGCAGATGCTGCGGATTTAAATAAAGATGCGGTGGTTGTGATCAATCACAAATGGCTGCCCGGCCGTTTTTTCAGGAAAAGAAAACAAGAAGGAGGAAAGATGCAAACCGATCATGAGAGGAAAAGAGGCGGGCCATCGCAAAAAGAAAGGGAGACAACGACCCGCGCAAGAGATTTTCAGCGACGTAGCGACCATCAACGGACAAGGCAGGGGGCACATAAGTCATGATACACATGTATTTACCCATCGCGGGAAACAGCGTGAATATCTTTCTCATTCTCGGCCTGGGCGGATTTGTGGGGCTACTCTCCGGCATCTTCGGGGTGGGGGGCGGTTTTCTGATGACTCCGTTACTGATGATGTTCGGGATTCCTCCCACCGTTGCCGCGGCATCCGATTCAAACCAGATCGTCGGCGCCTCCACCTCCGGAACGCTGGCGCACATGCGGCTTGGCAATGTCGACATTATGATGGGTGCCATGTTGCTGGTCGGCGGTATCGCCGGCGGCACGCTCGGAGTACAGGTGATCAAACTCCTGCGGGCTATGGGCAATGCGGACTTTCTCATTGCCGTTACCTACGTGATCATGCTCGGCGGGGTCGGCGGTTATATGTTCTGGGAGAGCCTGCAGGGGTTGAAAAGTGAAAAAAAGAACCCTGCCGGGCAGGTACAGCCGGTCAAGAAGACGGCAAAGGAAAAATCCTTCATCCAAAAACTGCCGTTTCAGTATACATTTGAAAAATCCGGATGCGAGATCTCCATGCTCCTGCCTCTGGGATTCGGGATTCTTGTTGGTGTTCTTGCTGCAATAATGGGTGTGGGCGGCGGTTTTATCATGGTCCCGGTTATGGTGTACCTCCTTCGCATGCCCATGCACGTGGTGGTGGGCACCAGCCTTTTCCAGATCCTCTTCACCTGTGTCAACGTCACGATCATGCAGGCCTGGAGCAACCATACGGTCGACTTTGTCCTGGCGGTCCTTCTCCTTCTCGGCTCCACCGTGGGGGCGCAGATCGGCACCGCCGTATCCAGGCGCCTCAAGGCTGATCAGTTGAAGATCATGCTGGCAACCCTTGTCCTGTTGGTATGTATCAAGATGATGGCCGGCTTGCTGATGACACCCGCAATCATGGTTGCCCTCAAAGGTGGGCATTGAAGAGGCAACGGGAGGATAAGATAATGAAACGATTAATAAATATAATAAGTATATGGCTCCTCGCTTTCCTGCTGGGACCGGAACCGTCCATGGCGGCGTCAAAAACGGTCCGGTTTGAGCTTGCCGCATCAACAATCGAAATTTCCACATTCTACAACGGCACCACAGTCGAGGTAACGGGATCTCTGCCGACGGACGCCGATCTCCTGCTCACTCTCAGCGGGCCGAAACATGATGTCGAGCTTAAGCTCAAGGGAAAGATGGCAGGTCTCTTGTGGATGAACAAAGCCGATGTGAAACTTGAAAATGTTCCCTCGGTCTACCAGATTTACACTCCGGAGGGGACATCATCGGAATTTCCCGGGCCGCAGTCGGGTATCGGCTACAAATCATTGGCCCGGGAAATCACCATCGAGCCGGAATCCGCAGATAAAATGTTCATCTTTGGCGAATATGTAAAACTGATGGAAAAATCAGGCGTCTACGGTATCAACCGCGGCAGTGTCAGCTATGCTCCCGCAGGGGAAAAGAGGAAAAATTTTTCCGCCACTCTGAAAATTCCCCCGAAGATGGGTGCCGACACCTATCGGGTGGAGGCATTTGCCGTCAAGGACGGGGCCGTTGCGGCAAGCGCTGCAAAGGATCTCACCCTGGTACTTTCCGGTCTCCCCCGGGCCATTGCCTCCCTGGCCTTTGGTCGTCCCCTGTTGTTCGGAATCATGGCTGTATTTATCGCCGTGGCCACCGGCCTGATCATCGGCGCTCTGTTCAAAGGCGGCGGTGGCGCCCACTGAGAAGTCTTTCCGGATCTCCTGCAATAACAAGAGACGATGAGTTTTTTGACCTCCATACAGCGATTCTTCAAAAGGAACAGGCATGAAACCGTGCCGTTTAAGATCCTCTTTGCGGAATTCAAAAAAAGTCTTGAACTCAATAACCAGATTCTCGACCTGATCGCCGATGCCAACGATAAACTCAGCGGCGACTATATCTTTGATGAACAGTATATCCGGAACACCTGCCAAAAACTCACCGATCTCATCCGGCAGCTCATCGTCACCATCAACCATCTGACGGATCAGAAATATTCGGACCTTTACACCAGCTTTCACCGCATCGAGGAGGAAATCGAGGCACTGCTCAAGGGGCAGATGCTCCCCCATGTCAACGAGTTCATACTGCCCTACAATGCCATCACCCGGAATGTAACCGATTCCGTCGGCGGTAAAAACAGTCATATTGCGGAAATCGGCTCCCGGTTTGGCCTCTCAATTCCCGAGGGATTCGCCGTAACAACCGCGGCGTTCAGCCGCTATCTGGAAGAAAACAACCTCTCCGGCCCGATAGACGCCATCCGGACCCGCTGGCAGGAAAAGAAAATTCCCGTTGAAGAGGCGGCACGGCAAATCCAGCAACTGATCCGTGATGCAGAGGTGCCGACACGCCTCAGGGAGGAAATGCTGGCGGCGGCACGGCAAATCAGCAGAAAACTCAAGGCAGATAGTGCCTGCTTCGCCGTACGTTCAAGTGCCTTGGGGGAAGATGAAATTTCATCATTTGCCGGCCAGTACCGCAGCTGTCTGAATATTCCCCTGGAGGAACTACCCCGGGCATACAAAGAGGTGATTGCCAGTCTCTATAGCCCGGAAGCCATGGAATATCGGCTGCTGATGGATTTCAGGCCCCATGAAATCATGATGGCGGTGGCCTGCCAGCTGATGATCCCGGCAAAGTCCAGCGGGGTCCTTTACACCTATGATCCCGTGAACCCCGAGCGGGAAACCATGATCGTCTCGTCTGCCTGGGGATTGGGAGAGCCCATTGTCTCGGGCGAAGTCCCCACCGATCTCTTTGTCCTTGATCGCCGCCCCCCCTATGAGATCAGAGAGGTTCAGATTGTCCGTAAAGAAGAAAACATGGTGTTGAGGGGATGCGGCGGCACCGGGGTGGATGCCGTCAGGGAAGAGCAACGGGCCGAATCGAGTCTGAAAACGACACAGTTGCAGGAACTGGCGAAAATCGGCATGCAGCTGGAAAAATATTTCAAACGTCCCCAGGATATCGAATTTGCCGTGGACCAGAATGATCGAATTATCGTGCTGCAGTCGCGGCAGTTGCGACTGCAGCACGAACGGGCCCCACGAGCATGTGACCTCACCGGTATTGCGGGAAAATATCCGCTGCTGCTGAAGGAGAAGGGAATTGCAGCCATGGAAGGCATCGCCACCGGCCCGGCATGGGTTTTCACCGAGGAGCGGGATCTGAAAGATTTCCCCATGGGGGGCATTCTTGTTGCCCGTTATGCAACCCCGCAACTGGCCCGGGTTATCCATCGCGCCGCCGGCTTCATCACCGATGTGGGATCAACCACCGGACATCTGGCAACCGTTGCCCGGGAATTCCGGGTGCCGGCGCTGTTTAATACGAAAAACGGCACCGAACTCATTCCCCACGGCGGGGATATTACCCTGGATACCGAATGTTTGACGGTTTACAAGGGCATTGTGCCGGAACTGCAGTACTACAGCCTGCAGGAAGAACCCATTGAGGAGATGTATGAATATCGCCTCCTGCGCCGGGTTTTGAGAAAGATCGAACCGTTGAACCTCACCGATCCTGCCGCCGACAACTTTTCTCCCCTTGGGTGCCGCACTTTCCATGACCTGACGCGTTTCGTGCATGAAAAGGCGGTTGAAACCATTATCGACCTCAACTTCTATCACGCCCATCACCGGGACACCCAGGCAGGCAAATTGATATGGGAATACCCCCTGGACCTTATCCTCATCGACGTCGGCGGCGGTATTGAAGGGGAACATGACAGGGGCATCAGACCGGATCAGATCACCAGTGTCCCCATGAAGGCGCTGCTCAGGGGCATGTCCTGCCCGGGAATCTGGGACATGTCACCGGCAAAGGTGGATTTCAGCAGTTTCATGTCCAGCCTGACCAGGACAACTCCCACCCGCAGCACCTCGCCGGAAGAGGTGGGGAGAAACCTCGCCGTGGTCTCGGCCGAATACACCAACATCAACTTCAGGCTTGGCTACCATTTTACGGTCATCGACGCCTATGTATCGGACAATATACTTGATAACCACATCTACTTCAGATTCTCCGGAGGGGTGACCGAAACCCTCAGACGGGCCCGCAGAACGCGTCTGCTGGCCAAAGTCCTCTCTTCAAACGATTTTCTCTGTGAAGTGCACGGCGATATTGTCACGGCAAGACTCAAAAGGACGGATCGAAACAGAATGCTCCATTGCCTGTTTCTCCTGGGTCTCCTGGTTGGGTTCACCCGGCAACTGGACGTCCGGATGATCAGTGACGAGAGCATAGACACCTTTTTCAACGAGATCAAAACCATAATGGAGGAACAACATGGAAGAAAATAATCGGACCAGCATACTCATCTTAGATGACGAACCCATTGTCAGCAAACGACTTAAACCGTCATTGGAAAAAAAAGGCTATAAAGTTGAAGCATTTACAACCAGCAGCGAAGCCTTGACAAGGGTGCGGGAACAACCCTTCGATATCGTCATTACCGATCTGAAGATGGAAGGAGTCGACGGTATGCAGTTTCTCACCGAGGTGAAAGAGATGTATCCGCAAACCGAGGTCATTGTCATTACCGGCTTTGCCACCATGGCCACGGCAAAAGAGTCCTTCACCAAGGGAGTTTTCGACTTTCTTGCCAAGCCCTTCAAACTTGGGGAAATCGCCGAGGTTATCGCCAAGGCGGAAGCCAAAATAAAAAAAAGGTGAGACAACCAACATCCCTGTGAGGTGACACCATGCTGAAAACACTTTTGTATATCAACGAGGACCTGCCCTCCAGCATAGCCCTGCGTTTTGTCGACTATTTGAACAAATTTGTCAAACTCTCCCTCCATCTGATCCATGTTGAAGAACCGGACGAGAAAGATCATGTCGGCAGAGGCTGGGTGCAGCGGGCCTGGGAGGACGGGGTTACGGCCAGCGGCCAACGGCTTGTCAATCGCATGCTGCGCACCGAAAATATTACCTGCCCCCTGGCCGGTCGCCCCAAAGTCTTTGTGGGAGAACGGGACAGAAAAATTCTCTATGAGTTGCGCAACGGTCTCTACGAGCTCTATGTGGAGGGATATCTCAAAACCGCGGATCCCGATCAGTTTTTCCAGATTTTGAGTTCACCTCTCTACACCAAGACTTCCTGTCCCATACTCCTTGTTAAAAATCTTTCCATCAGCAAAAAATGCGCCCTGCTCTGCGCCGACAGCGTCGACCCGCGCCTGCTGGTGGAAAAAAGCATGGAGGTGCTCGGAAACTCCGGCTTCAGCTTTGACATCGTCTATTTCAAATTCAGCGAGGCCCGGGAACTGCGCTTCCAGGACAGGAGTGAAGGCGGCATTCACCTGAAAATCACGGAAAACCTGCTCAAGGAGAAACAAAAAAAGATTGACGACATTACGGTTGTCTCCGGCACCCCGGAGCAGGTCGGCGAATATCTGAAAGAATATGCCGTGGTGGTCACGACCCTGCCCAAAAGAAAAAGCATGCGCATGCACGTCCTGGCAAACTCACTGGCATCCATCCTCCTGCTCCGGTAACCGGCTCAAACAATCAAGTTACATCGCACCCGCTAACCCAGCAAAGATAAGGAAGATATCATGAAGATACTCATTGCTCTGGACACAAGGGAGTACAGCAGAAAAATCATCAAGAACGTCGCCCGCCTGGCAGAAAACACCCTGGCGGATATCGTTTTTCTCTCCGTTCAGGAAAAATCGGACCAACCGGCGCAATCGGTTGCGACAACCCTGCTCAGATACCGGCAGGATTTCTCGACCTATTTCGCTTCCGACGAATCACCCTACGCTGCTTTCCAGGATGAATCGTTCCGGAGCAGAGCGCCGGGTGACTGGTTCATGACATCCCGGGGTATCAAGGAGTTCAGCCTGAGAATAAGAAGCGGCTCAGTGGTAAAACAGATCATAAACGTGGCCGGAGAGGTGGAAAGCGACCTGATCATCCTCGGATGCAGCGGCAAGGGTGACGGCTGCGAGTGGGACGGTGAATTAAATGTTCCATTGCGGGTGGCCGAGGATGCCCCCTGTTCCGTCATGGTGATAAAACAGGTGAAAAAAACCAATCAGCTCGTCACCATTCTCGACCAGTCCGCGGTCAGCCAGGATTCGATGGAGCTCGTCAGCCAGATGGTGACCCTGCACGATGCGGGGCTGAAAATCGTCGGAGTCAAAGAAAAAAAGGCCCGTAAGGAAAGACGCCTGGAAGAGCGTATGGTCAGCCTCCTCAAATATTACAACGACCGGGAGATCAACACCTGGATCAAACTGATCAACAGCGAAGAAGTGCAGAGTTATGTCACCAGCTTGTCAAAAGAGGCCATTGTCGCCCTGTGGATGGGAGGGCAGCAGTCTCTGCTGAAAAAAATCTTTTCACGCACCATGGTGGACAGGTTGTTGGAAACCACACGATCGTCGTTGCTCATTCTCCGTTGATCCGCCCGATCGATTCTCACTTTTCCGGTAACGGCCGACCCCGTCATTCCCGCATGACCATGGCATAAATGTTGTGACTGTGATACCCTGTCACGGTATCCGCAACCCGTCTTGTGTAACCGATCACAGGACATGTAACCCCGCGGTATATCATACTTCCAAACTGTAATTGCTCACAGATGCTGCAGATTTGCACGATCTCTCCCGGCCGCATAACGGGGATATAGCGGCCGGGAGAGATCGTGTGAGAATGCGGTACCTGTGACCAATTACCGTCTTGTCAGCCCGGTGGAACGGCAACCGCCCCGGGGCAAGCAACTCACTTTTGCAAACGAGAGACCATGAACAGGGATTCTTTTGATCAACGTTTTAGCGGTAAAGGTATATGGCTTGGAACCGTTCTCGCCCTTTGGGCCTTCTTGCTCATGGGACCGGCTGCAACCTCGCCCGCCCGGTCCGCAACCCTTGATGAAATCCGCTCAGCAGCCGGGGCCGGGGATGCCCAGGCCCAGTATGAACTTGGGTTCAGATACTTCATGGGCGGCGGGGTCACCCAGGATAACCGGAAAGCGGTTTTCTGGTACCGGAAGGCAGCCCGGCAAGGTCATGCCGAGGCCCAGAACAGTATGGCATTCATGTATCGCCACGGCAAAGGGGTGGAGCGCGATCAACAGGAGGCCCTCAGATGGACCCGAAAGGCGGCTGAGCAGGGACATGTCATCGCCCAGTGCGAACTGGGTTTTCACTACTACCATGGACGGGAGGTGGAACAGAACTTCAGGCAGGCTGCCGCCTGGTTCACCAAGGCGGCCATGCGGGGGTTCGGCGAGGCTCAGGTGAATCTCGGCGGCATGTACGCCCGGGGCCAGGGCGTGCAGCCCAATGCGATCCTTGCCTATGCCTGGTGGACCCTGGCCGCCGAACAGGGTTATGACAATGCCCGCCTGGATCGGGATGCACTGGCGACCCGGCTCGGTGCGGCCGAACTGGAAAAGGCGCAACGGATGACGGCAGAGTTGCGGAGCATCATCTCCCGACCGCAATAGCCCGCTATGCGGCCGGAAGAGAGCGTGGTAAAGATGCGCCGCCCACGACCAATTACAGTCAGGAAGTATGATATGCCGCAGG
>Ga0256914_1001132_pt1 | contig 25185 bp, 21 predicted proteins | sample HulkmetaG_FD_191571 | JGI IMG/M metagenome (GOLD analysis project Ga0256914, IMG submission 191571) | Hydrothermal chimney microbial communities from Main Endeavour vent field at the Juan de Fuca Ridge, Pacific Ocean - Hulk | ecosystem: Environmental > Aquatic > Marine > Hydrothermal vents ... | reverse complement strand
CGGGCAGAGCCAGTTGCTGGATGCTGTCGCAGAGCTCGGGCTGTGTGGGCGGCAGGCCCAGGGCCCGGCGCAGCCCGCGGTAGGCGATGATGTGGATGCCGGTGATCTGCGTGCTGCCCAGGTCGAAGGGCACGCGATCGGGCTGGCGATGATCGAGGGCGGTGAGTAAGCGCTGGCGGGAGTTCATGGTCTTATGCCTACCAATCCCCGATCTTCCCCTTCACCCCGGCCGCGGAGGCGGCATCCAGGAAGAGGCGAGCGTGGGGCGTGCGGCGGAGGATGGAGCCAGGGCAGGTTTCGTCGATTGGGCCCAGCAGCGCCCGCTGCACCGCGTCGGCCTTGCGGGCCTCGGGCACGATGGCCAGCACATGTCGGGCCGCGAGCAGCGCCGGGATGGTGAGGGTGACCGCGTGGGTGGGGACTTCATCCAGGCTGGCGAAGTGGCCCTCGCCCACCTGCTGCCGACGGGAGGCTTCGGCCAGACGCACGACCTTCACCCATACCGGATCGTCGAACTCGGCGAAGGGAGGATCGTTGAATGCGAGATGCCCGTTTTCGCCGTAGCCCAGCGCACAAAAGTCCGCGGGATGCTGCCGCAGCAGGGCCGCATAGTCCGCGCAGTCCTGCTCCAACCGCCCGCTGCGGGCCAGCACCGGATAAAAGCGCTTCACCTGAATGAAGTCGAGAAAGTGGCGATGGAGGAAGGTGGGAAAGCTGGCGGGATGGCCCTCGGGCAGGGCCACGTACTCATCCATGTGGAAGACGGTGACCTGATCCCAGGCCACGTCCATCTCCCGCAGGGCCTGCAGGAAGGTGAGCTGGGAGTTGCCGGTGGCGATGATGATGTTGGCCTCGCCCCGTTCGGCGATGGCCTGACGCAGGATGTCGGCTGCGACCAGGGCCGCAGCCCGGCCCATGGCCTCATTGCTGGGGTAAACCTGCACGGGCAGGGCGTCGATTTGGGTGGAGAAAAGCGGGGAAGTAGGCATGATGAATTTTTCGATGTGAGAAGTCGTAATGGTGGAATATCGAAGAGGATGCTGAGGTTTGGCGCAGGACGTTTGACCAACCCCTGTTTCAATCATTCATCATCAATCCATTGCTGAAAACGCGCCAGGGGGTGAAATCATCCTCGAAAATAACGATGTCTGCGTCCTTGCCCGGGACCAAACTGCCTTTGCGATCATCCACGCGGATGACCCGGGCCGGGGTGAGGGTGGCCATGCGCACCGCCTCAGGCAGGGAAACGCCCACCTCCTGGATGAGGATGGCGACCATGCGGTTGATGAGGGTGGTGCTGCCCGCAAACGCAGAGCGATCGAACATCATGCCCACCCCATCGTGCACCTCGTAGGTCATGCCGCCCATGCGGAAATGCGCGCCCTCGGGCATGCCCGCACCGCTGGTGGCGTCGGAGATGATGCACAACCGGTCGGGGCCGATGCACTTGTAAGCCAGCTTCATCAGCGTGGGGGGCAGATGCTTGTTGTCTGCGATCATCTCCGCGGTCAAGTTCTCGTAGGTGAGAGAGACCTCCAGCAGGCCCGGCTTGCGCCACGGCCCCTCCCGCACCGTGGTGGATTGTGCGCTCCAGATGTGGATGACATGGCGCAGGCCCGCGGCAATGACCGGGATGATCTCCTCCTCTTTGGCGTTGCTATGCCCGGCCGCAGGCGCGATGCCCAGCGCGGTCAGGCGGCGGGCCAGGTCGTCTGCGCCCGGCAATTCGGGCGCAAAGGTGAAAATGCGGATGACATCAGCGTAGGCCAGAAGCGCGTCTGCGCTGCCATCGTCGGGCGTGCGCAGATGGGCCGGGTCCTGAGCGCCAGCCTGAGCCGGGCTGAAGTACGGGCCCTCCACGTGCACTCCCAACACCTGCGCCCCCTCCCGCGGCCGCGACATCCACGCCCGGGCGAACGCGAAGCACGCGGTCAGGTCGTCGATGGGCGCGGTGGCGGTGGTGGCCAGCAACGCGGTGACGCCGTTGCGCATGTTCTCCGCGGTGATGGCCGCAAAGGCCCCGGCTGTGGGCTCGTTGAAGGTGTGGCCCACCGCGCCGTGGGTGTGAATGTCGATGAGGCCGGGCGTGATGAGCCTGCCGCCCGCGTCGATGCGCTTCACGCCCGCGGGCAACTCCCTTTCGGGCAGGATGGCCGCGATGGTGGGGCCTTCGATGAGCAGGGCCTGGCCCGTCAGCACCCGATCGGGCAGCACAATGCGGCCGTTGGTGAGGGCGATGAGAGCAGGCGCTTCCTGGTTCTTGCTCGATGCGGGCAAAATGGTCTCCTCCGTTTTCAACTCATCAGACGAAGATAGACGAAAAGACGAAGGTGGACGAAGCGAACCACCGTCTATGTTCGTCAATCTTCGTCCATGTTCGTCAAAATGCGTAATCGCTTTTCTCAAGTTTCAAATGCACATCTATTCAATCTCCGGGAGGTCGAACCTCCCTTTCCGATAAATCGCTCAAGACCCCCACGCACTGGATCAACGCCCGCGGCAGATGGAAGGGGTCTTTCACCGGCAGAGCCACAGTCTGGGTGAAGGGACGGCCCTGACGGTCGAGCTTTTGCGTCCACTCGCCATAGCCGGGCACGGGAAAGTGGGTGAAGGCGTAGTTGTGCACCCGCTCGAACCAGTCCAGCGCCCACGTTTCGCCCGAAAGCTGATAGGCCAACAGCAGCGCATACAGGGCTTCGGTGTGAGGCCACCACAACTTGCTCTCGGCAAAGGGCCACCAGGGCTCCCCGCCCGCGGCGTCCCGGGCCAGGAGGATGCCGCCGTATGCTTCATCCCAGCCCAGCTCCACATGCCAGCGGATGGCGTCGAGAGCCTGGCGGATGCGCGCGTCATCGCCCCAGTGCTGGTAGATGTGGATCATGAACCACATAGCTTCGATGGCATGGCCCGGCACGATGGCCCGGCCCTGGGGCGTGTCCATAAGCTGGTTGTCCAGGGTGACGTATTCGTAGAGCAAGTGTTGCTCGGGCCGCAAGAACGCGGTCATCACCTCCTCGGCCAGGGCGTGGCCCGCGGCCAGAATGGCGTCATCGCTCAGCAGCAGCCCCAGCTCGTGAAAGGCCAGGGCGAAGATCATGGCCACCGCGTGGGCCTTGGCTCCGGGCGGGATGGCGTAGGGCGCGGTGGCGTAGGAGCCGGGCCGGGCCAGCCGGGCGCGGACGTTCTCGTAGGTGGCCAGAGCCAGATCGATGGCCCGGGCGTCGCCAGTGGCCCGGGCGAATTCGGTGAAGCCGTAGATGGCGAAGCCATCCGCATAGATGCTGGTTGCGCCCTCTCGCACGTTGCCTTCCCGATCGACGGCGAACACCCAGCGTCCCTCTTCATCCCGGCCATGTTCAGCTGCAAACTCGAAGATGCCGCGGGCCACATCCAGCCATTCGGGCCGGGGCTCGATGCGATTGTAGAGCGCGGAGAAAGTCCAGACGGCCCGCAATTGCGACCACATGTACTTATCCGCGCTCAAAATCTGGCCGTCGTCGCCGATGCAGGTGAGGATGCCGCCATACTCCCGGTCGATGGCGTGATCCAGCCAGAAGGGAACGGTGCGCTCCAGCAATTCGGCCCTGTAGATGGCCAGGAGATCGGGAAAGCGGGCGTAGATGTTCATGCGGGCGGAGTTGCCTCCTCGGGGCGGGCCACGCCCGGCAGGGTGAGTTCATGGGCCCGATGACAGCTGACGAAATGATCGGGCGCGATCTCCTGCAGTTGCGGCGTCTCCCGGGCGCAGGCCTCGGTGGCGTAGGGGCAGCGGGGATGAAAGTAGCAGCCGGAGGGCGGATTGGCCGGGCTGGGCACATCTCCCTCCAGGGGCGCGATCCTCTTGCGCAGGCGGGGATTGGCGATGGGCACCGCGGACATGAGCGCGGAGGTGTAGGGATGTCTGGGCTGGAAGAAGATGGCGTTGGTGGGGCCGCTCTCCACGATTTTGCCCACATACATCACGTTGATGCGATCGCAGAAGTGTTTGACCACGCTGAGATCGTGGGCTACGAACAGATAGGTAAGCCCCAGCTTCTCCTGCAAATCCCGCATCAGATTGAGCACCTGGGCCTGCACCGAGACATCGAGCGCGGAGACGGGCTCATCGGCCACCACCAGGCGGGGGTTCAGGGCCAGGGCCCGGGCGATGACGATGCGCTGGCGCTGGCCGCCGCTGAACGCGTGGGGAAAGCGTTGCATGTATTCGGGCCGCAGCCCCACCAGTTCCAGCAGCTCCGCCACCCGCTCCATCCGCTGCTTGCGGCTCTTCATACCGTCGATGACCAGCAAGGGCTCGCCCACGATATCCAGAATGTTCATGCGGGGATTGAGGGAGGCGAAGGGGTCCTGGAAAATCATCTGCATGTCGCGGCGCAGGGGCCGGATTTCCTTTTCCGGCAGCGCGGCCAGATCCACCACATCCCCCTGGGCGGTGCGGAAGAGGATCTGCCCGGAGGTGGGGTCGATGGCCCGGAGGATGGACCGGGCCGTGGTGGTCTTGCCGCAGCCGCTTTCGCCCACCAGCCCCAGGGTTTCTCCCTCGCGAATGGCGAAACTCACATCATCGACCGCGCGCACCTGCCCTGTCACGCGGCGGAAAAATCCCTCGCGGATGGGGAAGTATTTCTTCAAGTGTTTGACTTCGAGGAGATAGGAGTTGTTGGATTGGGTATCGAGCACGATGTCGGGCCTCAATCATACAGAAAACAACTGACCGTTTGGCGGTCGTTGACCGGTTTGAGTTCGGGCGCGGCCGCGTTGCACACGCCAGGCATGAAGGCTTTGCAGCGGGGGTAGAAGGGGCAGCCCGAGGGTCGGCTGAAGGGATGGGGAATGGAGCCTTCGATGGTGGGAAGCCGCTCCCCTGCGGGCGCATAGATGGAGGGGATGGACTCCAGCAGCGCCTTGGTGTAGGGATGCTGGGGGTGGAAGAAGATGTCCTCCACCGGGCCTGTTTCCATCACCCGGCCCAGATACATGACCACCACGAAGTCCGCGATCTGGGCGATGACGCCCAAATCGTGGGTGATGAAGATGACGGCCATGTTGTGATGCTCTTGCAAGTCGAGGAGCAGACGCAGCACCTGGGCCTGGGTGGTCACATCGATGGCTGTGGTGGGCTCATCTGCGATGAGGAGGCGGGGGTTGCAGGCCAGCGACATGGCGATCATGGCCCGCTGGCGCAGGCCGCCGCTGAGCTCCCACGAATAGGCTTTCATGCGCTGTTCGGGATTGGGCATGCCCACTTCGTGCAGGCGCTCGATGCTGATGCGCCGGGCCTCCTCCTTGCTCACATCCTGATGCAGCAGCACCGCCTCCATGATCTGATCGCCGATGGTGTGCACCGGGCTGAAGGAGGCCATGGGCTCCTGGGGGATGAGGGCGATCTCTGCGCCGCGAATGGCGCGGATTTCCTTGCCGTGGGGGTCCAGTTGGGCCAGATCCACGACCTCTTCGCGGCCATCGTCGGTTTGATGCCGGAAAAGCATCTCCCCCTCGACGATGCGTCCGGGCTTCTGGATGAGCTGCATCACCGATTTGATGGTGACGCTCTTGCCGCAGCCGCTTTCACCCACGATGCCCACGATCTGGCCCGGATGGACGTCGAAATCCACGCCATCCACCGCCTTGACCGTGCCTTCGTCCAGAAAGAAGTAGGTTTTCAGACCTCGAACTGAGAGTAATGGTTCCATGCGTGGCAATGACCTCAATGGCTGTAAGGATCAGCGGCGTCGCGCAGGCCGTCACCCAGGATGTTGAGGGCCAGCACGGTGATGATAACGGCCACGCCCGGCAGCAGCAGCCAGGGCGCCAGGGCCACCGATTGCAGGTTCTGGGCCTCTTGCAGCAGCACGCCCCAACTGATGGCGGGCGGGCGCAGGCCCAGGCCCAGGAAGCTGAGGAACGTCTCGCTGATGATCATCACAGGCACGGCCAGGGTGGCCGCGGCGATGATGTGGCTGTAAAAGGTGGGCACCATGTGTCGGAAGATGATGCGCTTCTGGCTGCAACCCGAGAGTTTGGCGGCCATGACGAAATCCTCCTCCCGCAGCACCAGAAAACGCCCGCGCACCTCCCGGCCCAGGGTCGTCCAGCCGATGAGGGCCAGGATGAGGGTGATGGCGAAGTAGGTTTGCTCCACCGACCAGTCCCGGGGCATGGCCGCGGTCAGGGCCATCCAGATGGGGATCGCGGGCAGCGATTGCAGGATTTCGATCATGCGCTGGATGATGAGATCGGGGATGCCGCCGTAATAGCCGGAGACGCCGCCCAGCAGTACGCCCAGGAGCACGCTGATGAAGACAGAGATGAGCCCGATGGAGACAGAGACCCGGGTGCCGTACATGAGCCGCGACCATTGGTCTCGTCCCAGCCGGTCGGTGCCCAGCAGATAGATGGGATTTTCCTCGATATCGCCTTCCTTGACGCCGAAGAGATGGATATCGGTGGAGAACAGCCCCAGCACCTCATATTCGAAACCGCGGGCGAAGAAGCGCACAGGGATTTTCTTTTCTTCATCGATCTTCCATTCCATGCGCAAGGTTTCGGGATTGCGCTTGCCCACGATGCCGTAGACAAAGGGTCTGAATTGGCCCTCATCGAAAAAGTGGATGGTCTGCACCGGCACGAAGGATTGCTGGGCCCGGCTTTTTTGCGGATCCATGGTGCTGAAGAAGCCGGGGAAGAGAACGATAAGGGCCAGCAGGATGACCACCAGCGTGCTGCCCAGGGCCAGGCGATGCTTCTTGAACCGCCACCAGGTCAGCTTCCAGTTGGGGGCCACATGGATGGCCTCGGTGTCCTCGATGGCTTGCGCGCCAAGCTTCGCCTGATCCCACTCGGAGAGTGCGGTCAGGTCCGCGTAGCGTTCATCCCGGGCGTCGGCCTCGGAGCCGGGAATGGGATCATCTCTCATCCTCAGGCCTCCATGCGAATGCGGGGATCAAGCCAGGCCAGCAGCACATCGGACATGAGGGTGCCGATGATGGCCAGAAAACAGTAGATAAGCACGATAACGCCCGCCAGGAACATATCCTGATTGGTCAGCGAGCGCAGCAGCAACGGACCGATGGTGGGCAGGTTGAGTACGGTGGCGACGATGACGCTGCCCGAGAACAGCATGGGCAGATACCAGCCAATGGTGCTGACCAGCGGATTGATGGCCAGATGCACCGGGTATTTCAGGACCAGCCGCCATTCGGACATGCCCTTGGCCCGGGCCATCTCCACATAGGGCTTGTTGAGCTCATCCAGCAGGTTAGCCCGCATAACGCGCGCCAGCCGGGCCGTGCCATCCAGCGCCAGGATCAGCGCGGGCAGCCACAGGTGCTTCATCAGATCGACCACCCGGGCCAGGCTCCAGGGCGCGTCCACATACTCGGGCGAGAACAAGCCGGTGACGCTGATCCCAAAATAAGAATAGGCCAGCCACATGAGGATGAGCGCAGTCATAAAGGTGGGGGTGGCCACGCCCATGTAATTGAAGATGGTGAAAAAATAGTCGATAAAGGAGTATTGCTTGGTGGCGGAAATGATGCCGATGGGGATGGCCAACGACCAGGATATGATGAAGGTGAAGGCCCCCAGCAGCACCGTCAGCAGCAATCGCTCCTTGATGAGTTCCATGATGGGGCGTTTCCAATCCAGCGAAACGCCAAAATCCCCCCGCAACATACCGCCCACCCATTTGAAATACTGGACGATCATGGGCTGATCCAGGCCGTACTGCTCCCGCAACGCATCGATCTGGGCCTGATCCATAGAGGAGCCGGACGCGGCCAGCTCCGCGATGTAGCTGGTGACGAAATCGCCCGGCGGAGCCTGGATGATGAAGAACGCGAAAACGGAGAAGATGAACAGCAGCAGAGGCAACAGCAACAGCCGTTTGATGATGTACTGCGTCATAAATTTGCTCCCAAGAGAGCTATGATCGAAATCGATGAAGATGGAACACGCCAGACTGGCGCGGGCGGCCAACCCCGTGCAACGCGATGCGTGACGCCCTCGCGTCCTGCGCTTCCCGCATCATGCTCGTCGCTGGCCCGGCCAGCCACGCGGCCGGAACTTCCTGCAAGCCATGTCGATCCTTATCCCCGAACGGCGGGCCGCCCGCGTCTCTTGTGGGCGGCCCGCACGAGGTGAGGAGCCTTATTGGCTGAAGTAGTAGGTTTCGGGTTGAGTGTTGCCGGGCGTGCGCAGCGGCCAATCGTTGCCAGCGGTGGGAGGCACGTTGTGCAGGTTGTTGTTCACCACAACCACGCCCTGGATCATCGGGGTCAGGCCCACGGTGCCGATCTCCCAGATGTTGTCGGCCCAGATCTTGAACAGCTCCTGGGCGATCTTGATCTGGTCTTCACGGCCGGAAACCTTGCCCTTATCGATGAGCTCGACCAGCTTCTTGATCTCGTCCGGGGGCTCCATGCCCTCCGCGCCGTCGGTCTCATACCACTTGCGGAACAGCGGCCCGAAGGTGAGGGCGGGATTGCTGCGAGGATCCATCTTGGGCTGCCCGCTGAAGGGGAAGCCAGTGGTGTCCTCGTTCCAGATCTCGGTCATCAGCTCGTTGGTGTCGCGCATCTGGAAGGCCAGAGCTCGCTCACGCACTTCGACGTGCGCCTTGACGCCCACTTTGCCCCACTGCTCAACCGCAAGCTGGCCCACATCGGTCCAGTTGCCGAACGCGGGCACGACGTTGATCTCGATGTCCAGAGGCTTGCCGCTGGGCAGCAAGCGGTAGCCATCTGCATCCCGCTCGGTGAGGCCGATGCCATCCAGGAGCTCGTTGGCCTTGTCGGGATCATGTTCGGTGTACTTGTAGGCCCATTCATCGCCGGGGTAGTAGGGATGGTTGGGGGCGGGGACGCCCTGTCGGGCTTCGCCCAGGCCCAGGAAGGCCAGCTCTTTGATGGCCTCCCGATCCAGCGCGTAGGAAAGGGCCACGCGGAAGTCCTTGTTGCGCAGCAGATCGCCGATCTCGGGGTCTTTCTGGTAGGTTTGGTTGAACATGAACACTGCGTCGGAGCCGCCGAAGGTGGGCCAGGTGACCACATGGTAGCCGCCTTTGTCCTCGTTTTCCTTCAGCACCGGGTAGTTGCTCATGTTGATGTGCCGGGCCTGGAAGTCAAGCTCGCCCGAGACCGCGGCCAGGTTCAGCGCTTCTTTGTCCGCGAAGAAGGTGAAGCGCACTTCGTCGATGTAGGGAAGCTGGTTACCCTCGGCGTCGACGCCCACGTAGTAGGGATTGCGCTTGAGGGTGAAGACCGGGTCCGCGACGGTGGAGTTGTCGGGCACCCAGGCCGCGGTGGTGGGGCGATCCGCATTGGTCTGGGGCAGGGCCTTGAGGGTGAACAGCTCCACCCAGGTCTCGAAGCCCGAATCCTTCACCATCTTGTCCAGCTCATCCTTGTCAGCGTAGTTGGGATGGAATTGCTTGAGGTAATGAGCCGGTGCGTAGGCCAGATTGGCGATGGAGAGGTCCGCGCCATCCTTGTTGGCCAGGTCCAGCAGGAACGCGGTGTTGGGCTGCTTGAAGGTCCACTTGACGGTGTAGTCATCGAGTTTCTCCACTGTGGCCACCGAGCCGTCGTTGTTGACCATCCAGCCCGCGGGCGAAGGCATCAGGTCCTCATTCAGGAGGATGTCGTTGTACCAGAAGAGGATGTCGTCCGCGGTCAGGGGTTCACCATCCGACCATTTGGTTCCCGGGCGCAAGTAAACGGTCCACTCGGTGAAGTCGTCGTTGGATTCCCAGCCCTTGGCGATGTGAGGGATGACCTCGCTGCCATCGGGCGAGAAGCGGACCAGGGCGTCGTAGACGACGCGTACGTAGTTGTTGTGGTCGGAGGGCCCGAGGAAGGCCCGGCGCAGGACGCCGCCATACTGACCAATGCCCTCGGCGACTTCTTCCACCAGGGGCTCTTCGGGCAAACGCTCATCCACCGGAGGCAGTTCGCCCGCTTTGACCATCTCGGCCAGCATGGGCGCTTCTTTGTACTTGCTCTCGGCCGCGGGCGCTTCAGCGGCGGGGGCCTCGGTGGGCTTCTCGGCCGGCGCCTCAGTGGGCTGGGCTGCCGGGGCTTCGGTGGCCGCGGGTTTCTCGGCCGGGGCCTGGGTGGGCGCGGGCGCAGAGCTGCACGCGGCCAGCACCAGGACCAATGCCATCAGCAACACGCCCAGCAGGAGCAGATTGCGATGGTTCAATTTGCGTTTCATGGGATTTCTCTCCTCATTTACAGAACGGAAAGCGGGTGAAAAATAAAAAAAGGCTTTGGGGAAGTTGGTTCGATAGAATCACCTCCTTGATTCTTGAATATCCAGAGTATCCGAAACCTATTTGCAGAGAATGCTGCATGGGGCCCAGCGGATTGCGTCATAGAATTGCAGGCGCGCTATCTCGTAGGATCAATTGAGGAGTGACGGTGAGAACGGGCGTGTCCAGATGCTCTCCTTCGATTTGTTGCAGGAGCAAGGAAATAGCTTGATGTCCCATCTCGATGCGGGGAACCTGACAGGTGCTCAGGGACGGCGTAACCAACGCGGCCAGGTGGATATCATCGAAGCCGATGATGGCCACATCTTCGGGCACGCGCCGTCCCAGGCTCTTACAGGCCTGGATCGCGCCCACGGCCACCAGATCGTTATGGCAGAAAAGGGCGTCGATTTGGGGATGATTTTGCAACACCTTCCGGGCGGCGCACTCCCCTCCATCCACCGTAGGCTCGCAATACTGGATCCAGTCCTCCTCGATGGCAATGCCCGCCTCGCTCATCGCGTTCTTGTACCCCTGCAAGCGCTGCACCGCGCTGTATGAAAAAGCGGGCCCCACCAGAAACCCGATGGAGGCCCGCCCAAGTTTGAGTAGATGCCGCACTGCCTCTTGCGCCCCGCCCGCGTTATCGATCATCACGGCCGGATGCTCCACGTGATCCAACAGCCGATTGACCATGACCACCGCAGAGAACCGATCCAGCACATCCAGCAAAGCTGGCGATTTCTGTCTCAGGCCGCAGAGGATGACCCCATCCACCTGCTTCTGCTCCAGAGAATAGAGGATGTCCAGCTCCCGCTCCGGGTCTTCATCACTGTTGCACAGAAAGACATTGTAGCCCCGATCGTAGGCGGTGGTCTCGATGCCCCGGGCAATGTCGGAGAAGAAGGGGTTGGAGATATCGGGCACGACCATGCCGATGGTGGCGGTGCGGGAGGTGGCCAGCCCCCGGGCCAGGCCGCTGGGCCGGTAGCCCGTCTCCTCGATGACCGCCAGCACCCGCTGTCGGGTCTCGGGACTCACCTCGGCCTTGTTATTGATGACGCGCGACACCGTTTGATGCGACACCCCAGCCAGTTTCGCCACATCGGAGATGGTGATGCGCCGGGCCATGTGGTGGTTCCTGAGAGTGGAATGCGAGATGTGAGCGCTGCCGTGAGCGCTCACAAACAGTACAGTTGTAATATACAGTACTTTTAGTCGTTTGTCAATAGCAACTTGAAGCGGTGATTACCGGCAAGTCAGCAACTGGAGGGGAGAGAATCCATCGGAGGTGAGTCGCACCTGCCGAGGTGCGCCCCGCCTGGTCGGGCCTCCCCCGAAAGAAGTTCAAGAAGAGCCTCGCAACCTCCGTCGTACAGGACTCCGTAGCCCGCCTGCGGCGCCACCAATCCCTGCTTCCGCTCCTCCTCTCCCGCCCAGCTCGGCCCGGGGGAAGAACCAAAGGAGGGGCCGCGCCTGCAGATCTCGAGTTCACTCGACCAGTGCATCATTTGACAATGCGCCCAAATTGAAACGCCCCCCGCTCATTCATCTAAAGTGCCAATGTTATCGGAGTTGCATGATCCCCTCAAATAATCTCTTTTGAGTCGAAGGGATGGGTACGGTCTCCAATTCAGTGAATCCAAATTCTACAGACTTTTCCACACAAGCCAACCAAAAAACGCCAGAAGTAACGTAATATTACCTGGCGTTATCAGTCAAGTATTTCAAGGATGTTATTAACACTATTCGATGACAGGCATCTCATCTCCGGGCAACCAATCGACATTCACCTTATCTTTAGGATCATAAGGCGCCTTGACAAAAACCGCCTTCCAGGGAACATCCCCGCGGTTGATGAGGTAGTGAGGATTCAGCGGGGGCACATGGCAGAGCACGCCCGGTTCCAGCGTCCACATCTCGCCATTGATGTAAATATCCACCGTCCCCGCCAACGTGAAGAAATTCTCCTCAATGGTGCGGTGATAGTGGGTCTGAAAATCTTCGCCCGGCATCAACACCACCATGCCGAAGTCGGAACGCGGCCCGCGCATGAGATATTTGGGGCCCGAGACGCCATCGAAACGATATTCGACCTCGCTCTCGTGAATTTTGAATGGTTTCATAAAGTAACTCCTGCATTGAAAATAGAAAACACACGGATGAACACAAAAAACACGGACCAATCATTCAGAAATCTATGTCCGCAGGCCATGTGAAACGGAACAGCGATGACCGAATGATCGCCAGCGCCTACTCGCCTGGCGCCCGCCACATAGAAGTGGTTACGCCCTCATCGGCCAACTTGAGCTGAGGCGCGTATGCAGCCTGCCAGCGCTGATAGAGGTCCTCGTACACATCGGCCAATACAGAAGTAGGCTCATAGACGCGATCCTCCTTCACCAATTCGCGCGCAGCGGTCGACATGTCGTCGTACAGGCCCGCGCCCACGCCCGCGCAGATGGCCGCGCCTAACGCGGTCGCCTCCTTGACCACCCGCGTGTGCACGGGGATTTGCAGCACATCAGCCAAAATCTGCGACCACAACGGCCCCTTGGATGCGCCGCTGGCAAAGATGACGCTTTCGGGAAAACTGCCGGTGAGAGCCGCGATGCGGCGCAGGTTGGCCAGCGTGATGATGGCCGCGTTCTCCTCCAGCGCCCGGAACATGGCGGCCCGGGTGAATTTGTCCGGGTCCAGCCCCAGATTGAGAAAAGAAGGCGCCGCGTGTCGCCAGTGCATATAATCCATGGCATCGGAGAAGATGGGGAGGATGCCGTGGGAGCCCGGAGGAACTTGCGCGGCCAGGGCCTCCAGTCGGGCGTAGGGGTCTTCGCCCGCGGCCAGAGCCGCCGCCTTGATGTCGGGCGCGATGGCGTCGCGGAACCAGCGCACCGCAATGCCAGGGAAGAAGACAATAGCCTCGGCCTGCCATTGGCCCGGCACAGCGTGAAAATCCATGCGGATGCGGCCCGTGGGATCGCTGAGAGGCTCGGCCAGATTCACCTCCTGCTGCCAGAAAGAGCCGCCAAACACCGCTGCCTGACCCGGCTCCACTGCGCCCACGCCCACCGTGCCCAACTGGGCGTCGCCGCCGCCCATGACGATAGGGACGCCCTCGGGCAGGCCTGTTTCAGCAGCAGCCCGGGACGAAACATGGCCGATGACAGTGCCCGACTCCGCCACAGGCGCGCTGAGCAGATCGGGCCTGAGCCCACACGCCTCCATGATCTCAGGCGCCCACTGTCGGGTTTTCAAATCGAACAGGCCGGTGGTGCCGCCATTGGAGGGATCTACATGGGGCGGAGCGCCCAGACGCACCGCTATCCAATCGCTAAGCATGACCATGCTGGCCGCGCGGCGATAGATCTCCGGCTCGTGACGCTTCAGCCATAGCAATCGCGGCGCCGCGCCCAGGGCGAACGTCTGGCCCGACTTCAGATAAATCTCGAACTCCAGCTCCGGATTTTGCGCTCGCAGGTCCTTCACTTCCTGGATGGCCCGCGCGTCCACATTGGCGCAGGCCCAAAGCTCTTCCGCATTCTCGTCGTACAGGGCGATGCCTTCGCGCATGCTGGTCGCGCTCACCGCCGCCACATTGACATCGGGCGTCTGCGCCAGCACATCCTGGATACACGATTTCAGCAGCTCCCAATTGTGGGGCATATCGAATTCCATGGAACCGGGATAGCGAGGATCGCTCTTGTGGGTCCATTCTCGACCCGAAGCGGCAATCTGCCGCCCAAACTCATCGAATAGCACCGCGCGGCCACTCCCCGTGCCCGCGTCCAGCGCCAAGAGGTGTCTCATCGATCAACCTCCTTCAAAAAAGACGCATGGAGGCCGCACCACCCCATGCAGCCTCCATGCCAGAAAGAGAAGAAGCCTAGAAGTCGTAATCGTCGATGTTGTCAATGGTGAACTTCACCCGCTCGGGCAGCAGGATGATGCCATTGTTGGGGGCTTCGTAATCATAGCCCTGAATTTTGTTGGGTGACACTTCGACCGTCCCCACATCGGGCACATCGAACTTGTCGCCCACCTTCAGCTCTTTGCCTTCGATGAGCATGTTGGTGACATATACGGCCAGCTTGCCCTGCTTGACCACATCCCACAGACCGAATTCCTTGACTGTGCCCGACTTGACATACTGACGCATCACATTGGGCGTCGAAAAGCCGGTGATGATGACCTTGCCCGCGATGCCCAAATTCTCGGCCGCCTGGGCCGAACCGGGCAGAGCGTTGGCGTCGGGGCAGATGATGGCGTCCAGGTCAGGATACGTCTGGAAGAGATCCGTGGGGACCTGCACCGCTTTCTGCGCGTCCTCGCCGCTGAACTCGGTGGCCACCACTTCCCAATTGGGATATTCATCCTTGATGATTTGTTTGGCGACAGTGGCCCACTGGTTCTGATCGGTGACAGTGGGGCTGGAGTAGTGGAATGCAACCTTCTTGGGCGAGCCCTTGGGATCATCCATCTGCTCAGCGGCCATCTCCACCAACATGCGCCCTAAAATGTCGGGCGTGCCCTGATTGATGTAGAAAGTGCGGCATTCGGGATTGGTGTCCGAATCCCAGGTGACGACCTTGACGCCCTTATCCGCCGCCCGTTTCAGCGCCTCGCAAAGACCATCTGGCGAAAGCGAAGAAATGGCAATGCCATTGTAGCCCTGATTGACAAAGTTGTTGATGTACTCGATCTGGCCGCTGACACTGGCCTCGCTGGGACCATCATATTTCACATGGATGCCCAGAGTCTTGCCCATGGCCTCGGCGCCTTTGCCGCCCGACTCAAAGAAGCCAACGCCAGTCAATTTGGGAATGAACGCGATCTTGGCCTCAGCCTTGGCGGGCGCTTCTGATTTCGCCGGGGCCTCCGACTTGGCAGGCTCCTCCTTGGCGGTCGGCGCTTGCTGCGATGCACAGGCGCTAACGAACGCAGCCATCAGCAGCACAACGACCAAAATCAATAGCATTCGTTTACGAGACATTTCTTGGTCCTCCTTTGGGGATGAAGGTGAAGAGAGAAAGGGTTGAGAAGGTGATGATGATTGAGGCAAAGTGATATACACAACGACAGAGCCGTTGCTTCCTCACCTCTATTCTTCGGTAATTTTGAGCGCCAGCTGATTGAGCCGACGTTGATTGTACTGCGTAACAAAGAGCTTGAGCGCCACCACCACGACCAAAAGCCCGCCCACGACCACCGGCACCACATCACTGGTGACGCCCATGGCCAACAGGCCCTGTCGCAAGAAGCCGATGAAAAATCCCGCCAGCAAAGTGCCCACGATGGTGCCCTTGCCGCCATAAATATCAGCGCCCCCCAACACCACCACGGTAATGATGGTCAGCAGCGCCTCCTTGCCCAGATCGGAGCGGGCCGAAGTAAAGTAGGATGTGAGCACCACGCCCGCCAGGGCTGCGCCAAATCCGCTCAGAGCGTAGACGGTGACGAGCGTCGATTTGACCGGCACGTTGCTATAGCGGGCGGCCTGCTCATTGACGCCGATGAGATAGAGATAGCGGCCGAATCGGGTTTTGTGCAGGATGACGCCCAGAAAAATCGCAAACGCGAGCACAATCAGCAACGGATAGGGCACCCAACCGATGCCGCCGTGCGCAATTTGATTGAAGCTGTGAGGAAGCCCGCTGATGCCCTCGTACATATAGGCGGCAAAGCCCGCCGCGCCATACGCCTTGAAGCCCAGCGCGTCCAACAGGCCCGGCAGGCCCATAGCGATGCCCGCAAACATAAACAACGAGCCCAAAGTGATGACCAGAGGATTGACATCGGTGGAAGCCACGAACGCGCCATTGAACATCCCGGCCAAAATGCCCACGCCCAAGGCGATGAACAAGGCGATGAAGATATTCACACCCGCCACCCACACCAGCCCCAGGGTGATGGATGTGAGCCCCATGATGGAGACCCCCGAAATATCGATGCCAGCGGTGATGATGACCAGCGTCAGAGGCAACGCGGCCAGCAAGATGTGGGTGAAATCGCTGGTGGAATAGAGCAGATTTTCAAGATTCAGAAACGTAGGATTGATGGCCCCCAGCACCAGAATCTCCAGCACCAGCAGCACGGCCAAACCAAACTCCCACGTTTTGATCCATTTCATCACTTGCGCCTTCATGTTTGCTCCTTGCTGGATGGTGTGTTCAGTTGATTGTTCTCATGGCGCACCGCGGCCCGGGCCTGCCGTTGTTGCGCGGCCACAGCCCGACGCACTCGATAGTCGAGATACACCGCGGCCAGGAGGATAGCCCCGCCCACCGCGTTGTTCCAATAGCCGGGCACCTTCAAAAACACCAGTGCGCTATCCACTGCCGTGAGGAAGATCGCCCCCACCAGCGCCGACAGAGGCGTGCCCACGCCGCCCGCCAGGTTGACCCCGCCCAACACATCCGCAGCAATGGCCCGCAACTCCTGCCCATTGCCCGCCTGCATGGGCACAAAACCGATCTGGGCCACGAAGATGACCGCAGCGATACCGGCAAACAACCCGGCCAGGGTGTAAGCCGCGAACAGAGTCTTGCGCACAGGAATATCCATCAACCGCGCGCCCTCCTCATTATCGCCCACCGCGTAAAGATAGCGGGCCCGCTTGAATTTGCGCAACACCAGCGAGGTGATGATGACAATAATCAGCGTCACCCAGATGAAAAAACGCACGCCCATGATATGCCAGTTGGCAAAAAACTTGATATTGGTGGGGATGGTTTCGATCCAACTGCCGCCGGTGATGATCAGCATCAGCCCGCGATAAACGCCCAACGTGCCCAGCGTCATAATGATGGGGGGAACCCGTAAAAAAGTGACGCCCACCGCATTGACCATGCCCGCCAGCACGCTCACAGTCAGGGCCAGAAATACGGCCAGAGGCAACGCCATGCCAGCATTCAGCGCCACGCCCAGAATGACCGCACTCAGGCCCAAAATCGCCCCCACCGACACATCGATGCCACGGGTGAGAATGACGAACATCTCGCCAATGGACACCAGGATCAAGATCAGGCTACTATTGAGAATGTGCATGAGAGAGCGGGTCTGCCAGAAGTTGGGATTGATCAACCCCACCGCCAGCAGCAACGCGATCAATAGCAAAAAGACCAAAAGTTCACGACTGCGCCAGATTCGATTCATAGACTTGCTTCTCCCTGAAGACCGAAGGCCGCGGCCATGATTTGCTGCAGCGAAACATCAGTGCGTTCTGTCTCTTGGATAATGCGTCCCTGATACATCACCAGAATGCGATCGCTCAGATCTACGATCTCTTCCAATTCCGAGGAGATGAGCAGAATGCCAACGCCCGCCTCCGCCAATCGCTGGATGAGCTGATAGACATCCTGGCGGGCGCTGGCGTCCACCCCGCGGGTAGGCTCATCCAGAATGATGACATCGGGCTTGCTGGCCAGCGCCTTGGAAAGCACCACCTTTTGCTGATTGCCGCCCGAAAGGGTCTTGGCAATCTGATACAGACTATTCATCTTGATGGACAACTGTTGGCGATAACTGTCTCCCACCCCCTCCTCCAGCTTGTGAGAAAGCAGATAGCGCCCCAGACGATCCAAAATAGTGGCAGTCATGGTGTAGAGACTGGGCAGCTCCAGAAAAATGCCGTGGGCGTGACGGTCTTCAGGCACATACACCAGGCCCAACGATTGTCGCTTGCGGGAATCATGCTTCTTGGCCTCCCGCCCCTTGATGACCACTCCGCCCCGGGCGTTGGGATCCAACCCCACCACGGCCTCCGCCACCTCGGTGCGGCCCGCGCCCACCAACCCGGCCAGGCCCACCACCTCGCCCGCCCGCACCTGAAAGCTCACATCCTGAAACGCATCGCTGCTGAGGTGCTGCACATCCAACACCACCTCGCCAGTAGCGTGACCCTTCGCATCCCGGGCCCGCTTTTCCACCTCCCGCACATCCGCGTCCTCGGGCAGCATGGCCTGCACCAGCATCCCCGAATTGACCTCCGATGTCGGTGCAGACAGCACGATATGCCCCTCCCGCAGCACGCTGACGCGTTGAGAGATGGCCATCACCTCGTTGAGACGATGTGAGATGAAAAAGATACCGATGCCTCGCTGCGATAAGGTGCGCATGCGTTTGAAAAGATTCTCGACCTCCCGAAAAGTCAGGGCCGAAGTCGGTTCGTCCAGAATCAAAATTTGCGCTTTGCGAAGCAAGCCACGGATAATTTCCAAAAGCTGTTGGTTGGCGATACTCAGCGAGCCCGCTTCAGTGGACAAACTGCTTTCGAACCCGATCTCTTGGGCCAGACGACTGATTCTCTCCCTGGCTTCCCCCGCATCCATGCTCAGCCCCAACGTCAGGTTCTCCTCCACCGAAAGATGCGGGAAGATGTGCGGCTCTTGCGGAACCATGTAAATGCCATTTTTATGAGCCTCATTGGGGCTATGGAACACCTGGCGCTCGCCGCCGAGAAAAATGTCTCCCCGTTCAGGAATATAAACCCCGGACAGGATTTTCATGGTTGTCGATTTTCCCGAACCATTCCCCCCCAGCAAGGCATGGATCTCTCCGGGCATCAAATTGAGATTGATGCCCTTGAGAACAGGCACGCCGGCAAACACCTTCCAGATATTTTTCAGTTCGACCAAAGGCGTTGCGACGCGTGGTTGGTCGTGACCGCCGGGCGGATGCGTAACAGGTTTCGCCATACGAGACTTCTCCAGAAGAAAGGCAAATCGAGCAACGACGTCCTCAACAGTGCGAGAACTGTGTGGCAAACTTGAATACACTTTGCGCATATGTGAAGCAAAATCACATCTGCCCCTTAATCATAGTACAGCGACGAATGTTTGTCAACCCCATTTCAAACGTCAATCGTCGAAAATAGGGTGAATTTCCGTGGCTAAAACCCGATTTCCCCACATATATCCCAAATGGTTATTGACAATTGCAAAAAATGACTTATACTAAGTGCAGAAGCACCAATCACGAATGCGTGGCTATTTCACAAATGAGTAATCCCGTCCGTTTCGTTTGTTATCCCCTTCTCACCTCAAGCGAGATGCGTCCATGCCGGAATTGATCGTTGAACATGACAACCAAAGGCAGGAATACCTGGCCCGAATCGCATCCCTTTATTACGATCAAAACAAGACCCAACAGGAGATCGCCGACGAGATCGGGTTGACGCGTTCGGCTGTATCGCGTCTGCTCACCGAAGCGCGTGAAAAAGGCATTGTCGAGATCATCGTCCACTACCCCTGGCGAAACTCCCCCGAATTGGAGCGCGCGCTCATCAGCACGTTTCACCTGAAGGCGGCGCGGGTGCTGGTGCGAGATACGAAATCGTATGAGGAGATGTTGCGGGGGCTGGGGGTGTTGGCCGCAGCCTATTTCGATAGCATTTTGCACGACGGCATGATCATCGGCATCTCTTGGGGCACGGCGCTTTATCAGATGATCAACACGCTGCGCCCGCGTAAGATGCCCGGCGTGGAGGTTGTTCAGCTCCTGGGCGCTACGGGATCAGAAAACACCCCGACCAACGGCCCCATCCTGGCCCAATTACTCAGCGATCGTCTAGGCTGTCGGAGCTGGCATCTTCACGCGCCTCTCATCGTAGATAGCGAGGCGGGACGCAACGCCCTGCTGCAGGACCGCAGCATTCAGCAAACCCTGGAGCGCGCCAAGCATGCGGATGTGGCGCTGGTGGGCATCGGCTCCACCCGCTCGGACTTGTATAGTCTGCTGCGAGCAGGTTATGTCACCGAGGAAGAGGCCCAGACCATTCGCGAAAAAGGCGCGGTAGGCGATGTCTGCGCCCAGCATTACAATCTCTGGGGACAGTGGCTGGATATCGACATCAACCGCCGGGTGGTGGGCGTGGAGCTGGAGACGCTCTCCCGCATCGACACCATCATTGGCGTGGCTGGCAGCTCGCGTAAAGGACAAGCCATTCTGGGGGCATTGCGCGGGGGCTACGTCAATGTTCTCATCACTGATGATCAAGCCGCTCAAAAGGTGCTGGCCCTGAACGAGACGCTGGCGTAAGTGGCGGCGATACGACCTGAATTCACCAAGAACCTTTTCATACCCATTCAAAGAGCAAAGGAGGTAATTTCCCATGGACTGGGGAATGCAAAATCGTTTCAACAGCGTCTTCAATGCAGAAAGCGGCAAAACTATTTTTTACGCGGTGGATCATGGCTATTTCATGGGGCCCACCACGGGCCTGGGCGATATGCGCCAAGCCATCCACCCCATCATCGATTACGCAGACGCGTTGATGTTAACCCGGGGCGCATTGCGCGCTGCGGTGGACTCGAATCTGCGCAAACCCATCGTGCTACGCGTCTCCAGCGGCACCAGCATCCTCAATGATGATTTGCTGCATGAGGGCGTTTCAGTGAGTATCGAGGAAGCCATCCGCCTGAATGCGGCCATGGTTGCGTTTTCGGTGATGATCGGCACCAAAAGCTCGGAGCGGGATACGGTGTTGGGCCTGTCGAAGGTTATCGACGAAGCTGAGCGCTACGGCATCCCCACCCTGGCTGTGACCGCAGTGGGCCGCGGCCTCAATCGCGACGCCCGCTATTTGAGCCTGGCCACCCGCATGTCGGCCGAGCTGGGGGCGCGCATGGTCAAGACCTATTATTGTGATGATTTCGAGCGAGTGACATCCACTTCGTTGGTGCCGGTGGTGATTGCCGGCGGCAAGAAGATTCCGGAAAAGGATGCGCTCACCATGGCTTGGCGGGCAATTCAGGAGGGCGCTGCGGGCGTGGATATGGGCCGCAATATCTTCCAGTCGGAAGATCCGGTGGCCATGATGCAGGCTGTGGGGGCCATCGTGCACCAGGGAGCAACCGTCGATGAGGCGTACGAGCTGTTCTTGGAGCTGAAAAACGGCGGCTGAACTTCTTCTTATTCCTTCCTCCTTACGAGAAACGCCCGGAGTCAAAACGAACCACTTCGGGCGTTTCTCTTTATGGAGCACAGGGCTTCCTCTTGCTTCCATTCGTACAGAAGATGCCCGGGATAAAAGATCGGCAGTTGTTCAACACGCCCGTTCGTACATCTCCAACACCGCTGCCATTTTATTCAGAATCAACGCCCGCGGCATAGCAGAGAGCTGCCCCGCCCGCACCTGCTCGTATTGCTCAGGCAGGAATTGGCTGAGCAAGGTCAGGGGGATGGCCCGCTGCGTCAGGTTGGACAGCAAGCGATCGAAAGCCTGCTGCACCGCAGCTTCGGGCCAGTAGTAGCGAATGCGGTCACTGAAGCTGTATTTGCGCTTGAAGGCCAGTTCGCGCTCGTCGCCCCGGTAGTATTTGCGCCAGTGGTCCGGCTTTGCCAGCATCACCACTTCCAGCGTTTCGATGATGTGCGACTGTTCTGCTTTCGGCAGAAGCTCCTTCTCCATCATCGCCAGCGCAAAGACCGCTTCGCGGAAGGCGAAGGTGAGGCCAGGCCCCACTTTGAGGATGGCGAAGTGGTCTCGCACCAACTGGCGCAACGCCGCAGGGGTCTGGTAATCGGTGGAGTGGGCCTCATAAACGAAAGGTCGGGATGCGATGAACCGGGAGAGATCTGCGGCTGCGGCCGGATCGTAGGGCAGCACGAAATCATCGCCGAATTCCACGCCCGGCTGCACCACCACCGCCACCACTCGCTCCCAGGCCGCATCCACTCCCTCCAGCCGGAAGGCTTCACGCGTCACATCGATGGTCTGGCGCACATCAGCCACTGCGGTGACAGCCACGCCCTCCTCGTGTTCAGTGGCCCCGCCCGGCACGGGCACCTCGGAGCCGATGACGTAGCGAAGCTGGTGGTTTCGCCCCAGCCGGGCTGCCGTCTCCTCGGCAACGCGGGCCAGCCGCGCCGCGCGGCGGGCCGATACCGCCACATCCAGCGGCCCATCCCCGTCATCCCCCAGCTTCATACTGCAATCCAGATGGATTTTGCGATACCCCGCGGCCACGTAATCCCGCACCAGTTGCTCTGCTTTGGGCATAGCGCTGGCCTCCGGCTCGTTCTGCCACACGTTGGGGCCCAGATGATCGCCGCCCAGAAGGATTTTCTCGGCAGGATAGCCGTTTTCTTCCGCCAGGCGGTGGATGTAGGCCACGAAATCAGCGGGCCTCATCCTCGTGTAGCCGCCAAACTGGTTGACCTGATTGCAGGTGGATTCGATGAGCAGGTGGTCAGCGCCCGATTGCATCGCGGCTTTCAGCACCCAGGGATGAGCGGAGCAGACAGAGGGAATGCCGCGGGTTTCGCCGCGTTTCTGGGCTTGAACGATATCATCCAAAAGCAAATTCGTCACTTTAATTCCATTTTAATTGACGATAATTCAATTGCGTGATAAAATAAAAATCAACAGTCAGTTTGCTAAACATCAGGAGGTTGTAATGTCGGCAACCAAAGTTGGCCGCCGCGGTCAAATCACGCTTCCCAAAAAGGTGCGCACATGGTTGGATATCTCCGAAGGCGACCGCATTATCTTTTTGCGCGAAGGCGATGAAGTGAAGATAAAACCAATCAGGCGCACGCTACTCGATCTCAGGGGCGTAATTCAGGTGTCGGAACCCCAGGACTTCAACGCTATCAGGCAAAAAGTGATCCGTGAGCGGGCCAAAGAGCGGGGTGGGGACGTATGATTTATTTTGTCGATGCCAATATCTTTCTTCGGTATTTGACCAATGATGTTCCGGAACAAGCAGAGGCGGTGGAAACGCTTTTGAAGAAAGCCGCCGCTGGCGAACTGGAACTCGTCACCAATGCGATGGTTTTGGCGGAGTTGGTCTGGGTGATGGAGTCGGCCTATCGATTGCCGCGTGCCACAATTCAGGAATACGTTCTGATTATCGTCAATACGCCCGGTTTGAGTGTCCCGGAAGCGGATATGATCGTTCAGGCGATTACCTGGTATGCGGAAAAGAACGTGGATTTCATCGACGCTTACAATGCGGCCTGGATGGGGAAAGAAGACATTTCACACATTTTCACCTTCGATCAAAAGCATTTTCGCCGATTTGACGAATTGACGGCGCTTCTACCTCCGGCCTAAATGTACGCCAGCGCCTCCTCGATATCGGGTTGAGCGGCCACGCCGCCCGGCTGACGGGTGGAAAGCGCGCCGCAGACCGCGGCCAGACGCAGGGTTTTGTCCAGCGGCCAATCGTGGAGATGGCCGTAGATGAACCCGGCGTCGAAGCTGTCGCCCGCGCCTACGGTGTCAACCACCTGCACGGGGATGGAGGACGCCCGGACCAGCGCATCCCCCTGCGCGGCCAGGGCGCCCGCCGCGCCCAGCTTGATAGCCGCCACGCCCGTCTGTCGGGCCAGCTTCCGGGCCGCGTCTGCGATGGCCGTAGTTCGGGTGAGGGAAAGCGCTTCCTGTTGGTTGGGCAGGAAGATGTCGGTGAGGGGCAGGAGTTCATCGAAGCCCGCCCAGCGCTCGGATGGATCGTAGTTGGGGTCCAGCGACGTGCTGAGGCCCAGGCTGTGCGCCCGACGGAAGAGCGCGGGCAGGTCAGGCTGCAGCGCAGTTTGCAGAAAGTAGGAGGCCACGTGCAGATGACGACTGCGGGCCAGCAGGTCATCGGGGATGTCTGCCGCGCGCAGGGCGGAAATGAGGCCGGGATAGGTGAGAATGGCCCGATCCTCGCCCCGATTGATGATGACGCTGAACCCGGTCTGTCCATCGGGCCGAACGATGACGGGGCTGACATCCACGCCCCGACGCTGCATCTCCGCCAGCATAAACTGACCGAACACATCATCGCCGCAGAGGCCGATGAAGGCCACGTTCAGGCCCAGGCGGGCCGCGCCGCAGGCGAAGATGGCCGAAGAGGAGCCCACGGTCAACGCCGCGTCCGTCACCAGCTTCTCCACCTGCCCGAACTCGGGGGTGACATCCCCGCTGAGGATGAGGTCGGGGTTGATCTCCCCCGCCACCAGCACGTCGTAGGTTTTCATAGGTCAATAGGTGCGATACCAGTTGAGAGGCGTTTCGGCCTGATAGAAATCGGTGAGGGGCCGGGCCAATGCCCGGGTGAGAGCGTGCAGACGATCCAGCCGTTCCCGGGCGATAGTGCGCAGAAAACGATCGCGCTCGCGGCCACCCAGAACGACGGCCTCTTTCCACACAGCCCGTCCCACAGCCACGCCCGACGCGCCCGCCCGGCAGGCCACGGTCACCTGCCGCAGATAGGTCTCGTAATCCACAGCCGCGGAAAGCAAAATCCAGGGTGTGACCGATGCTTCGGAGAGATCCGCGCAGGCCCGGGCCCAGAGCGCCTCATCCTGGACATCGGGCGTCAGCGGAAATTCCGCCTTGAGCAGATCCACGCCCAACCGCGTCAATCGCCGCGCGGTCTCCACCACCACGCGTCGTTTCTCCTCCGGGCCCAGCTTGGGATGAGCCGGATCCAGGGAGTAGGAGAGGGGCTCCAGCATCAGCGCCAGATCCTGCTCCTGGCACGCCTGTGCAACATCCGCTACAAAGGCTTCGATCGCGGCCGCAGTAGGTGCGTCGGGATGGTAATAGACCAGCAGCTTGACCATACTCGCGCCCATCCGCTTGGCCTTCTCCACGCCCCAGCCCGGCAGGATGCGGCTCTGTCGGGCCGCAGGATCACCTGTGTAGCCTGTGGCTTCCAGCGCCACGATGAGCCCCACATCGCCGGGCAACACGCCAGCGGCCACCGCCTGAGCGGCAGAGAATTCGGGGTCCAGCAGGACGGCTGTGGCCCATGAGCCCAGCGCATCCACCAGCGCCAGCTTGAAATCGCGCAGCATCTCGCCCGAAACCGCATCGGGCTGTTGGGGATTGAGGGATCGGCGTAAATTCTGGCGATGATCCAGGGCCAGGGCGGCGATGGTTCCGCGGGATGAAGCGCATTGCTGCAACCCGCGCAGTTTACCGATGGTGATTTCCTGCATAA
>Ga0256914_1001131_pt1 | contig 25189 bp, 19 predicted proteins | sample HulkmetaG_FD_191571 | JGI IMG/M metagenome (GOLD analysis project Ga0256914, IMG submission 191571) | Hydrothermal chimney microbial communities from Main Endeavour vent field at the Juan de Fuca Ridge, Pacific Ocean - Hulk | ecosystem: Environmental > Aquatic > Marine > Hydrothermal vents ... | reverse complement strand
TTTACCCCAAAATGCGCAATTCAGTCAGATTACGGTACGATTTGTCACCAAAGGGGTGATGAAGGACGATACCGCTCAGCCATTTACTGTTACCGCCTATCCCATCTTAAATGCCTGGGAAAATAACCTGGATTCGGTCTGGGACGATTACACTCAGAACTTCGATGCCACACGACCGTTTGGGGAAATGGAAGTAACCACTTCGGGCTCCGATACGTTGTTCATGCAGTTAAATGATTCGGCACTGGTTCAGTTTACCGCCTGGGCAGATTCCGCCGCCCTGCAGGAGAATGTTAATCACGGTATCATTCTGGATTTTTCCGAAGCCAATTTCCTGAAAGCATTTCAGAGCATTAACATCGGAAACGATCCGGCTATTCTGTGCACCTATCAGGTTCGCGGAGACACCACCGTCCAGCAGGATACCATCTCTGCCACGTTCGATGCATTTCTGTACCGGGGAGAAGGTCCACCGGTGGAAAACGACAACATGGTGAGTTCGCTTATTGCCTACGTGTCCTTGCTTCAGTTCGACATCAAAGGATTCTACCGGAAATATCCCGACGGTGTAATTTTCGTCTCCGCCAATCTGGAAATACCTTTTATTCAGGAGAAAACCCAGCTGGATCATTCCTTTGGCAACACCCTTCGGATTAATCGGGTGCTCAGTGAATTCGATAGCAGTCACGTGAAGCTGGATTCCTCTTACAACGCCTCGGTCAACTTTACTCATCTCACCGAGGATAGCTCTTACCGACAGGTCCGCCCCGGGGACGACCGACGCATCTTCGCCTCGTCCATATTGCAAAAAGAGTTAGAAGACTCCCAGGCTCAGAACACGCTGGCCATTGTATTTGGCAATCTGGTAAATCATTACTCCTTTTTCAGTTTTCATAAACGGCAGGTGGGAAACCCCGCTTTTCTGCCACGTTTACGCATTATTTACTGGATTCCGCCGGGCTCACGGTTTAATTAAGCTGGAATCGATATGAAAAAAATGGTTTACATTGCATTGTTCCTTCTGCTGCTGGGTTCTCAGGCCATGGCTGCCTCTTTCTTTTCCAGCACCAACAATAGTCTGGGACTGAGAACCTATATGACCACCGTGCGAGGCATGGGAATGGGGAATACCGGGTTGGCTTCGCTCGATCCGTTTTCGGTCAACCCTTACAACACCTCCACATGGCTGGGTATCAACGAAACCCGGGTCAGCATCCTGATGAAGTACAATGTAAACCAGATCGACTTTGGCTGGCAAACAGTTTTAACCCATACAGCCAACTTTAGCGGACTCCAACTGGCCATCCCACTGCAACGCCATAAATGGGTATTTGGATTCGGACTCACCCCGTACACTATGGTCAATTTTAGCTACACTCAGAAAATCGACACCGACTCCCGAACGTTAAATGAATACATCTACAACAAAGGGAATATCAGTCGTGCTCAGTTTTCTCTTTCTTATTCACCCGAGAAAAGAGTTGGCCTGGGATTTAATTTTTATTACTTTTTTGGAACGATAAATGACGATTACAACTTGAGTTTTGACGACAACGAATTTTACGATGCATTTTACGAACTGGAATATCGCTTTCATGGACCTTCGGTCGGATTTAATGCTTTTTTGAATCCGGTGGATTCCCTGACACTGGGTGGTTTTCTGGACTTAAAACCCCGATTGCGGTTCAGTGTGGTGTACCGCTCGCAGCTAACCGAAGCTCAGGAGAAGTACTCCACCCATAGCACTATTCCCGTGCAATGGGGTGTGGGAGCCAGTTACACCATGGCCAAACAATGGACCATCAGTGCCGATTACTCTTTCCAGCAATGGTCAGAGGGTTTTGAAATTACGGATGAAAAGTTAAAATTTTTAGAGGACTGGTTTAACGTGGGATTGGGCGTGGAACATTCTCATGCTCCAAGAAAAAGCAAAAGTATTTTTCAGAAAATTGACCTGCGAGCAGGCGTTTCGTACACCCAGATTGGTTACCAGTTCAATCAAAATTCAGTGAAGGAATATGGGATTCATGCCGGAGTGGGAATCCCGTTCGCTCACCGCACCGGGCGAGTGGATGTGGCTTTTGTTGTGGGTAGAAGAGGGGAAGGAACCTCAACCGTTGCTCAGGAAACGTTTTTCCGTACACTCATTTCGGTATCGGCGGGTGAACTTTGGTTTCAGAAATTACGTTAAAGATTAAACATAATGATTAATTCCTCAACGGGAGAAAAGAAAAGGAGGAATGCTGTGAAAACCAAACGGTCGAATTTCGGATTGCTAATGGTCCTGATACTGGGATTGCTGCTTACGGTTCAGCTGAATAGTTATGCTCAGATGGACGAGCTGGAAGATCTGGAAGTAGCCCAGGATTCCGTGAAATGCCAACCGGACAGTTTTACCACCGTGTACGACAAATTCAAATCGGATTCTCTGGATCCGCAACAGCTGGGAATATGGTACAGTCTGGCACGCGAAGAGTACAAATATAAAAACTACAAACGCGCCATTCCTTATTTCTGGAAGATTCTGGTCAACGATACCACGGGCAAATTTAAAGTGGTGTACTCCAAATTAGCCGATTGCTACTACAACCTGAACTTCCCGGACAGTGTGTTACTGGTGGCATACCGGGGTCTGGCCAAATATCCCAACAACACCCGACTCCACTATTGGGCCGGATATGTACACGACCGCCTGGGACAGATTGCCTGTGCGGTGCCGCACTACGAAGCACTGGTGAAAGCGGTCCCCAACCAGAAATCCTACTGGGTGAAACTGGCGTACCTGTACTATCAACTGGAGGACCCCAAAGCCATTGAAGCCCAGCAAAAAGTGGTGGAGCTGGATCCCCAGGATGTGGATGCTTCCCGGCTGCTGGCGGAAATTATGTCCCACTTTGGGGAAGACCCCATTCAGGCGCTGAAATCGACATTCGAAAAAGATACCACTATTGTGGATAATGCCATGCGCTACGGGAAGGCAGCTTACGAAGCGGGCCTTTACCAGGATGCCATCCGACCTTTTTTGGCCGTGCTAAAAAAGGAGCCCAAAAACACCGTGGCGCTGGAATATGTGGGACGCTGCTACGAGGGGCTAAACAAACTGACCACCGCACTGAAATACTACAAAAAAATTCTGGAAATTGAACCGAAGAATGTCAAGGTGATGTGCCTGATCGCCTCTGTGTACGGACGTTTAAACGACTTTGTCACCGCACGCCGGTACGTGCGCAAAGCTCAGCGCATCGATCCCGGAAACGGTTTACCCCATCTGATTATGGCTGAAATTTACGAAAACGCTATTCAATACTGCTCGGACAAACGGGGGAACAACAAATTGACCTACGACGATAAGCTGGTTTATCTGATGGAACAAAAGGAATTAAAGAAAGCCAGCAAAGATCCCAATTATGCATCCGACGCCAAACGTCGAATCAAACAATTGGAAACTCTGGTTCCTACCAAAGAAGACTTATTTATGCATAAAAATCGACTGACCCCGAAAGAAAAATGTTACCAGTGGATCAACCAATAAATTGGGGATCATGGTGAAATTCCGAGAACAACCAATGCACTCACTTGAATTGAAATTGCCGCGGGTTTTCCAATCTGCGGCAATTTTTATTTAACCACCAAATACCCGGACAACTAATTTTATCTAAACGGAGGAATTATGCTGGAATACATTAAACAAACCGATCCCGAAATTTTCGAAGCCATTAAGGGCGAGGTAAATCGGGAGAACAACACCCTGGAACTGATTGCCTCGGAGAATTTTGTGAGCAAAGCGGTTCTGCAAACCGCCGGCAGCGTGATGACCAACAAATACGCCGAAGGATATCCTGGCAAGCGCTATTATGGCGGATGCGAATGGGTAGATGTGGCGGAGAATCTGGCTCGCGAACGTGCCAAACAGCTGTTCGGCGCCGAATATGCCAATGTCCAGCCGCATTCCGGTACCCAGGCAAATATGGCCGTTTATTTCACGTTTTGCAAACCGGGCGATACGGTCATGGGAATGAATCTGGCGCACGGGGGACATCTCTCTCACGGTAGTCCGGTAAACTTCTCCGGTAAAATGTACAACATTGTCTCCTATGGCGTGAAGCGGGAAACCGGTTACATCGATATTGACGATGCCTGGAAAAAAGCTCGCGAACACAAACCGCGCATGATTATTGTAGGTGCCAGCGCGTACAGCCGATTCTATCCGTTTGAGGAATTCCGGGAAATTGCCAACGAGGTGGGTGCTATTCTGATGGCTGATATTGCCCATCCTGCGGGTCTGGTGGCAGCAGGCATCCATCCCAGTCCCATACCTATTTGCGATGTGGTGACCACCACCACTCACAAGACCCTGCGCGGACCGCGCGGAGGTATGATTCTAATTGGTAAGGACCGGGAAAACGACATGGGCATTGTGGCACCCAAATCCGGTCGGGTGAAAATGATTTCGGAAATCATCGACAGCAATGTAATGCCCGGTATGCAGGGCGGACCGCTCATGCACATTATTGCCGCTAAAGCGGTGGCTTTCAAAGAAGCACTGCAACCGGATTTCAAACTGTATGCCGAGCAGATTGTTAAAAACGCCAAAGCGCTGGCCAATGAACTCATTGAACTGGGCTACGATATTGTCAGCGGTGGTACGGACAACCACGTCATGTTAGTGGATCTGACACGCACCGGAATAACCGGACGGGATGCCGAGAACGCCCTGCACGAAGCGGGTATTACGGTTAATAAAAACATGGTACCTTTTGATGAGCGCAGCCCGTTTGTCACCAGTGGTATTCGGCTGGGTACCCCCGCACTGACTACCCGTGGTTTCAAAGAAGATGAAATGAAACGAGTTGCTCATCTCATCGACCGGGTGCTGAAAAACATGGGCAACGAAGAAATCTACCGGCAGGTTCGCAGCGAAGTGCAGGAAATGTGTGACGCTTTTCCGTTGTACGATTTCGGGAAAGAGCTGGAATAATTTTAAGGACATACCATTTAAAAAACGCACGGCGGCCATCTCGGCTCACCGTGCGTTTATTCACCCCAGGTAAATTTTATCTATCTTAAAAGATAGTGGACAAATGAACCTTCTTTTTCAATGGTCCCACCGAAATTTCGGCGATATCATCGCAATCACCATTTTCCGGATAGAAATCCACTTTGGCGGTGTAATCGGTCCCAGCAATTTCGATGACACCCCGTACAGGATACTGGCATCCGGCATAGAACAGTAACGGATCGGTAATCTGAAAGCTGTATTTCGAACCATCCGGAGTGACCACGGTACCCTGCCCGGTTACCGTGTAAGAATCATCGGTAGGATCGCCGGGCGTGCCATTCATATCCACCGTAATTTTCAGATTAGCATTGACCGTTACAGTGGAGTCGCCGCAGGTTATGGTGCCATTGGTGATAGCCACTTCGGCATACTGCATGGTCATCACATAGGTCATGCTCCCGCCAACGGTGCAGTTTACAGTGGTAAAGTTATTGAAGGTAACAGCAAACTGTAACGTCTGATTATTCAGGCTGCCATTCATTACAATGCTACCGCTATGGTTAATACCAGCCGGTCCGGTGCAACCTTCTCCATAATCGATGGTCAATTGTTTCTGCAGCATATTCCAGATAATCGCCGGGCAGCCATCATACAGGGTGGTATCGCCAATTCCCAGTGCTTTGGCAAAACTCCCGCCGGTGTTAGCTGCCATGGTAGCCGCAGAAGCAGTGGAGGTGGCCGTTTCCATATACACGACTGAATATTCCGCAGCCGCAGCCGCTTCCTGGACGTACTGCTCATTTAAATCCGGTTCACTGCTGGTGGAATCCTTGGAACAGGAGAACAAAGCAACCAGTGACATCACAACCAAAACCAGAACAACATTACGGAACTTAAACCAATTCATCGAAAAACCTCCTTAAATTAATTTGTTAAGTGATTAATGAATTAAAATAGTTTTAAACCTCAGCGAAGAGTTGCTGCCACCATCCCTGCGACGTTCATGTTGAATGATTGGCTCAAGGGAGAGGGGCGGGCAACTTTGACCTCCGATTTTTTAGACCAACACGTACCTTGCCGTGCTCGGGGGATAATATAAAAAATCCCGAAAGTCCAAGTGTTGCGAAAGTGTTGCGATTTCTTAACGATATTCTGGATTTGAAAAAAGGAGTACGCAAGTTTGCGAAAAAATATTTATTTTGTAAACGAAGGGTCGATGAACAGTAAAGGTAACCCGTTGTTTTATCAGAAGAAAGGAGCAGAATCAAGGGGATGAATTCACAAAGATCCACAGATGAAAAACAAAAAATTATTCTGTTAGTAGAGGATGAGGTGGGGATTGCTCAGACCATTTCCGTACAGCTTCAGTTAGTGGGTTACCGGGTGTACCACGTTCTGGACGGACATTCGGCTTTGAATTCCCCTTATTTAACCAGTTGCGATGTGATTATTCTGGATTGGATGCTTCCGGATAGTGAAGGTCCGGAACTGATTCCACAACTTCGTCGCCACACCATGGCACCTATCCTGATCCTCACGGCTCGCTCCGAAATTGTGGATAAACTCACTGGCTTTGAATCCGGCGCAGACGATTACCTGACCAAACCATTTGAAATGATGGAACTGATTGCCCGCATCAAAGCGCTGATTCGGCGAAAAGAAATGCATCGGCTTGCTGGCAACGATTCTCAGAACATTATTGAATACGGCGACATTTCATTTAATCCGGAGACCCGTCAGGTGCGTGTGCGAGGCAATCCCATCAAACTTACTCCCACGGAATTCCGGTTGCTGGAAATTTTAATTCAATCCCCCGGCCGGGTTTTTTCCCGCGATGAATTGATTGAGCTGGTGCTGGGCTACGAATACGAGGGATACGGCCGCACACTGGATTCCCATATCGCCCGACTGCGGGCAAAAATTGAAAACGATCCCGGTTCACCCCAATACATTAAAACCATTTTCGGAGTCGGTTACAAGTTGGGGGATTCGGAATGATTATTCGCTCCTTCTACACTAAAGTTATCCTGACACTGAGTGGCGTTTTCCTTACTCTGTTCTTGGTGCAAGGATTATCGATCTCATTGATCTTTCGCGGAACAGTGGTAGATGTATTAAAACATGCCGAAGAAGGACGTTTTATCAGCATATTAAACGAAATCAATCGCATCGAATTTCGTACGCATTCCCGTAAGAAGATTCAGGAGTTCATTCACCATCTGTATCTGGAGGGTCAGATTGATGTGTACGATTCCACGGGCGTCTGGAGCATCGGCAACCAGCTATTTTTTCCGCCGGAACCCACTCTCTCCGGGGCAATTGATGCCGCCAACCAGCAATTCACCGGATTTTCCACGGTGTATTACTCTACCCTTCCTCATCCGGTTTTTCCGGCCATTCGAGTGACCTGGCGCTCACAGAAAAAACCCGTATTCTGGCAAGCCATTCTGGTACTGGCTGTCTCCGGTTTAATTACCCTATTAGTTACCTTTGCTGTGGGATACAAGCTTTCTTCTTCTCTGAATTTGCGGTTGATTCAACTGGAAAAAGGGGTAGCGCAGGTTGCCCGGGGAAACTTTCAGGTGGAACTGGAACTGCCCGGCAACGACGAAATCGCCGAATTGGGACGAAATTTCAACCGGATGGCCCGGCAAATCCGTGACCTGATCGATCAGTTAGAGGAAAGCAACGAAGCTCGCCAGCGACTGATTGCCCATGCTTCCCACGAAATCAAATCGCCGCTCACCTCCATCCAGGGGTTTGTGGATATTATCGAATACATGCAGCTGATTCCCGAGCAAGGGGAGCAATCCCGCACGGTACCTACCCGGGAGCTTCTGAACACCGTACGGAAGGATATCAAACGGGTTATTAAAATTGCCGACGACTTAATTCAACTGGCCCGTTTGCAGGAAGCCAATTTCCATATCGAAAAAAAAGAGGTTTCGTTACGATCGGTACTGAAGGAGGAACACCGTTACTTTGTGCACAAAGCCAGAGAACACAACGCCACTGCTCTGCTCAAATTCTCCGGGCGTACACGTTATCGGATCGAAACGGACCCCATCCGGCTGGCGCAAATTCTGGACAATCTGTGGAGTAACGCTTTGAAGTACGGAGATCTCTCTCACCCCATTGTCACACGGGTGCACGAAGAAAACGGCTGGATTTCCATTACCGTAAGCAATTACCTGATCTATCCCTTAGAGGTGTCTCCTCACCAGTTGTTCGAACCATTTTACCGCGATCCGAAATTCTCCGAACATGTGAAGGGCTCGGGATTAGGGCTGGCTATTGTCCAGGAACTGGTAAACCGAATGGGGGGAAGAATTAAAAGTTGGACGGAAGAAAAGCAATTATTTATAGCTATTTACTTTCCCAAGCAGGTTAGCATAGAAAACGGATAATTAATATTCGCCCCCCGTCGGTCGTATGATTTTCTCAAGCTACCATATTAATAGGGGGGAGATAAATTAACATCACCACTCCTGTGTACTCTCCTTTGATGCACCAGATACTTTCCCAATTCTTTGTCGTCATCCATGATATGATTCAAAATCCATTGCACCAGTTTGTTTTGAATTTTTAACAGAACATCCATTCGAAAATTTTCTTTTTCCACTTTATCCAATAATTCGTCCAATTCTTTTTTAAAATACTTATGTTCGTTATAATGTTTTCGGAACATCGGATATTTATACTTCACCATAAATGCATCCTCTACACCAAAATGGAAATAGGTATAGGTGCGGATAAATTTCAACGATTCTTCCAGTTCTTTATGATTTTTAGAACGAATTGCTCTGGATAATTTGTTAAAGCTATCCACCAGGTTACGATGCTGCTCATCGATCTGTTCAATTCCGATTTCCATCGATTCATCCCAATAAATAGACATTTTACCTCCCTATCATTTTATGCCTTGGTATTATGTAATCATCGCAAATATTTTGCAAAAGATTAATTCCTTGCAGGGAAAAACGTTATACTGCCGAGAATTTAATTCTCGTCAATGTGCCATTATCTGCCAGAGAGGGAAAACGATGGATAGATTTAAAATTTTACACCAAGATGGAAATAAGTTAGAAAATTATGCACTTCACTACCGGCAACTGTAATCTCCAACGGTCCCAGAATAGTATCCATCCCATAGGTAAATCCATATCCCACAATAAACCCCTTATCCAGAACGTTATCCACCCAACTATCGAATACATTTCCCGCATTGACCGCTCCGATCAGGAAGCTTTTTGGAGAAAGCGCATATTGAATATAAAATTTACCAGCATGCACATTGGAACCAAATAACTCTTTCAGATTCAATCCGTAAAATGAAAATAAAGAACGATTACGCACCGTTTGAAGCACCGGTACATCAATACCTCCCAGGAAGAACGCACCGTTGATGGGGACCTCTCCTCTGCGAACAGAACCAGACACCAGGTGAGCGCCCAAAACCACACCGGGATACACCTCTTTTGCCCCACTGGCGTTGAAAAAGACTCGATCGAAAGAAATCTGTTCTCCCATTTTTCCCATGTAATTAATGCCATGATCATAACGAGCATAAATGGAATAACCATTTCGGGGGAAGTAATAGCGGTCGTATTTATCCATCCAGATGACGGTCATTAAAGTAAGAATTTTTTCCTCAAATTTAGGAAGTCCCACCTGTCCGATGTTGGGAGAAGCTCGAACGTATTCGGCCCGGAGACCCATATCCAGATCGAATATTCGAGCAAACAGGGAACCAAATCGCACCTCTCCGGCATAGTTCCGAAAGCCGTATTGCGCAAGCACTTCTTTCTGGTAGTATAGATCCAGATTATCCTCAGCGTAATTCAGCCTTAAATTCAATCCCACTCCGGGCAAAATTCCCATCAAAGTGTAATATTGAGCATCGATTTCAAGTCGATTTCCCAGTAAAAAATCCAGATTAATGTAAGAGCTTTCTCGCATGAGATTCCGAATTAGAAAATTGATGATAAAAGAGGTGTTTCGCACATTATCGTACCGAAATCCCAGGCGGAATTTATTAAGTTTTTTTTCAATAATATTCAGCACCAGGATGTTTTTTCCATTTTCCCGGTGGATACGATAATCCACCCGGTTAAAAAATTGAAGGCTGTAAATATTCTCCACTGCTTGCTGGATGTCATCCACCGAATATCGGCCTGGTAGGCGCAAATTTAATTCTGAGATGATGGTTTTCCAGGAGACCTGTCGGAGTCCTTTAATCTGCACTGCATCCAGGTCCAGGGAATCGGGAATTGACACCACAGGATGTTTGGGCAAAGGTTGATATTGCCGAAGTGAATCTGCCAGGGCTTTCAATTGCGGCATCACTTTTCGCGCAGCCCGTTCCCCCCGATCCACAATATCCTGAACATTGTCAAATGACAAAGGCGACAAACCGGAGATATCTGGCCGTATCACAATATCGGCCAGCTTCAATTGCGCCTCGTTCGTAGCAACCGAACTGTACATGTTGCTCTGGTTTAACACATTGAGCAGGGACTGCAATTCTTCTTTTTTAAACAAAACGGCAGAGACATCCACCGCAATAATGATATCGGGATGATATTTCTCAATCATATCAATTACCGGGATGTTGCGTACCCGATCCCCGTCAATCAGGTAACGGCCGTCAATTTCCATGGGGACAAAGACGGAGGGAATGGACATGCTAGCCCGGATGGCATAAGGTAAAAAGCCATGATCCAAGCGCACCCCGTTTCCATTCTGCATATCGGTTGCAAGTGCCAGGAAAGGAACTGGCAATTTGGAGAAGTCCGAAACATCGTGCACAGGTATGGTAAAACGCGAAAGCACCTCCAGTACAAACTGACCGGCAATGATCCCGCTGGGTAAATAGATCTTGGCTTTGCGCATGGGAAGTTTCAACGCATATCGGCCATCCCAGTTTTTCTGATCCATACGCAATTTACGCCGACCGACAACATCGTATAAAATATCGTTCCAGTCCGTGCCCACAGCCACCTGTTCCAGCTCATCAATGGAAAGTCCGGCCGCGTACAAACCACCTACCACACTGCCCATGCTGGTTCCTGCGATGTAATCAATGGGAATATTCAATTCTTCCAGTACTTTAATGACCCCAATATGAGCAAAGCCTTTGGCTCCCCCACCGCTCAAAACCAGTCCCACCCTGGGTCGATCCCCCCTGGCGAAGACGATTAGCGGAACCAAGAATATCAGCACCATGTATTTGTAGAAAGAGAACTTCATCCCATTACCCTCATTTTTTCCCAATATTCCAAGGAATTAAACATAATTCGAATTGGCATCCTCCGTTTTTCCGCGCATTTAATGTCGGTCTAAATAGCTCAGTTTGCGATGAACATCCAGGAGCTGTTCCTGAATGTATTGATAATACACCTGAGCGAACTCTTTAAATCGGGCATCATTCGTTTCGCTGAGGACTTTATTTTTCCGGGATAAAATCTTCTGGTAACGTTGCCGGAAATAAGTCAGATTGGCGCGAATTTCGGTGAATTCCGGATGAGAAATCATCTTTTTAACTTTCCGGGTTTTCTGCTTAATCAGCGGCCATTCCATGACGAACAGCTTAAATTGGGGCTCATACACCTCATTTTCCTGCCGGACCGAAATGGTGCGCCATAAAGCCCCGTGATGAACTGGCAGCCAATGATACTGCATCAGTGTATTTCGCAGCACTTCGTCCTGATAAATTTTACGAATATCTTCGATGGGATAATTGTTGGCTCGATCGAACAGGTTCACAAATTCGTTAGCGGGTACAGAAAGATTGAATAGCTGTTTCAGTTTGGTGGTTTTCACCGATTGCGGTTTCCAGAATCCCGCGGCAGCCAGCGCGTTGTGTACCAGATGGCTACAATTATCGGAATAACCGCTCCAATTATATTTTGCTTCTCCGGTGGCATATTCCCGATTTACCCGATTCAGATACTCCACCACTTTACCCAGCACATCCCGGGTCACCGGTACGCTGACGCTAAAAATGGTACGTCCAAAATTCAGGGCATAATCCGTACCGATGGACTGGCGTGCCAGATATTCCAGCACATTCATGGTGTCCGGTTTACTGGTTAGATATTGCTGATGAACTTCAATTCCCTGAAAAATTCCCATCTCCATTGCCTGTTTTATGGTATGTTCAAACCGATCCATGGTAAGTGCCGTCGTCTCGGGTAAATTTCCGTAAAAAAAGAAAAAGCGAGTGGGAACACCGATCCAGTTCACATTTTTAAACAGTTTATCGACACTCACCCCCACTCCTGTGTCCGGGTTTTTTAAATCTGCCGTGGAATCGCACAGGGCGATGGTGGGGTACGGTGCATCCTTTACCCATCGGGCACCCTTGAGATAGACCACTGCGTGTCCTGCTCCCCCACCCGCGGGGGCTCCCCTGGGACGAATCTGGCTCACTGCGCTGACCTCCACATAATAGGGATACAGCTCGTCGTACACCACCGGTAAACCCCGACTTTTAATGACCACATTTTCGTTGGAGGAACAGCCCAGCAGCCCCAGAAGAACAGTTAAAATGATAAAGAATTGCATCCGTCGAAAATTTTTCATGGGTTTTTTACCCCCGATTGATTTTTTAATCCATGCTGGTAAAGTGTGGAAATGGTGACGATTTTCAGACCTTTTTGGGTCAGATAGGGAAGGATTTGTTCCAGCGTACGGATAGTTCGCCTGCCGCGATCGCCACCATCATGCAGAACTATGATATCTCCCGGCCGGGTCGTCCAATCGATGTAATGGGAGGCCAGAAAGGTAAACGGAATCTGCGCATCGGCAGGATAAACTGAGCCCAGTACCAGACGATAACCCCGCGGGTCGTTCGCCAGATAATTGGCCATCTCTTCTGTGTAAAACGCAGAGCCGGGGCGCAACCAGCGCACCGGTGCAAACTGCCGCAACACACTGTCCGCCCGGTTAAATTCCTGCACAAACTTCTGGTAAGTCAGTTTAGCCGTTGGTTCATCGCGGGTCATGTGGTTGCCTATTTCGTGCCCTTCGGCCAGAATTCGCTGAATAATGGCTTCATTGCCCGGAACCCGTCCGGTAATCACAAAAAATGTGGCATGGGCGTGATACTTACGAAGGGTGTTTAAAATCAGTGGAGTGGTGACCGAATCCGGTACATCATCAAAAGTAAGCGCCACCAATGGTTCGTTAGTAGGAATGTAAAAAATTGCCTCGGGATAATTGGTCGCCACCTGTTCCACCACCAGATGGTGAATAGGGGCGCAACTCGCCAGCATCAGCAAACCTATGAACAGAATTCCGCACAGGCGATATCCCCTCTCTCCGGATCGATTCATTTTTCTCCAACCCCGCATTAATACTCCAGTTTTCGTTCTTTTATGTATTGAAGCAACTGGCTCATACTGAGTTGACGACTGGCCGGGCCACTGCGAATGAAAAACATCTCCTGATCCTTATTTTTCAGAAATACCGGTCTGGGAGAGGGAAAACACTGTACCACAAAAACGTCCTTCCCCTGCACTTCACGGATGGCAAACTGGATGTATTCTGAAAATTCCAGCCCGATATGTTGATTGAATATGCTTCCGAAGTGCCTTAAGTATTTATCGTGATTGGGGAATTTGTCCAGTTCAATTCCCAGCGGAGTTCCATCATCATCTACACCTACAAACAAAAACCCGCCACCGGAGTTCATAAACGCGGTAATGGTTTTCAGACTGGCCAGTTCAATCTCCTTGCCTGGCTTGTCCGCTTTCAGATTCCAGCGCAGGGTGGATTTGAATTCCACCCGTTCGCTTTCCCCGTTGCGAATTAAATCAAGTAGTTCTTCCTCACTCATCCGGGAAAGCTCTCGTGTAATGCTGCGGGCTCGCTCCCGTTTAACCATCCGAACCGTTAATAAAAGGGTCCCCAGCCAGAGAACCACCAGCACCCCAATAATGGGAAAATACGGACGAGAAGAATATCCCTGTAACAGGGCAGATTGAGGCACCACCCAGGCCAATCCCATAGGATGTTCTTTTTCAAAACGACGTAAATAAGCCCACCATATCAGCCCGGCTTGCTCGAACCGAAACGGATGCTCAGGTTGTCCCGAACTTTTCCACGCTTCCAGTACCTGTCTGGCCACAGAATCGGCAGGTATATGGCCACTCCCGAGAGTTTGCGCCTGTTTTTCTGCTACCGGCTTATTGGACACCTGAGCCAGATTTAAAATGATTTGTTGCCCGGAAAAAATGAACACCCGGCTGGAGGCATCCAATTTCAGTGAATCTACCAGCGAAACAAGATGCCGGTACAACACGCTAAGTGCGGCAACTCGTTGGGTATGGGCTCGCTTCCAGGCCAGCGAAATGGTCATGCCCGTTTGCCCATCGGGGAAAAGTTGATATGGTTCGGTAATGGAAAATTCCTGTTCCCCTATTTCCAGCGCATTCCGGAACCAGTTCCGGTGATGGGGACGGAAATGAACATCCGCTTTACGTTTACCAAGCAGGTTTCCCTGCGCATTCAGTTCCCACCATTCCTGCTGGCCGGTGGAATCATTTCCCACGGTGACCAGTGCCCGCCAGCCTGCCTGCCCACGAAAAAGGGCAAAACTCCACCCCCGCGTATCAGACAGAATCAAAGAGTAAATCTGAGCATTATTGCTTATCAGGGGGAAGAGCTGATCTTTTAGTAAATCCGGTCGGGAGGTGTTCAGTACGCCATTTTTATCCCACTGCCGGATTGTAACAAGATGTTTCAAAATAGGACTGAAAAAATTAGAAATCCGTTCGGTGCTTTGCTCGGAAAGCTGGCGAATCACCTGCCGGGAGATTTCACCGGTCTGCCGCTGGCGACCCACCAGCAACAGAATAACAACTCCCACAATCGCTACCAGAAAGAAAACGTTTAATAAAAATAGTGAACGAATGGTTCTGTTTTGGAAAAGGTATTTTCCGGACGGGTTCGGCCGACTGGAATTATTCATTGGTTTAGTTTCGTTGCTTGACATGTAAATATCAGGAACTCAGTTATGAAGGTTACTTTAGTGCAATACCCATGGATTGCAGAAAAATTTAATTGGAGTCAAAAGATTGGGATATTCATCCGTTAAAAGAAAAGGGTGAAGCCCACTTCCGGTCCGGCATGGCGAACATCGTACTTAAAATACTCCAACCCGGTTCCACTCTCGTACTGAACATCCCAGATGCGATAACCACCTAAAAGGGCAAAATTGGACAGGCGCAATCCCACTCCGGCAGAAATGTTCCAGGAGAATTTCGAACCCAGACCAAAACCGCCCATATCCGCACGGGCAAAAATTAACACCGGTTTAAAAATTAAAAAGCGTGTCCGGGCACCCACAAAAGGGTCAAACCAACCTTTATGCTTTTCGACCTCTGAGACGCCTCCCTCACGGATGACAGTTTTTATTTTGAAATACCGCCCACCACCAATGATGTCCAGATAGGGAAGAATGCTATAACCGGCAGCTCCTTCCCATAGGGAAATGTAAGAGTTTAATTCATCCAGGCTATCTTTATCGAAACTCTGGATAAAAATTCCCTCTAACAAAAAAACCAGTTTTTCTGTCTTCGCCTCCACATGCCCGTTCAGCGCCCAGCCACCACCACGCATTAAATCTTTAAAAAAAACATCCGCCTCAAAGCTTTTCTCCCCTACAGTGACGGTTCCATTCTGAGAAGGCAACCAGGAGAACAGGGTAAACTGATATTGCCAATTGTTCTGGTTATAATCGTACGCCACATATTGCGCCTGACCTGCTGAGGGCCAGTACCATAGTACCATCATGACCAACAAAAAGGCGAACACCCGTCTATGCTGCGAAAATGGTTGATTCTGTTTCATTCGAATTCCCCTTATTCTCATCTCCCTTCTTAAAACCAATTCATACAACTAACTAAAAGAAAGACAACCCGGCCAAAAACAGGACATGGAAATAATCGTAACCAGGAATGCTATAATTTTTAAAGGTGAATGTGGTCCCACCGCCACCAAATGCCGCCGCTTGTTCAGTTATTTGGATGTGTAACAAAAAACGAAGTTGCAAAGCGAACACATCTTCTTCCGGATCGCGTTCGGTAAGTTCGGGATTGTTGTACACATGCAGATAACCCAGGTCAGCGCTCATCTGGTACTCTTCGGTCAGTGGCATCATGTACCCGTAATGAAAACTGAAGATGGTGGACTGCTCCGTCCAGAAGTCAAAACTGGTGCGTCCGATGGCCAGTTCGGAATAGAACTGATTGGCCAGAAAGCGCAGCCCTGCATTGATATTGGCATAGCTGGTTCCGTAAACGATCGCCTGCAGCTTCCCGTTATCGGCAAGGTTTATTAATCCGATGGGAATACCGTGTTGTTTTCGGGCGATGTTAATCAACCCGATCTGCACCCCGGTTTGCACGGAATCGGCGGTATTAATCAGTCCTACCTGTGTTCCCGACAGATTGGCAGCATGGTTAAATCCGCCCATCTGCCAGCCACTAAAGCGACCATCGGTATTGTTGTACAATCCCGCAATTCGCAATCCGGAAGCATCTCCCTTTACTTTTGCAACCAGTCCCACCAGCTGGAATCCCCGAAAATCGTGGTTAATCACACTCACCGCTCCGCTCAGGTCGAATGCCCGGACGCTTCCCACATTGCCGTAAATCAGCGAAATATTGGTACTGGTCTGTACATCTTTCGAACCATTGGTGCTCAAGGGATAAAACAAAGAGAGATTCAGCGCACGTGTGGAACCATCCTCCTGAGCCAGGATCGAATCCAGAGTGAATACCGTGAGCAACAAAAACATTAACCAGATTTTCATGAAAAGACCCGTTTTTTGTTCAAATTAAATTTATCCGGGAAAATATTTTTTATTTTTCAATATAAGAAGACAAAATGTGCAGGCCAATCTTTTTTTTCAACGCATCCCGGGCATTTGATTAACTAAACCAAGACACAACCATTTATATCAAAGGTTTTTGGTTCTTCACCGGAAGTGTTACCACACAAAACCACCCTGCCAACGATACGATATTCGTAAAAAAAACAGGGCAAATTAACAAACACGAATCGGAAAAGCAGGCGCGAGAAATTGATGAAACCATTTTATCTGCAAAAGAAATCTGTGTTTACTCTGTATATTCCATTCTAAAAAATTTTTAATTTTGAAATATAACCGGGCTATAATTTCCGGTTGATTTATCTATAGAAATTCATAAATTTAACCGGAGCGAAAATCACGAAACAGGATGTTCAATGAAAAGGTGGGCTATCGTCTTTTTCCTTTTACTCCCGACAATTCTATCCGCCCAAATTTCTCTGGGAATGATGGTTGGAGCCAACATAGGCAAATTTGGGGGAGTAGAACCGCCGGATATTAGCTATACCCATCGCACCGGGTCGAATGTGGGAGTTACGGCTATTTTTCGTATAACCCGGGATGTGAGTTTGGCTTTTCAGCCGACTTATTCCCAACGTGGTTCCAACATCGAAACCGGTGAGGATACACGCTGGGATACTCTGAAAGTGTACCAGGTTAAAATCAATTTTCTGGTGCTTCCACTATTCGTCCGAATCGATGCCGACAACGGAATAACTTACTTTGTCAGCGGGCTGGAATTTGCTTTGCCATTGAGTGCGGAAGTAGTCTTTCAGGATCAATCATGGGACATCTCTCACAACCTCAGCAATACAGATATCCTGGCTTCCATTGGAATGGGGTTTCATATCCCTTTCGGGCAGAAAAATCACGCCATGCTGGAAGTGCGCTACTATCAGGGACTGGTCAACTTCAATTATTCTTCCGAAGAAGAAAAAAAACGCGTTATCTACGAAAATTTTAAAAACAGTGGTTTTCAAATCATGCTTGGAATCGAACGGGTTCTGTGATATGAGAAAAACCTGCCAAACCATTCTGATGTTGATGGTGGTCCTTCCGGCATTGGTAGCAGCAGGCTCACCGATTCAGAGAAATCTGCCTCTTCTGAACAGCCACTATTTTATGCCGTTTGCCAATTTCCCCTCTCCATTTATGACCACCATCTTCAAAACCGGCATTGGCGGCGGTGTCAGCACCAATCAAATTCCAATCTACTGGGTGGACGGCAGATTGATTGGCCAGCTGGAAGGAAAGAACACCTTTGTCAATGCAACAGTGATGGTAAAAGTCCGTGCCAAAGAATGGCTGGCAACCTGGTTCAAATACGAAGCGAACGTTCGCATCGGAAGCAATACTTCTACCCTACTGACCCATGGGGTCACATCCATCACCGGTTTCGAGTTTGGCTGGATGTACCGTTTATGGAAGAGTTCCAATAACCTGCTTTCTCTGACTCTTCAGATAAACAACACCACCGTCTCCACCATGAATTTACTGCGCTTTTTAAACGATGTGATCACCTCACCGGACAGCATTACCACCACCCTAACCCAGAAGCGCAATCCGCTCTCCGGTGGCATGGGTTTCCGCTATGCCCACGCGTTCAATGATTTGTGGGGAGTGGAAACTTATCTATATGGTTCCTACGGGGAATCGTTCCTCCAAGATGAAAACAACGTTTGGCAATTCAATATGGGAATTCTTGGCAGTATATATTTGAATTACCGGTATGGAATTCCCGTGGGAGGCATGCTGGGATTTACGGTGAAACGTCTTACCCTTTTTCAGAAGCAAGAGGATGACCAGACCGAATCCATTCTGGCGAAAATTGCTTACGTAGGACGTGAGGAGTATAATATGGGGCTGGAATTTTATTACGTCCGGACCGCAACTCCGCTGCTGGCACGGGATTCCAGCATGAGATATTTAACTATTAGCTTTGTGGTTACTTATATTTTTTAATCCGGGACCCCATTTGTCCGGCAGGTTTCACGGAAGGTTTCTTGCTTCCGGCAAGGGAAAGGTTATCGGATAACATTCACAATAAATCGAAACGAACCTGTTCTCTATGAAAATCCCATTTATCCTCGGAATTATTCTGGTGTTCAGTCAGATGCTGTTTTCCACCCCTCAACCGGATGATTCCACACAAGCCTTTATCTCGAAAGAGTTTTATCATTCCCATCAGACCAGCATTAAAGGTTATCCTTACATTTACTACACCCCGGAAACAGCGCTGGCGATTGGGGTTGGTGGAATTGCCACCTTTTACACCTCCCGGGAATTGATTTTACGACCTTCTAAAATTTCCCTTTCCGGTTACTATTCCACACGCAAACAATACAAAATATCCCTGACCCCCCAATTGTACATGCTAAAGAACCGGTATTTTCTGTCCGGAAACATCAATTTTGGGGATTTTGTGGACAAGTTCTGGGGCATCGGCAGTACCTCGCCCGATATGAAAAATGTGGATTACGACTCGCGTGCATGGGGGATACTGATCAATTTCCAGTATCCGCCGTTGCTTCAGTTCATGCCACAAAATAAAAGCGGCATTATCTACGATTACTACCACTACCTGATTCGCGATGCCCGGAACAATCCCGGCTTACATCATCCCAACCTCATCGGACGAAACGGGGGGGTGAGTTCCGGATTGGGATTCACTGTGGTGTGGGACACCCGGGATCACATTTTTTTCCCCACCGCCGGTGGTTACTATCAGATAAAAGCCATTTACTATATGCGTTCACTGGGAAGCAGCTACGATTTTAACAGCTACGAGATCGATTTGCGAAAATATTTTGGATTTGGAGACCAGGAGGTCCTGGCAGTGCAGGTATTTGCCAGTTTTGCCGCGGGACACCCTCCGTTTTATGAGCTACCCATGCTGGGTGGCGCCAATCTGATGCGCGGTTACTACCAGGGACGTTACCGCGACCGCTATTTTATGAGCACCCAGATGGAATATCGTATCCATCTGTGGTGGCGCATCGGTGCCGTAACATTTCTGGCGCTGGGAGATGTGGCCCCAACAATGCAAAAATTTAATATTCGTTATGCGAAAGTATCTGGCGGCTTCGGTCTTCGTTTCCTGTTTAATCAAAAAGAAAAAGTGAATGTGCGAATGGATATTGGATTCGGGCAGGGAACCTCGGGAGTTTACTTCGGGATGGAAGAAGCGTTTTAGTGAAACAAGAATTCGGGAACCAATATGGGATAAAAAGTCATTCGCTCAAATTCAATTACCACTCCATCCCATGCCCTTTTATTTGTAAATTGAGCATTTTAGTGAAACAGAAAGTATTGGAATGGTTCGGCTTCAATTACATAGTTGGGTATTTCTCTGGCTGATCGGATCCATTCTGCTTGGCTGGTCTGGATTGGTGTTTGGTGGTACCGATATCGTAGTGATGAATAATGGCGACCGGTTGGTGGGAGAAATTAAAGGAATGGATCAGGGAATTCTGCATCTCGAAACCGATTACAGTAAAAAAGATTTTCAGATTGAGTGGAAAAAAATTAAATTTATCCGGAGCTCGGCCAGTTTTGTACTGGTTCTCTCCAGTGGCCGTCGGTATGTGGGCAGTTTGCAGACGGATTTTCAGGATTCCACCCAGCTTCTAATTCGGGAAAAGCTGGGAACCTACACAGTGGATATTCACCAGGTGGTTTACATTAAACCCATCAAGGAAACGTTCAAAGACCGCCTTAACGCAAATTTCGATTTCGGGTACTCACTCACTAAAGCAAACAAAGCCCAGCAATTGAATCTGAGCGGTACCATTGGTTATATTACACGTTCCTGGATGAGCGCCTTTAATTTCAACTCGTTAAGTAATTTTCAGGAGGGCGCTCCTCGTTCCAGTGCCACCGACGGCGACATCAACTACCGGCGCTTTCTGACTCTGAACTGGTTCGGAATTGTGTCAGGAACTTTTCGCTCCAGCGACGAACAACAACTGGACCTGCGAACCACGTTCAATGTGGGTGGAGGTAAATATTTTGTGCAAAATAACCGACTTTATTTCATGGCGGTGGTGGGAGGTGCATTCATGATGGAAAAATTCAAAGGAGAGGAATTCCCCAGTAATCGGAGCATGGAAGGATTGTTGCAAACCGAATTTAATGCATTCGATACCGGCGACCTGGATTTCTTTGCCCAGCTTTCAGCTTACCCCAACCTCTCCGAATCCAACCGCTGGCGCCTGGTCCTGAACACCAATCTGAAGTGGAAACTCCCTTACGATTTTTATTTTAAACTCAGTTACACCCACAATTACGACAGCAAACCGCCCAACGAAGCCTCCAAAAGCGACTATTCCATTACCACTTCCGTTGGGTGGAAATTTTAATTGATGAAAAAGTGTTAAAAAGGTGATTCCCATGAAGCAGTTCATTTTTTTATTGATTTTTCTGGGAGGGTTGGTGGTTTCGCCGGCTCAGGAAGCAAAACCTGCTGCTCCGGCCGATCAAAAAACCACACAACCCAAAGCACCCGTCTCCATTCCAGTAACCGAAATCACCATTCAGGCGGACCAGGTACACGGAAAACTAAACGCCATTCGGGAAGAAACCACTCTCAATCCGGAAATTCAGAAGCTCATGGAAGAATGGCCTGCTATTCTGGATTCCCTGATCGCCAGAGAAAAGGAGCCCATATTTCAGAAGCTGGATCAACTTTCGCCGCGCAAATTGCAGGGGTTCGAACAGGAATGGAGCGTCATATTAAAACGTCTGAACCAATGGAACGATTTGCTTTTGGAGCAGATTCAGCTTCTTCAGGAAAAGAAAAAATGGTTGAACCAGAACTACGCTCAGTGGGAAGTAACCGCTAAGGCTATCGAAGAGGAGGACATTCCCCAGAGCATCCGGGATCGGATCGCCTCCATCATGACAGAGATCGACACCGTGCGTAACCACATTGTGGACCGACTCAATACTCTGCTTAATTTACAGAACCAGATCTCCGAACAACAGATTACAATTGGCGAACTGCTCAATGCCATCAACACCACCGAAACGGAACTTCGCACCCATCTGTTTATTCAGGACAGTCCGCCTTTGTGGGAAGCCTTCGGAGCCACAAAGGATAGTCTGAGTTTTCGGAGTAAGGAACGGGAAGCCTGGCAAAATTTCGCGGACACATTGGATGGTTTCTACCGTTCCAACCTTCAGGCTATTAAAATCCACCTGCTCCTTTTCATGATTACTCTTTTCATAATGATTTATTTTTACTGGAGAAATAAGCAGGAAAAACTGTTTCGGGAAGGCGAAGATGTATTAAAAGCTTCGGCTTTTTTCATCTCCCGGCCAGTTTCTGCCGCATTACTGGTTACTCTATTCTTTTCCATCTGGCTTTACCAGAATGTTACGGATGCTATTTCGGAGCTTTTCATTATCATCCTGCTAATTCCTTTTCTCCGACTGATGACCGGAGTGGTGGTACCGGAGAGGCGAAAAGCAGTGTACCTGCTTTCCTTTCTTTACTTTCTGGTATTTGTGAATAACAACGCTGTAAACGACGTGTTGATTCAGCGCTTGCTATTGCTGGTAATCACCCTTATTACTACCGCCCTATTTGCCTGGATTGTGTATCAGGTTCATCCGGTTGCTCATCAGCGGGTAAAACCATGGCCTAAATTCTTATTTCGTATTCTGCCAGTGGCAATTCTTGCCCTGTTCGTAGCACTGGTCGCCAATATTATTGGTAGTGTGGTACTGGCACACCTGATTGTAGTGGGAATTATCAAAAGTGTTATTATTGGAACCATTTTGTACGTCATTGCCCGGGTGATTGATGGAATGGTCGTGCTTTTAATCCGCAAACGCACCATTCAGGGCCTGCAATTTGTGGACACATACGCCCATCGTATGGAACACTGGGCTGTTTTTGCGGTTCATCTGATTGCGTTTTTTGTGTGGGTTCGTGCAACTCTGAAAGCATTTCGGTTGTACGACCCGGTTTACGATTGGTTACAGATGATTCTGGAAACCCGCTGGCAAATTGGTGCTCTAACCATCTCCGTGGCCAGCATTGTGAACTTCATTCTGATTCTTACCGTTACCTTTGTCATTGCCCGGCTCATACGCATTTTACTGGATATTGAAGTGTTTCCCCGAATTCGTCTTCCGCGGGGAATACCCGGCGCCATCTCCATGGTGGTGCGCTATACCGTCATCGGACTGGGATTTTTCCTGGCGCTTTCTGCCATGGGAATCGATCTGGGTAAATTCGGATTGCTGGCGGGTGCCCTGGGGGTTGGTCTTGGTTTTGGCCTGCAGAATGTAATCGCCAACTTTGTCTCCGGGCTCATCCTGGTGTTCGAACGCCCCATTCAGGTGGGAGATAAAATAGAAGTGGGGAACGTGCTGGGATTGGTCAAACAAATTGGTGTACGCTCCAGCACCATTCGTACTTTCGATGGTTCGGAGGTGATTGTCCCCAATGCCGACCTTATCTCCCAACAGGTAACCAACTGGACACTCTCGGACAATCGCCAGCGGATGAAACTACCAGTTAAGGTGGCATTCGACTCGGATCCGGAGGAAGTGCTGGAGCTTCTGCTACGAATTGCCCGTGAACATCCCGGGGTGTTAAACGACCCGGAACCCATTGCCACGTTTAATGGATTTGGGGATTATTTTCTGGATTTCACGCTGTATTACTGGGTGAGTACCAATATTCTCCAGACCAAAACGGAAGTAGCGTTGCAGGTGTACCGGGCAATTCAGACGCTTGGCATCGAAAAACCACGTCCTGAGCAAAAACTCTATTTGAAGAATTTAGAGGAACAGCAAAGCAAGCGTGCCTCTGGTAAACGGAAATCCGGGAAAGGCACTGGTTCTTCTTCCCAAAAGGAATCGGAGCCATGAAAATCATTACTGTTTTGCTTTTATTGATGCTTATTGGCTCAACAGGCTCAACCGCTCCGGGAGCAGAACATGCGGGAAGGGCAAACACCCCCGAACAAACCTGGGCGCTGGGAATTATGTTTCGCACCGCCAACATTCCTTATCTCAGTCCGGACGAAAAGCAAATATACAGCGCTATTCCTATGATTTTTTACCGGGGAAACCGGGTCTATTTTCGTGGAATTGCCGGAGGGGTACATCTGTACCGTCACCCTGCTTTCCAGGTAAATGCGGTTTCTCGAATTCATTTTGTGGATCTACCGGACAAGTACCAGAACAGGGTGCAACCAACCAATCTGGACACCGGGATTCAATTTCGCTATTTACCAGGTTATTCGCTTTTTGTGGATGTGGAGGGGATGCTGGATATCCAGCTCAATCCTTCAGTGAATTTCCGGGTGGGAATGGAGTGGCGAACACCCGGATACTTTCTGTCCCCCTATCTTCAGGCAAAATGGAAAAGCAGCGACTACAACTCCCATTACTATGGTCTGACCCTGGAAACCATTCCCGCGGGAGTGGATTATTCCGTGGGCTTGCTGGCCAGTGCACATGTGTGGAGCAACTTTTCGGTAATGGCGCTGGGACGCGTTACCCGCATCGGGAAGCAAGCACAGCAGGCGCGTTACGTTCAGGATACATATTCGGGAGAATTCCAGCTGGGATTTGGTTTTTCCAACGATCCCACCCGGCTGCGGAAACAGAAATTACACAACCGTCCCTACCTGCGCGTAGCCCAGGGGTGGGCTACTTATTCGGATTTCTGGCATACGAACTTCCTTCAGCTGGAACCGGATAGCCTGGGGCATCAGCTTACCTCCCTGTTTTATGGGCATCCCCTCACAGATGAAGTCCTGGGAATTCCCATGGATGTGTACCTGACCCCGGGTGTTGCCTTTCACTGGCCATCTTCCCACCAGAGCAGCGCAGTGGAAGTTGTGCTTGCGGTTAAAGTGTTCTTAAACATTCCCTGGCCCATACGCTGGCGATTAGGTGGCTCGGAAGGATTCTCCTTTATCAACCACGTCACCTATATCGAACAAACCGGTTTCGCCCAAAAAGGTTACCAACCGGTGAAGTTTTTAAACTATCTGGACTGGAGCTACGATTTTAATGCGGGCGATGTATTAGGTAAGCAGTTTAAACACCTCTGGTTAGGATACGGAGTGCATCATCGTTCGGGCATCTACGAAGCAGCCCAACAATTCGGACGGGTTAACGGCGGCAGTAATTACTATACTTTTTATTTGCAGTGGGAATGGTGAGAGTGGGAACGGAGATTCACCAACTTACTCCCCAACACTTTTCCGTCCCCTAAACCCCCTGCCTCTCCGTCCATTAAGTCTCATTCATTTTACATTTTACATTTACCCTCACTAACCTCCCATCTCCCTAAT
>Ga0256914_1001130_pt1 | contig 25201 bp, 21 predicted proteins | sample HulkmetaG_FD_191571 | JGI IMG/M metagenome (GOLD analysis project Ga0256914, IMG submission 191571) | Hydrothermal chimney microbial communities from Main Endeavour vent field at the Juan de Fuca Ridge, Pacific Ocean - Hulk | ecosystem: Environmental > Aquatic > Marine > Hydrothermal vents ... | reverse complement strand
GGCCACACCCGGCCCCATGACCTCGGAGAGGCCGTAATTGTCCGTGGCCACGATACCCAGTTTTTCGTTGATCTCGCTGCGCATGGCCTCGGACCATGGCTCGGCGCCGAAAAGGCCGACCCGCAGGGACAGTCCGTTGGGATTGATCCCCATTTCCATCATGGTATCGGCCAGGATCAGTGCATAGCTGGGCGTGCAGACCAGGGCCGTGGTCTTGAAATCCTGCATGATCTGGATCTGGCGTTTGGTGTTGCCGGCCGAAATGGGTATGACCGAGGCTCCCAGCCGCTCGGCCCCGTAATGGAGGCCGAAGCCACCGGTGAACAGGCCGTAGCCAAAGGCGATCTGGATCACGTCGTCCCGGGTCACCCCGGCCGCAGTCAGGATCCGGGCCACCAGGTTGGACCAGTTTTTCAGATCATTGCGACTATAGCCGACCACTGTGGCCAGGCCGGTAGTGCCTGAAGACGAGTGGATGCGGACCACCTCCCGGAGGGGAACGGCAAAGAGTCCGTACGGATAGTTGTCCCGGAGATCCTGTTTACAGGTAAATGGGAGACGGCGCAGATCTTCCAGAGAGCGGATATCGTCGTAATTCAGTTTGAGCTGTTCAAATTTTTTCCGGTAAAAGGGAACATGGGTTCCCACCCGGTACAGGGTCGACTGCAGCCGTTCCAGCTGGAGCTGTTCCAGATCTTCTCTGGCCATACATTCTCTTTCCGGTTCCCAATACATCGCTTCAACCCTATTCGATTTTTTCCCGGCCAAGATAGGCCCGCTGGACATCACGGTTGGCCAGCAGGTCCTCGGCCGGTCCCTGAAGAATAATCCTTCCTGTTTCCAGAACATACCCTCGGTCTGCGATGGATAGGGCAGCCCTGGCATTCTGCTCCACCAGGAGCACGGTGTTGCCCTCTTTGCGCAGCCGGACGATCACCGAAAAGATATCCCGCACCACCAGCGGCGCCAGGCCGGTGGAGGGTTCGTCCATCATCACCAGCCTGGGCCTGGACATGAGGGCCCGCGCCATGGCCAGCATCTGCTGTTCTCCGCCGGATAGAGTGCCGGCCAGCTGATCCTTCCGCTCCCGGAGGACCGGGAACAGGGAATACTGATGCAGCAATTCCCGCTGCACCGCCGCCTTGCCGGAGCGCCTTTGCAGGACATGGCCGCCCAGAACGAGGTTTTCCTCCACCGACATGGTGGCAAAGACCTGCCGCCCTTCCGGGACCAGGACACATCCGGCTGCCACGGTCTGCTGGGGCGAGAGGTTCCGGCAGTCAAGTTCCTGAAAGACGATGGAGCCGGCCGTGGGCCTGATCAGGCCGGCCACCGTATTGAGAAGGGTGGTCTTGCCTGCCCCGTTGGCCCCGATCATGGTCACGATCTCCCCGCCATCCACGTGGAGGGAGACGTTTTTCAGGACCCGCAACTTGCCGTACCCGGCATCAAGATTTCGTATCTTCAGCATGACTCTCCAGGTCTGCTTCCTCGTCTTCTCCCAGATAGATCCGGATCACCTCGGGATTGCGCTGGATCGCCTCGGGATGATCCTCGGCGATCTTTTCGCCAAAACTGAGCACTACGATCTCGTCGGAGATATCCATGACCAGGGACATGTCATGCTCCACCAGAAGAACCGTAATGCCCATGTCCCGGATCCTGGTGATGAAACGGGCCACCTCGGCCGTTTCGTAGATGTTGAGGCCGGCGGCCGGCTCGTCGAGCAGGAGCAGCTTCGGCTCCGTGGCCAGGGCCCGGGCCATCTCCACGGCCCGCTGCTGTCCGAAGGCCAGGCTGGTGGCCTCCTGATTGGCAAAATCGGCGATGCCCAGCAGTTCGAGCAGCTCCATGCTCCTTTCCCTGATGGCCTGTTCCTCTGCCCTGGCCCGGGGCAGTTGCAGCATACCGGCCAGGAAGCCGGCGCTTGTCCGGATATGGCGGCCAACCATCACGGTCTCCAGGACGGTCATGCCGTGAAAGAGGTTAATGTTCTGGAAGGTGCGGGACAGTCCCATGGCCGCGACCTGGTGCGGTTTCATCCCCTGAATCTCCTGGTCCAGGAACAGGATGGTCCCGGCGGTGGGCACCAGGGTCCCGGCGATGAGATTGAACAGGGTGGTCTTGCCCGCTCCGTTGGGACCGATCACCGACTTGATGGCGCCCGCGGGAACGGTGAAACTGACATCGTTGACCGCCTGCAGCCCGCCGAACTTCTTGTGTACCCCTTTCAGCTCAAGCATGATCCACCGGCCCGCCTGTTCCGCTTTTCAACCATCCCCTGGCCCGGATACTGAGAATGCCGTCCGGCGCAAAGAGCATGACCAGGATGAGAATCGTCCCGAAGACCGCATCGTCATAGGTCCCGAAGATTCCCCGCAGGGAGAGAAAGGTCAGGGAAAAGCCCATGATCAGTACGCCCCAGAGGTTGGCCATGCCGCCCACGGCCACCAGGGCCACATAGCGGACCGATTTGATGATGGAGGCCTCGGAAGGCCCGATGGAGCCGTTGTAGTGGGTGAGAAAAACACCGGCCAGCGAGGCATAGACCGCACTGAGAACAAAGACCTGCAGTTTGAAGCGGGCCGTATCGACCCCGATGGCCGCGGCGGCCTCCTCGGAACCGTGAATGGCCCGCAGGGCCCTCCCCACCCGGGAATCGATGAGGTTCAGGAGCAGATACATGCCGATGATCAGCATACCCCAGGCAATGTAGTAATTCTGGACCCGGAGTGAAAAGTCACCACTGACCACCAGCCTGCCCATGCCTGCGATCCCGGGAAAGACGACAAATCCGGGCACCTCGGATATCCCGTCCGCCTCACCGAAGTATTCCGTGGCCATGACGATCTGGAAGATGATGATGCCGAACCCCAGGGTAGCCATGGCCAGGTAATGCCCCTTGAGCTTCAGGACCGGTACCCCGAGGACCAGGGCGATCAGGGCGGCGGTCAGAACACCGCAGAGGCAGGCCGCCCATGGGGCCACGGTCAGCAGCTGCTCGCCGTAGAGATCCTGGCCTGTCTGCAGGATATGCAGCCTCTCCAGGAGGACAAGGACCGGGGTTTCACGAAAGGGCAGCAGATTATGGGTGGTGAGAGCACCGGACAGGTAGCCGCCGATGGCGAAAAAACCGGCATGGCCGATGGAGATCTGGCCGGCATATCCCATGAGTACGGCCAGGCCGATGACCACCATGGCATAGTAGGCCGACATGGTGAGCTGGGTGAGATAGTACTGGGTGCCGGTCAGCCGGGTAAGGCCATGGACAGCGATCACCAGGATGATCAGGATGGCCATGAATCTGTATTTACCGCTCTTCATCAGAATTCCTTCAGTCGGGCGGCGGCGCTGGATCCGAACAGGCCATAGGGGCGCCAGAACAGAATCAGGAGCAGGATGGTGATGGAGATGACATCCTGGTAGGCCAGGGGAAGCACGGAGACGGAAAAGGCCTCGATGATGCCCAGGAGAATTCCCGCCGCCACAGCTCCCACGGAGTTGCCCAGGCCGCCCAGGATGGCCACGGTAAACCCCTTTATGGCCAGGGAGGTTCCGCTGTCGTACTGGGTATAGGTGATGGGCGACATCACGCACCCTGCCAGGGCACCGATCCCGGCGCTGAGCATGAAAGAGAAGGTGACCATATTGCGGGTATTGATGCCGCAGAGGATGGCGGCCGTCCGGTTGGCCGAACAGGCCCGCATCTCCCTGCCCAGGGGCGTGACCTTGAAGAACAGGCTCAAACAGGCCACCATCACCGTGCAGATCCCGATGACCCACAAAACCTGGGGCGAGAGCCGCACCGGTCCGAACGAGACCGTGGTCACCTCGTCACCGTAGAAATAGGGCAGGGAACGGATGTTTTCGCCCCATATGTGCAGGGCCACCTCCCGTATCAGGATGGACAGGCCGATGGTGATGATGATCATCCTGAGCACCGAGGGGCTGTCCAACCAGCGAATAAAGACCATCTCGATGAGGGCGCCGATGAGCATGGTGATAAGTACGGCTGCGGCAATGGCCAGGGGCAGGGGCAGGTACTCCAGCAGCGAGATGGCGGTCATCCCGCCCAGCATGACAAATTCGCCCTGGGCGAAATTGATGATTCCGGTGGTATTGTAGATGATATTGAAACCGATGGCCACAATGGCGTACATGATGCCATAGGTGACACCGGCAACCAGATACTGGATGAAGAGATCCACGACTGCTGACCGCAGAAAGAGGGACAGGGCGGCCCTGCCCCTCTGCTGGATGATGATCCTTTACTTGCCGTGATAGGGAGCAAAGGCCCCGTTCTTGACCGTCATCATGACAAAGGCGTCAATACCCAGGCCGCTGTGATCCTTGGGACTGAACTTGAACACCCCGCCGGTGCCGGCAAAGGTCATGTGCTCGATGGCATCCCGGACCTTTTCCTTGTCCAGGCTGCCGGCTGTTTCGATGCCCTTCTTCAGGATCATGAAGGCATCATAGGCGTGACCGCCAAAGGTGGAAACCGGCTCCTTGTACTTGCTCTCGTAATCGTTCTTGTACTGCACGAGGACAGCCTTCTGCGGATTGTCATCAGGCAGGGAGTCGGCAACCAGCAGCCGGCCGGCCGGAAAGATGATGCCCTCGGTGGCCTTGCCGCCGCTCTTGACATAGTTGATGTTGCCGAAGCCGTGACTCTGGAACAGGGGTACATCCCAGCCGGCCTGGCGCATATTCTTGGCCAGGATGGTCTGGGCAGGCACGATGGACCAGTTGACCACGGCCTGGATATCCTTGTTGGCCTTCAGCTTGGTCACCAGGGCGGATAGATCCGTGACCTTGGGGCTGTAGGTCTCGTTGGCCACGACCTGGATACCGTACTCGGGAGCCAGCTTGTTCATGAACATCTTGCCCATCTTGCCGAAACCGGTGCCGCCGACCACCACGGCGATCTTGGAGATCTTCTGCTTCTGCATCTCCTCAAAGATCTTGCGCACGGCCAGGCTGTCGTTCTGGGGCGTCTTGAAGACATACCGGGCCACCGGATCCACGATCTTCTTGGTTGAGGCGCAGGAGATCAGCAGGGTCTTGGCCTGCTCGCAGATGTTCTTGATAGCCATGGTAGAACCGGAACGGGTCGGACCGAGAATGGCAAAGACCTTTTCCTCCTCGATGAGCTGTTTGGCAAAGGAGACGGCGTTTTCCTTCTTGCCGGCCGAGTCCTTGATCACCAGTTCCACCTTGTTACCCAGGATGCCTCCCTTGGCATTGACCTGCTCCACCAGCATCTTCAGCGTCTTCACCTCGGGCTTGCCGAGAAAGGCCGCCGGACCGGTTTCAGCCAGGATGGCGCCGATCTTGAGTGTCCCGGCCTGGACCGCTGGTGCGGCCAGCAGGCCGATGGCCGCCAATACCATTACCGATTTACGCAACAATCCGTTCATACAACTCCCCTCCAATCAGGATATGGGTTTTATGGTTACGGGTGCTGACGCATCAGGCACCCAACCTGAAACCGCCCGTCTTTTTTTCACCTGGAACAACCGTCCTGGCAACTGACCCCGCCATCATGCGGCCTCCGATCCTGTCCGCCCATCGGAACGATTCAGGCAGCCCTGCACTTCGATGCTGCAATCACACCTGGCGTGCCGCGGATGCGGCCGGTCCGGGCAACAGGCTCAATCTGAACCGAAATGCGGGATCCAGGTCACATGCTGCATACCTGCGCTCCGGTGAGGATCACCACTCCCGCGTTCTGCAACGCTTCGATGGCACTGTCCATATTGTCGAAACGGAAGATCAGGACAGCATTCTCGCCGGACTTGTTGACAAAGGCGTACATGTATTCCACATTCAGACCAGCCTGTTCCACGATCTTCAGCACCTCTGCCAGGCCACCCGGTCGGTCGGGAACCTCCACGGCGATCACATTGGTCTTGCCCACAGTGAACCCGGCCTCCTTCAGGGCCTGCTTGGCCCGGTCGACCTGGTCGACAATCAGGCGGAGAATGCCGAAGTCAGCCGTATCCGCTACCGACAACGCCCTGATGTTGATATTGTTTTCGGCGAGAACGGCCGTAATTTCCGCCAGCCGGCCTGATCTGTTCTCCAGAAAGACAGCGATCTGTTCCACACGCATGGGGATTTCCTCCTGTTGAGGTTGGCCTGCTCCTCCCATCTTCAGGCAGGAACTAGATGTTCCGCCGATCGATGACCCGCTGGGCCTTGCCTTCTGAGCGCTGGATGGTCCTGGGTTCCACCAGTTTCACGCCACAGGTTACGCCGAGAAGATCCTTGATCTCGGTCTGGATCCTTTTGCCAAGCTGCTCCAGCCCCTTGATCTCGTCGGAGAAGACCTCCTCGCTCACCTCCACCAGGACAGTCATGGTGTCCAGGTTGCCTTCCCGGCTCACCTCGATCTGGTAATGGGGTTCCACGCCCTCGATCCCCATGAGAACGTGTTCCACCTGGGAAGGAAAGACATTGACCCCCCGGATGATCAGCATGTCATCGGTCCGGCCGGTGACCTTTTCCATCCGCACCAGAGTCCTGCCGCAGCCACAGGGTTCTGCCACGAGCCTGGAGATGTCCTTGGTCCGGTACCGGATGATCGGGAAGGCCTCCTTGGTCAGGGTGGTGAAAACCAGCTCCCCTGCCTCCCCGTACGGCAGCGGCTCAAAGGTATCCGGATCAACGATTTCCGGAAGAAAGTGGTCCTCCAGGATGTGCATGCCTTGGTCAGTGTGGGGACATTCCATGGCCACGCCCGGACCGATCACCTCGGACAGTCCGTAGATATCCAGGGCCCGGATACCCAGTTTCTGCTCCACCTCTTCCCGCATGTTCTCGCTCCACGGTTCAGCCCCGTGGATACCGATGCGCAGCTGCAGATCTGCCGGAGAAACACCCATATCTGTCATGGTATCGGCCAAGTTGAGCGCATAGGACGGGGTGGCCAGGAGGACCGTGGAACCGAAATCGCGCATGATGGTGATCTGCCGTTTCGAGTTGCCGCCCGACACCGGGATGACCGTGGCTCCCAGCCGCTCGGCACCGTAATGGGCCCCGAGCCCGCCGGTGAATAGCCCATAACCGTAGGCATTGTGAATCATGTCTTTTCTCGTCACTCCGGCCATGGCAAGGCAGCGGGCCATGACATCGGCCCACATGGAGATGTCTGCCGCCGTATAGCCGACCACGGTGGGCTTGCCTGTTGTCCCGGACGAGGCATGCACCCGGACCACCTCTTCCATGGGAACGGTGAACAGGCCGAACGGATAGTTGTCCCGCAGATCATCCTTTGTGGTGAAGGGCAGTCTGCGCAGGTCGGCAAGAGTTTTGATATCATCGGGCCTGACCCCGGCCTCCTCCATCTTGGCCCGGTACGGAGCCACGGTATTGTAGACCCGTTCCACGAGTTTCCGCAGACGGAGCAGCTGAATGGATTCCATACCGGCCCTGGGCAGGGTTTCGATCTCTTGCCAGTTCATGACATCTTCTCCTCCTCTTCTCTTCTCAACTCTAGTTTGCGGATTCCCGGGCCGCCATCACCAGCTCCCTGCCTGCCAGAAAGGCCTGTTTGTTCACCTCGCGGAAGCCTTTCTTGACCTTCCGGTCAATGACATCGAGAAAGACCTGGGGTGAGACAGCAAGAAAGATGGACATGGCCCCTACCATGACCACGTTGGCGGTCCGCAGCTCACCGATCCGCCGTGCAGCCTCGAAGGCATCCACGGCCACCACCCGGATACCGCGCCCACTCAGCTCGTCCAGGATATCGTCCGGATATTCGGCCTTTCCTGTTGCCACGGCAGGGGGCAGGATCTTCTGGGTGTTGACCACCACAACACTGTCCCGGTGCAGATACGGCAGATAGCGCGCCGCTTCCAGCACCTCGAAGGCGACCTGGATGTCTGCCCGACCCGGCTCGATCAGGGGCGAGTAGATCTTCTCTCCATAGCGCAGGTGAGCCTCCACCGAACCGCCCCGCTGGGCCATGCCGTGCACCTCGCTTTTCTTGACATCGAAGCCGGCCGCGAGCTGGGCATGGGCGGTCAATTCGCTGGCAAGCAGGATTCCCTGCCCTCCCACGCCGGTAAAGAGGATATTGCCTTGCTGTTTCATTACTCTTTCTCCTCCTGGATGGCGATGGCACCCGACGGGCAGACAGTGGCGCACTGGCCGCAGCCGTTGCATTGGACCTCGGTGATGCGGGCAAATCCTTTCTGTTTTTCCTTGTACCCCTTTTCCACGGCCTCCTGCGGCGTGAGAGGATGCCAGCTGATGGCCGGACAGCCGAGCCCGATGCAGTTGGTGCAGCCGGTGCACAGGGCCAGGTCTGTCGTATAGACGGGTTTTGGCCGCTGCCGTTCCTCGGGCAGTAGGACGCAGGGAGCCCGGCTGATAATGACGGATGGCTCGCTGGAGGCGATTTCCTCCTTGAGCACTCGCCGCGTTTCCTTGATATCGTGGGGATTGACCACGACCACCCGCGGAACCCCCAGGGCGAGGCAGAGCTTTTCCAGGTCAACGGCATTGGCAACCTCGCCCAGGATATTCTTTCCCGAAGCCGGATTGGGCTGGTGGCCGGTCATGGCCGTGGTCCGGTTGTCCAGGATGATCACCGAAGCATAGGAGTCGTTGTAGACCATGTTGAGCAGACCGGTGAGACCGGAATGCATGAAGGTGGAGTCACCCAGTACGGCGACCAGCCTGCCTTTTCCCTCATCGCCGAGGGCCTTGGCCATGCCATGGGCCACGGTGATGGAGGCCCCCATGCAGACGCAGGAATCCATGGCCGAAAGCGGCGGCAGAAAGCCCAGGGTATAGCAGCCGATATCGCCGGAGACAAAGACATCCTTCATCCGGGAGAGGGCGTAGAAGAGTCCCCGGTGCGGACAGCCGGCACACATGTTGGGCGGCCGCATGGGCAGCTCCAGGGGGGAGAACAGCTCTCCCACTGAATCAGGCTCCACGGACTTGCGGACGATATAGGAATTCAACTCGCCCTGGGAGGGAATCAGGTCCTTGCCATGGCAGGCGATCCCCATGGCCCTGATGTGATTCTCCAGAAAGGGATCCAGTTCCTCCACCACGATCAGCTCGTCCAGGGAGGCGGCAAAGGCCCGTATTTTCTCTTCCGGCAGGGGCCAGACCATTCCCAGCTTCAGCACCGGCGCATCGGGAAAGGCCTCCTTGACATAATTGTATGACACCCCGGCGGCAATGAACCCGCGGCCTCCCTTGCCGGTCTCGATCCGGTTGAGCGGTGTGGTTTCCGCAATCTCCCGGGCCGCGGCCATCCGTCTCTCCAGGTCTGCCCGCCGAATCCGGGCATTGCCGGGCAACATGACGAACTTGGCCGGCATCTTTTCGATGGACGGCGCAGCCTGCTCTGTCCGGCTCCCCTTGGATACCACGCCCTTGACATGGGCGACCCTGGTGGTGGTGCGAAGCAGGACAGGGATGTCCAGCTCCTCGCTGAGCGCATAGGCAGCCAGCATCATCTCCTTGGCCTCAGCCGGATCAGAGGGTTCGAGCATGGGCAGTTTGGCGGCAAAGGCGTAGTTGCGGTTGTCCTGCTCGTTCTGGGAGGAATGCATCTGCGGATCGTCGGCGGTCAGGACCACCAGGCCGCCCCGGCCACCGGTATAGGCGGCCGTGAAGAGCGGGTCCGCAGCTACATTGAGTCCCACGTGTTTCATGGTGGCAAAGGCCCGCACACCGGCAAAGGAAGCGCCAATGGCCACCTCGAGCCCTACCTTCTCGTTGGGGGCCCACTCGGCATAAACCCCATCGTATTTGGCCAGGTTGCCCATGATCTCGGTGGATGGTGTACCGGGATAACCGGACGCCACCTGCACCCCGGCCTCCCAGGCACCCAGGGCGATGGCCTCGTTCCCCGAAAGCCAGAGTCTGTCGTCGTTTTCCGCAAAGGCCATGATATCTGCTCCTCCCAGAGAGTTGCAACTGCGCCGGACGGTGAATCGGCAGGGTTCCGCAATGCACCCGTCAACCAGCATCCTTACTCCAACACCGCAGGGGTAGGCAAGATTTTTTTCGTGTTGTCAGAGGAATCAAATCAATGGAAATGGCCGTTGTACAGGGACAGACACCAGGTATCAGCCGCGGGGATGAAAACGCTGGTGGATGGACTTCAGACGATCCACATCCACATGGGTGTAGATTTGGGTCGTGGAGATGTCCGCATGCCCCAGCATCATCTGCACGGAACGGAGGTCTGCGCCGCCGGCAAGGAGATGGGTCGCAAAGGAGTGCCTGAGGGTATGGGGACTGACCCGCCGCTCTATTCCCGCCTCCCTGGCCATGGAACGGATGATCTGCCAGAATCTGGTCCTGGTCATTCCCCTGCCGCGGTTGGTGACAAAGAGCTGGGGAGCGGACCGTTTTTTGAGCAGGACCGGCCGGCTGCGTGCCAGATAGTCCCGGAGAATCGTCCCGGCCTGATCGTTGAAGGGAACCATCCGCTCCTTGTTCCCTTTGCCGATGATTCGTACATGACCACTGCTGAGGTTGCATCCCTGTACGGTGAGACCGACCAGCTCGGAGACCCGCAGGCCGGTGGCATAAAGGAGATGGAGCATGGCGTAGTTCCGCAGACTCACCGGGGTCATCTTCTCCGGGAGGGCCAGAAGCCGTTCCACCTCGTGGATGGTCAGGACCTTGGGCAGAGAATGTCCTGTCTTGGGCGCATCGATGTCTGCGGCCGGATCCGCGGCCACCAGGCCCAGGCCGAGGAGAAAGCCGAAAAATGCCCGCAGGGCAGCCAGACGGCGGGCATTGGAACGGGAACTGATGCGGCCCGCGTGACAGTGCTGGAAAAAAGCGCGGATGTGCTCGCGCTGCACTTTACTGGCCGAGCTGACATGCCGGCTGTGCAGAAACTGGATGAAGAAGCGGAGGTCGGAGCCGTAGGCCTCCACGGTGTGCGGTGAAAGTCTCCGCTGGACCGTGAGGTACTGGAGGAAAAGATCCAGACTATTTGTGAGATCCGGGCCAGGCAGGGCGGTCAGGAGGAAACGACCCGGTCCCGCAGCCTAGCTGCGGGACCGGGTCCGGGTCATCAATACCGATTTCTCATTCGGTTGTACTTGCGAAGCTTACGCAGGGCCTCTGCAGATTTGCGACGCTTTTTGACGCTGGGCTTCTCATAGAACTCGCGCCGTTTCAGTTCCCGTTTGATACCGTCGATCTGCAGTTTCTTCTTCAGCTGCCGAATGGCGTACTCAAGATCGCCCTTCACTTCTACTTCGATCATAAGAAATCACATCCTTTGTCTGCTCGAGTTGAAAATTGAAAATACTTTTAAACAAAAAAATGTAACCTGGACAACCTCTTGTGTCAACAGAAAAGTTGGGCTTCCGGCCGATCACGGAGACGGGGCCTGGGGAAAGATCTTGCCCGGATTCAGGATACCGTTTGGATCGAACAGGTTCTTGAGCCTGCGCATCATCTCCAGAGCCACCGGATCGATCTCCCAGGAGAGAAAGGACGACTTGGTGATCCCGATCCCGTGCTCCCCGGAGAGGGTGCCGTCAATCCGGAGGACAAATTCAAAGAGACGTTCCTTTGCCTCTGTAGCCCGGGCCAGTTCCGCCCGATCCTCCCGGTCCAGCATGATATTGACATGGATGTTGCCATCACCGGCATGGCCAAAGGTGAGGATGGTGAGATCAAGGCTCTTGCCCAAGGAGGAGGTAAACTCCACCAGCTCATGGATCCTGGAACGGGGCACCACCACATCCTCGCTGATCTTGTGGGGCCGGAGAGCAAAAACGGCCGGAGAGATGGACCGCCGGGCCAGCCAGAGACGATCCCGCTCTCCGCTGTCCGCGGCCACCTGGAATGTCACCCCCTGTTCCCGGAGAAACCGTTCCAACCTGGCAGCCTGGTCAGCCACCTGGCTCTGGCTGCCGTCGAGCTCCAGGAGCAGCAGGGCCTGGACCGATTCCGGAAGGTCAAGGGGCAGGTGCCGCCGGACCACGGCCAGGGCCATGGCATCCATGTATTCCAGAGTGCAGGGCGTCATCCCCTGGGCCAGGATCTCGCTGACCAGAACAGGGGCTGCCTGCATGGCATCGAAGAGGAGAAGAAAGGTCATGCGGGATTCCGGTTGCGGCAGGAGGCGGAGGACGAGCCTGGTGAATATACCGAGGGTTCCCTCGGAACCGATGAACAGCCTGGTCAGGTCATACCCCACCACGCCCTTCCCGGTCCGGACACCTGTCTCCATGATCTCGCCCGTAGGAAGAACGACCTGCAGACCAAGGACATGGTCACGGGTGACACCGTACTTGACCGCACTGGGACCACCGGCACACTCGGCAGCATTGCCGCCAATGGTACAGAAGCTGAGGCTGGCCGGATCCACCGGATACAGCAGACCTTCCCGGGCCAGGCGGTTCTGCAGTTCCCCGGTGATGACCCCGGGCTCCACGACAGCGACCATATTGGCCCGGTCGATCTCCACGATACGGTTCATGCGGCTGGTCACCAGGACCACTCCGCCACGGACAGGCAGGGCGCCTCCGGTCATGCCGCTGCCCGCACCCCGCGGGGTGACCGGAAACCGATACCGGTTGGCCAGGCAAAGAACCTCGCTGACCTGCGATGCGGCATCAGGGAAGATCACCGCCTCGGGCTGAAAGGAACGGCCGGTGCCGTCAAAACTGTAGCAGGCCAGGTCTTCGGGCGCAGTCAGTACATGTTCCCGGCCAAGGATTTCTTGAAGCTGTCTGCATATGGAAGCCTGCATTCAACCACCATACCCGGACCCGCCTGCAAAGGCATGGAAAATTTCATCTGGCGAGGCGGAAGCGGCTGGTCTCGGTCTGAATGGCGTCAACGACTCTGGTCAGCTGATGGGCGCTTTCCTCGACCCGGAGGCTGCACTTGCGGGAATTTCCGGCCAGCTCGCTCACTTCGGCGATGTCCCTGGCTATCTCGCCTGACACTGTCGAGCTGTGGGCAACGTTTTCATTGACCTCGGCAATGCCCTGGGCAGCCTCGTTCACATTGGCGGTAATGGACGAGGCGGTCCGGGTCTGCTCGTCCACGGCCACGGCAATGGAGGAGACGATCTCGTTGACATTGTCGATGACCCTGGAGATCTGGTTGATTTCGGTTACCGTATCATCGGTGGAATTCTGGATCGACTCGATCTTGTTGCGGATCTCGCCGGTGGCCTCGGCGGTCTGCCTGGCCAGCTCCTTGATCTCGTTGGCCACCACGGCAAATCCCTTACCCGCCTCTCCGGCCCTGGCCGCCTCGATGGTCGCATTCAGGGCCAGGAGATTAGTCTGTTCCGAAATCTCTGTGATGACCTCGGTCACCTTGGAGATCTCCCGGGCCGCTTCGCCCAGGGTATGCACTTTTTCCGAAGAGCTGCGGGCATAGGTTACTGCATCCCGGGTGATTCGGTTGGCCTCGTCTGTGCTGGCGGCAATGTCCCGGATGGCTCCGGTCATCTCCTCCACGGCCGAGGCAATGACATTGACATTCGAGGCAGCCTGCTCACTGGCCATGGAGACCGTTCCCATATTGCTGCTCATCTCCTCTGTGGCAGAGGCCACCGTTGCCGAACGTTCGGCGGAGAGTTCGGCATTTTGCGACATGTCCTCCGCTGCGGCAGTCAGCTCTTTGGAGGTCACGCTCATCCTCTTGCTCTCATCCATCAGCCGGCCGATGAGCTGCTGCAGGCTGAGTACCATCTCCTGGAGCGCCCCCTGGAGACTGTTGTCGTCTTTCCCCGGCCTCTCCAGGCTGACGGAAAGATCGCCCCTGGCTATCCTGCGGGCGATGCCGACCATCACCGAGGGTTCACCGCCAAGCTGGCGAAGAATCGATCTGGCATTGATGAGCAGAATCGCCAGCACCAGACCCAGACACATGACCGAGCCGAATACGATGGTATTCCTGACGCGGGCCGACATGGCACTGCTTGCCGCAGCGATCTCCTCCCTGATCTTGGCAGCCGTCCGGTCGGTCTCTTCCTTGATCCTATCGATGGTTCCCTGGAGGGCTTGGAGAATGCCACCGGATTTCTCGGAAAAGATAGCCTGTACCTGGGCCTCGTTTGCAGAAATGAGATCGCTGAACCGTTCATTGAGCGCTTCAGCCTTCTGTCTGGCAGAGGTCATGTCCAGGGCGAGGAACACGGTCCCGATCTGTTCGCCATCGGACAGGACCGGCTGGCTGACCACCAGAACATTGGGGTCCTCCTGTCCACTACGGATGATCTTCTGGATATCGGGCCGTCCCTTGGGAAGATAGGACCTGAGCTTGGCATTTTTCCGATTCAAATAGCGGGTCAGCGACCTGCCGTTCCTGTCCTGGTAAAAAATAAAGACAACTGCCGGATTCTTGTGTCCGCTGCGGACATACCGGTTCAGCGAAGTATAATCTTTGGCAATAATGGCCGGTTCAGCGACCTGGGCCAGAAGCAGGGCCAGGGTCTGGCCGCTCTGTTTCCGCAAGGTTTTCAAGTCGGCTTGCAGGTCCTCGGCAGCTTGGGAAAGCGACTCTTCCGTGGAGACGGTCAGCGCCTCCTGGGTGGAGGAGCTCATCTGGGCCAGCTTTTTCTGCAGTTCCCTGGACAGGACCTCCATGTCCTTGTTGATCTCTCTGCCGGTCTTTTCGAAACCGGCTCCGATCATGGCCTGGAACCGGCTGTTTCGCTTCCCCTCCATGACTACCACAAAGGACATGGCCGCAACAATGGAGACGACCAGGGCCATGGCCACGGGAACAATCAGCCGGGCCCGAAGACTATGATGAAAGAACCGTGAAATCATTTTGCCACCTCTCGTCAAAAAGGCCTTTAAATACGGTCTGTTTGTAAAAATTGTATCATTTCCGCTCTACACGACAAATTTTTTTTGGTAAAAAAAGACGCGATCAGGGCTGAACACATGGCGGTCCAGACACTGTAACGTCCTACTCTTCGACCATTATTTTACGGAGGGAACATGAAAAAAATTCGCCTGGCCCTCATAGCCGGGGGCCTTTCCGGAGAACGGGAGGTTTCTCTGGCCGGGGCGGCCGGGGTTGAGCAGGCCCTGGACCGCGACAGATATGTCGTCCATCGCTATGACCCGGCGACGGACCTTGCCCGGCTGGCTGCAGAGGCCGGGGATCTCGACGTTGCCTTCATCCTCCTCCATGGACTGTATGGAGAGGACGGCACCATGCAGGGATTTCTTGATCTTCTCGGTCTTCCCTACCAGGGCAGCCCAGTCCTGGGCAGTGCCATGGCCATGGACAAGAATGTAGCCAAGATCATGTATCAGCAGGCCGACCTGCCGGTGGCCCCCTGGATCATGGCCTCCTCCGCTGATCTGGATAGCCCGCAACTTGTGAAGGCCGGACTCCGTTTTCCCGTGGTCATCAAGCCGGCCCGGCAGGGTTCCTCCCTTGGGATGTCCATAGCCAAGGACGATGCCGAGCTGGCGGCTGGCCTGCGGTTGGCCCTTGAACACGACAGTGAGGTCATGGTGGAGGAGTATATCCAGGGCAGGGAGATCACCGTGGGGGTGCTTGGCAACGATGACCCGGCTCCCCTTCCCCTGGTGGAAATCGTCCCGGACAGCCGCTTTGCCTTCTTCGACTATGAGGCAAAATATCAGCCCGGAGCGACAAGGGAGATCTGTCCTGCCGAGGTCAGCGATGATGTCCGGACAACAGCCCAGGAATACGCCCTCAAGGCCCACCAGGCCCTACGACTCCGGGGCTACAGCCGGACCGACATGATCCTCAGGGACGGGGAGCTGTTTCTCCTGGAAACCAACACCATTCCGGGCATGACCCCCACCAGCCTCTTTCCGCAGGCGGCAGCGGCAGCCGGCCTGTCCTTTTCCGCCCTTCTGGACCGGCTCATCGACCTGGCCCTGGAAACAGCCTGAGCCCAACCGGTACCATGGCAACAGACCAGCTTCCTGCCATCCTGCCCGGCACAGGCGAGCTCTCTCCGGCCCTCAGGAGCACTGTCCTGCCGGTCGAATACGAGCTAGCCCTGAAAACCTGGTTCAGCAGGACCACACGTCAGGATGCCCACCGACTCCTCCTGGAAACAAAACAGGCCCAGCTGATTTTGTACCGCCAGGGAGCCGGCCTCATTCTGGAAGGAGGGACCTGGGCAATGGTGCGGATGATGCCGGGTAACGGCAGGCTACCCTACATCTTCCGAGACGGAAGCTGCAGCGACTGTCTTGCCGGACCGAGAGGGAGCCGATGCCGGCATGTGGCGGCCCTGGCCATGCTCTGCCTGCAGGAAACCGAAACAGGAGTGCGCCCCTCCGGCCTCGGCTTTGCCAAGAGCCCCTGGGCTGAGATCGGCCGGTATCTCCATGAACGCGCAGCTGCCCGGCAGATCACAACGACCATGGAACTCCAGCCGGATCACATCCTGCTGCAGTGCCAACAGAAACAGGGTTTTGCCCTCCAGATCCGCCTTTCTCATCAAGCTGCAGCCGAACTCTGCCGCCTCCATCCCGACCTGGCCGCCCCGAATGGACTCCAAGTCCAGAGATTGGACATGGAGGAAATCAGCAGGCTGCGAAAACGGCTGGTCCTTCTCGAGGCATCCGAATCGGAACAGGTTCTGGCTAAACACGGGCGCCGCTCCAGGCAACAGCAGGTGGACTGCTCTCTCTGGATGACTCTGGCCAGGCTCCTGTACCGACATGTTCTGCCTGCCCGCATTCACCTGGAACGACGCGACGAGGGGAAATTCCAGCTCATCATTCCCGGTCCTGAAGAACCGCTTTTCCGTCTTGTCCCGGCCAGGATGCACACCTGGAACCTCCTTGCCCGACTGCCGGCCGACAGGCTGCCGCTGACTCAGCTTCCCCCGGCCAGGGCCTGGTCCACAGTCTCTTTCGGTGACGATGGCCGGACCATTGTGGTGGAAAACCGGTGCACGCTGGAAGACGGACGGACTTTCAGTCTGAAGAATCTTGCATCCTGCCGCTTCGGAAGGCATTATGCTGTGGATGACCACTTTTTTACCCTCCAGCCCATCCCCCGGGAAGAACGGTTGATCCGACCGGGCCAAGACAATCCGCCCCTCCTCGCCATCGCCAGCCGACAGGAGGATGACCAGGCTGGCTTTTCTGTTGCAGCTGGGGAAATCGAATCCTTTCTGGAACAGAACAGCCGGGCGCTCCGTTGTGGACGGCACGAGGTCGACAGGGAGATCCTGGAGCTGGAATTTGTCTCCCGGCCCAAAAGGCTGACACTGACCGATTTCAGGGAGGAACAGGGCTGGTGTTATCTGGCCGGGTATTACGATCTCGGCAATCAGCGGATCGACCTGGTCGATCTGCTGATTGCTGGGGAGAAAAAGCAGGCCTATATCCCGGGCCGCCGCTGGCTGCAGGTCAGCGACTCCTCTCTGGCCTGGTTCCATCAGCTGGGCAAGAAACGGATCACCACCGGAGCGGACGGGAGAGCCTGTCTCAGGCTGCATCGCCAGGAGTTTCTTGCGCTGGCCGGCCAGATTGGCGTGCTGTCTGCAGAATTCAGGCGCAAGAAGCTCGACAACACCCTCGATTTCCTGCTCGACAGCACTGACCTGCGGCAGGACAGCCTCCCGGAACTGCCGGCACATCTACGTGAATATCAACGCAACGGCACGGCCTGGCTCTACCTGCTGCACCGACATGGCCTAGGTGGCATCCTTGCCGATGATATGGGGCTGGGCAAGACCCACCAGGCATTGGCGCTTCTTTCCCTTTTGACCGGTCAGGAAAACCGGTTCCTGGTGGTCTGCCCCACTTCTGTCCTCTTCCACTGGCCACAGAAGCAGGAGCGTTTTTTCCCTGACCTCTCCCTGTCGGTCTACTACGGGCCTGACAGAAAACCGGACAGGATCGAGGAAACGAACGTGGTGGTCACCACCTACGGCCTCCTCCGCCGAGACAGGCACGTTTTAGCCAAAATTCCTTTCAGGCTCGTTCTGTTCGACGAAATGCAGACCCTCAAAAACAGCAAAACAGCCGTGTACCAGGCTGCTGCCATGCTGCAGACAGAAGGAATTATCGGCCTGACCGGTACACCGGTGGAAAACTCCATTCAGGAACTGCAAAGTCTCTTTGCCCTCTGCCTGCCCGGCCTTTTTGACAACAACATGTTCCTGAAGCATGTCGTTCGCAACGATTCACCGGAAAGCCGCCAGGAGCTGGCGCGGATCATCCGTCCCTTTGTCCTTCGCCGGACGCGGCAGCAGGTTCTGAAGGAGCTACCGGCCCGTAGCGAGGATATCAGGATCTGTCACCTGAGTGACGATCAGGTTGCCGCTTACCGACAGGCCGTGGAACAGGCAGAACAGGTCCTCGAGGAAAAGCAGCATGAGGATTTCAGTCATGTCCTCACCACCATCACCAGATTGAAACAGATCTGCAACCACCTATGCCTTCTGGAACACTGTATGGACTGGCAACGTTACCGGTCCGGCAAGTGGGATGAATGGATCCGAATCCTGGAAGAGTGCCTGGCTGCTGACCTGAAAATGGTAGTTTTCAGCCAATTCACCACCATGCTGGACCTGATGGAAAGCTATCTTCGGGAGAGAGACATTGCTCATGTCGACCTGCGAGGAACGACCAAAGCCAGCTTGCGACAGCAGGCTATAGATCGTTTCAACCGTGATCCGGACGTCAGGATCTGTTGCGCCAGCCTCCTGGCCGGCGGCACGGGGATCGACCTGACCGGTGCCCAGGTTGTGGTCCACTTTGACCGTTGGTGGAATCCGGCCAGGGAGGAACAGGCAACAGCCAGGGTCCACCGGATGGGCCAGCAGCACCCTGTTCAAGTTTACAAACTGGTCACCGCCGGTACCCTGGAGGAAAAAATCCACTATCTGATCGAAAAGAAGCGTGCCCTGGCCGAGGATATTGTCGGGGAAGACGACGGCTCAGTCCTCAAGCGACTGTCAGGGAAGGACATCTCCGCGCTGCTCCGGTTCCGGCCCTGAAGGCGGCTCCTCCCTGACCTTGCGGACAGAAAGGACCACCCCATAGGAACGGGTATCCCGGTGAAAAATTTCTCCGCCTGCCTGGTCAACCACCCGGTCCATCCTCTCGGCCATCTTCTGCAGGCAGAGGAAATGGAACTCGTCCCCCACAGACTGGTTCCGCAGACGTGCCCGCACGTCCTTGAAACCCCATCAGCAGTCTTTGCGGTAATCGATATCGATTCGTACCCTTTTCCTCACCGTTCGTCCCCTTCTCCAGGGTTCACACGAGACAATGGCCAGTTCCGCCTGGTCTCTGCGCCAACCCCAACGCAAACCCGTCTCTCCGCAACAATCCGCGTATGTCTCCAGAAAAATTTGCGTATATCTCGGTCTCAACGTCCGAGCAGATTGCTCAAGCCGCCAGCTATTCCTGTCGTTGCCTTCTCAACTCGGCCAGGGTCGTCTCATAGATGTCCACATCGAGATCCTGAAAACAGCAGGCAATGATTCGCCTGAAATCCGCCTCCCGCTCCAGCATGGCCTGCAGGGCTATCCGGGCGGCAGCCTCCCTGGGATAACCATAGGCACCGGTGCTGATCCCCGGAAAGGCGATGGTCTCGACCCCGCTCCTGGACGCCAGGGAAAGGCAGTTGTCGTAACAGGCACGCAGCATGTCCGGTTCTCCTGACCTGCCATCCCGCCAGACCGGACCGACGGTGTGAATTACCCAGCGGGCCGGCAACCTGAACCCCGGTGTGATACGGGCCCCTCCGGTGGGGCAGCCACCAAGCTCCCTGCAGGCGGCCAGCAGCTCCGGACCGGCAGCCCGATGAATGGCCCCGTCCACACCGCCTCCTCCCAGCAGGCTCTGGTTGGCGGCATTGACAATGGCATCCACCCGCAGGGTGGTAATGTCGTTGCACATGATCTCAATCATGGTGCCATCCTCCCGGTTTCTTGTTTTTCCTGTATATCCAGCCGGGGCGTTTCCTCTTCACTGTCCATCGGCACGTCCGGAAGCGGCAGGACATCCGGGTGCAATGCAGGACGATATTCCTTGAGATAGATATCGGCCAAGGTCAGAAAGGCGGTGACAATCAGGGGACCATAGATGATGCCCAGCACTCCGAACATGCTCATGCCGCCCAAAATGGCGAGAAAAACGAGCAGGGTATGCATCTTGATATGGCTACCGACAAACTTCGGTTTGAGCAGATATTCGACGGAAAAAGAGAGCAGGACATAAAAGACAAAGGTGATCACCGCCTGACTCAGATTGCCGTTGAGCAGCAGGATGGCGGCCGTGGGCAGCAGGACCAGACCGATCCCGAAAATCGGCAGAAAGGCCAGAATCGCCATCACCCCGCCCCAGAGCACCGGGGACTTCAGGCCCAGAGCAGCGAAGAGGCTTCCGCCAAGGATTCCCTGAAACAGGCCACTCAGACCATTGCCGATCAGGATGACCCCGGCTATCTCCATGAACTTCTCCATGAGCAGCGCATCCTGCTCGTCAGGCAGGGGAGAGAGACGGGTGAGGAAATTTATGAGCCGCTCCATCTCGATGAGAAGAAAAAAGACCACCAGAATGAGCACGCAGAACTGGAGGACAAAACTCATGATATTGGCCGCCCAGGAAGAGGCCTTGGAATAGATAAAAAGGCTCGTGGTCTTGGTGAGATCGGACAGCAGTGCGGTCACGTCTGACGGTTCGAAATTTATTCCTATTTCGGCGAGAACATCTTGTACCTCCAGAACCAATGTATTATTCTGGATGAATTGCTGGATCCTGATCAGCAGGTTGGAGTCCTTGCCCATATGGTAGAGGTTGAGCGCCTCGGAAGACAGGACGCCGATACAAAAGGTCAGGGGAATGAAAACAATCAGCACGATGAGGACACAGGTCAGAACGGAACCAAGCCAGGGAGCGCACCACCTGTTCAGCCAAGAGAAGATGGGACGAAATATACCAGCCAGAAGAAAGGCCAGGATAAGCAGCTGCCAGAATGGCCAGAGCACCCAGCCCAGGAGGAGAATGGCCAGGATGAAAATAAAAAAGAAATATCTCGCCTGGGTCGGATTGACGTTTTTTCCTCGCGAAATGGTCAAGATAGGCGCTGCGTCAGGCTTGTAATCCTTCTTCTGATCACCAGGAGACATGGCGGCATCATCCGGCGTTCTTCTCTCATCAAACTATATACCCCTAATTCTGGAAAAAGAAAATCAGTTTACGGATCAAAACCATGTTACACAGTGACCTTGAAGTCAACCTGCGAAAGGCAGCACCGGAAGATCTGAAGGAAAAACCGGATGCATCTTCCCTGGGTTTCGGCCAATATTTCACGGACCACATGTTCGCCATGCGCTGGAACAGGGAAAAGGGATGGCACGATGCCGAAATCAGACCCTACGGCGACTTCAGCCTTGATCCGGCTGCAATGGTTTTCCATTATGGACAGGCGATCTTTGAAGGGCTCAAGGCCTACCTCGGCCGCGACAGGCAGATATTTCTTTTCCGGCCCAAGGACAACCTGGAACGGCTGAACCGTTCCGCCCTGCGGATGTGCATGCCCAGGATTCCGGTGGACCGCATCCTGCAGGCCATGAAAAGCCTGGTCTACCTGGAGCGGGAATGGATCCCGGAGGCAGAGGGTGCTTCGCTCTACATCCGCCCCACCATGGTCGCCACGGAACCTGCGCTGGGGCTGCGGCCAGCCGAGGAATATCTTTTTTTCATCATCGCCAGCCCTGTGGGCGCCTACTATGCAGAAGGATTCAACCCCACCAGGATCTACGTGGAAGACCGGTACGTGCGCGCCGTACCCGGGGGTGTTGGCGATGCAAAGACGGCCGGCAACTATGCAGCCAGCGTCAAGGCCCTGACCGATGCCCACAGCAGAGGATTTTCCCAGGTTCTCTGGCTGGATGCCCTGGAACGTAAATATGTGGAAGAGGTCGGCACGTCCAACATCTTTTTCGTCATCGGCGACGAACTGATCACTCCTCCCCTGGGGGGCACAATCCTTCCCGGCATCACCCGGGATTCAGTTCTCCGCCTGGCGGCCGACTGGGGGATCCCGGTCCAGGAAAGACGGATCTCCATCGACGAGGTTGCCGAGGCAAGTGAAAACGGGACGCTGCAGGAGGTCTTCGGCTCCGGAACGGCGGCGGTCATCTCGCCGGTGGGAGAGCTCTGCTACCAGGACAGGACGATCACCATCAACAACGGTCGGCCCGGAAAACTTGCCACTCGGTTGTACGAGGAACTTCAGGCACTGCAACGCGGATACCGGGATGATCCCCACGGCTGGCGTGTTCGGATAGCCTGAAAATCCCTCCTCATCACTGGAGCCCATCCATTTCCTTTTTATTCCAACACGTTGGGCAGAGAAAAAAATTCTTTCTCTGCCCCTTGATTTTTCAAAAACCATCACTATTGTTTTGCCCAGCCTAGTGGCGGAAACTCTGTTTTAGTCCGGAGATCAATAAATTGGGCCGGACGCCGGGCATGAACTTTTCTTCCGGCCCGCGCAGTTTTCAAGAAACACTTTTTGCAAGAGGAGGACTTATCCATGAAAATTCGTCCATTGAATGACCGCATCCTGGTCAAGAGATTGGAGGAAGAGGAAAAAACCGCCGGCGGAATCATCATCCCGGATTCTGCCAAGGAAAAACCGGCTGAAGGTGAAGTGGTGGCCGTGGGTCCCGGCAAGATGAATGACGCCGGTGAACGGGCGCCGATGGAAGTCAAGGTCGGCGACAGGGTCCTCTTTTCCAAATATGGTGGCACGGATGTCAAACTGGACGGCGAAGACTATCTCATCATGCGGGAAGACGACATCCTTGGCGTAGTTGAAGCGTAACAGCTCGAATTACCGGTTTCGAAAAAAATAAAAGGAGATAAGAAATGTCTGCAAAAGAATTGAAATACGGTGGCAAGGCCCGGGAAGCCATGCTTGCCGGTGTCAATACCCTGGCAAATGCCGTGAAGGTCACTCTTGGCCCCAAGGGACGCAATGTTCTGATTGAAAAATCCTTTGGCGCTCCTGTCATCACCAAAGACGGTGTCACGGTGGCCAAGGAGATCGAGGTAAAGGACAAGTTCGAGAACATGGGCGCCCAGATGGTCAAGGAGGTAGCTTCCAAGACTTCCGATGTGGCAGGTGACGGAACGACCACCGCCACGGTGCTGGCCCAGGCTATCTACACTGAGGGCGCCAAGCTGGTGGCGGCCGGTGCCAATCCCATGGAGATCAAGCGCGGCATCGATGCCTCTGTGGAGACCGTGGTGGCCGAGCTGGCCAACATCGCCACACCCACCAAGGAGCAGAAGGAGATTGCCCAGGTCGGCACCATCTCGGCCAATAACGACGAGACCATCGGCAACATCATCGCCGATGCCATGGACAAGGTCGGCAAGGAAGGCGTGATCACCGTGGAAGAAGCCAAGTCCATGGAGACCTCGCTGGACGTGGTCGAGGGTATGCAGTTCGACCGCGGCTACCTCTCGCCCTATTTTGTCACCGATCCTGACCGGATGGAAGTCAACATGGAGGACCCCCTCATCCTGGTCCACGAAAAGAAGATCTCCAACATGAAGGACCTCCTGCCCATCCTCGAGTCTGTGGCCAAGATGGGCAAGCCCCTGTTCATCATTGCCGAGGACGTCGATGGCGAGGCCCTGGCCACCCTGGTCATCAACAAGCTGCGCGGCACACTGAACGTTGCGGCAGTGAAGGCTCCCGGCTTCGGTGACCGACGTAAGGCCATGCTGGAAGACATCGCCATCCTGACCGGTGGCCAGGTGATCACCGAGGACCTGGGCATCAAGCTGGAAAATGTGACAGTCAACGATCTTGGAACAGCCAAACGCATCGTGGTGGACAAGGACAACACCACCATCGTCGATGGAGCCGGGGACAAGGACAAGCTCTCGGCCAGGGTCAAGCAGATCCGTGCCCAGATCGAGGACAGCACCTCGGATTATGATCGGGAGAAACTCCAGGAACGGCTGGCCAAGCTCATCGGCGGCGTGGCAGTCATCAATGTGGGTGCTGCCACCGAGGTCGAGATGAAAGAGAAAAAGGCCAGGGTCGAGGATGCCCTCAACGCCACCCGGGCCGCAGTGGAAGAGGGAGTCGTACCTGGGGGCGGTGTCGCCTATCTCCGCTGCCTCAAGGCCCTGGAAGCCCTGGAGCTGGAAGGCGAACAGAAACTGGGCAAGCAGATCATCGCCCGGGCCCTGGAAGAGCCGGTTCGTCAGATTGCCGCCAACGCCGGCCGGGAAGGCTCTGTCATCGTCGAGAAGGTCAAGGAGATGGACGGCCCCAACGGCTTCAATGCTGCAACCGAGGAATATGGCGACCTCATCGCCGCCGGTGTCATCGATCCGGCCAAGGTGACCCGCACCGCCCTGCAGAACGCAGCCTCGGTTTCCGGCATGCTGCTGACCACAGAATGCATGGTGGCCGAAGAACCGGAGAAGGAAGAGGCCGGTGCTGGTGGAGCCGGCATGCCTCCGGGCGGCGGCATGGGAGGCATGGGCGGAATGATGTAATCCCGGCCCATCCTTTCCCTGAGATCTTTCCCCAGTCCTTCCGGCCGAGAGGCCGGGAGGACTTTTACTTTCCTGTTGACAAACAGGGGGAAATTTTGAATAGTAACTCGGTCCAGATGCAGGCCGTCTGAAGGCGATGTAGCTCAGCTGGTTAGAGCATACGGCTCATATCCGTAGTGTCCGGGGTTCAAGTCCCTGCATCGCCACCAGCACATAGCAAGGCGTAGTGTATGCACCATACACTACGCCTTTTTTATGTCCGCACGGTCGCTGTAACAGGATCTGGCACAGCAGCTGCGGGTACACCCGGCTATTGAGGAAAGAAACAACTCCAAAATTCGGACAGGGTGTCAAGGCTGTGCCTGGCTCTGCCAAGAAAAGCCAGGCCTGACTGAACCGGACATCTGTTTCGGTTTTCCGCCACCTGATCGCCATCATCCGGAAGCCTGCTGTCTCTACCATATTCTCTGCCACTACTATTAACCCGGCTGACTGCTGAGGAAAAACTAATCCTGGTTCTTCTTTCCGAGAGGTCTTACCTTCGACACCAGCCTGAAAGGAAAAGGGCAGGCGTGGTGTATTGGGCCGGCTTTTGCAGCCAGAGATGCATCCTGCAGAAATGTACTGCAGAATTTCCCAAAACGAGTATTACTTACGGAGAGATGGTGCCGGAGGGAGCTGAACATGCTTCCGGCCGG
>Ga0256914_1001129_pt1 | contig 25215 bp, 18 predicted proteins | sample HulkmetaG_FD_191571 | JGI IMG/M metagenome (GOLD analysis project Ga0256914, IMG submission 191571) | Hydrothermal chimney microbial communities from Main Endeavour vent field at the Juan de Fuca Ridge, Pacific Ocean - Hulk | ecosystem: Environmental > Aquatic > Marine > Hydrothermal vents ... | reverse complement strand
GCCACACCTTGTCGCCCAGGCTGGCCTTCTGATACGCACCCGCATCCCAGGAGGTGTCGTTCTCGCCCGAGGTGAGGGTCGTGGTCGCTGTTTGACCTGATGACGTATCCGCATCGCTGTCCACAGCATCATCGCTGCCCTGATCCTTGGGTGAGAAAACATAGCCGGAAGGCAGGGTGAACTTCACGTAGTAGTCGCCGGGAACCAGGTTGTCGAAGCTGTACTGGCCGCCGTTGGCAGTCTGCGTCGTGCCTGCGGACGTGCCGTCAGACTTGTACAGCTCCACGGTCACGCCGTCGATGCCCGCTTCATTGCCATCCTGCACGCCGTTGGCGTTGGCGTCCAGCCACACCTTGTCGCCCAGGCTGGCGTACAGTACGACCACAGCATCGTCGGTGTCGGTCACATCAGCGCCCGGCAGATCAACGCCGCTGCTGTTGGTGGGATTGGCTGTGACGGTCGCGATGTTGGTCACGTCGGCGGTGATATTGCTGACGGTGTAAGTACAGCTCTGCGAGGCGTTGGGAGCCAGCGGGCCGTTGATGGTGCAGACGGTGAAGTCGTCGCCTGTGTTGTTGGGCGTGCCGTTGTCGTCTTTGACGACGATGTTGGAAAGGTGCGTCTCACCTGTATTGGTGACGGTGTAGTGATAAACCACATCGTCGCCCGAGTTGATGTATTCGGTGTCGCCATCCGCAGCACTGCCAGCAGTCTTGACGATCTTGACATCGGGCAGGGCGTAGCCGAAATCGGCATCGTTGTAGTCCATGATGGGGTCGCCCATGTAGACGTACCGAGGCTCCGGGCCGTTGTAGACATTGTTGCCCAGATCGCCAGTGTAAACATAGCCTTCCAGCGCGCCGCCGGATTGGAAGTTACTGTCAACGATCTCAACCCAGTAGGCCCGGCCATTAGCGGTGATATTGACAAAGTCATACCAGCCATGCTCAGTGGCGCTGCTGCTGGAATCATCGCCAGTAGTCAGCGTGCCCACCAGAGTGTCATCAGCGCCCGGCTCGAAAGTGCCGTCCATGTCGTCCAGATAGAGCTTCACGACGACGCCGTCAATGCCGGAGCTGCCCCATTCGGAGCTTTCGTCCTTGACGCCATTGACATTAGTGTCGTGCCAGACGAAATCGCCCAGAGTGGAGGCGCCCGAAGGGGAGTTGGGGGAAGGGGGCTCGGCGTGGCTCACGGTCATCTGCGTGAACAATGCCAGGGCCAGCACACCCGCCACAATGAGCAGGGTGCGGAGAGAGAATCGATGGTTGGAACTGCGCTTCATTTCGTTTATGACTCCTTTTCGATGAGGGGTTGGGGAATAAGGAAATTTAGTGTCAATGTTGTTCTGCCGCTTGAATCATTGTCCGACCGTAGCGCTCGGCGCTGCCGTCCAGATGAATGATTTCGAGGATATAGGTGTAGTCGCCGTCGAAAGCGTCCCGGTCTTCGTAGCGATAGCTGGCCCCCAGGTCGGCTCCGGCGTGACGGGCGAAGATCAATCGATCGTTGATCTGCTGAAAACGCTCGTTATCAGAACTGCGCAACACGTTGAAGCCAACCATGTCGAGTTCGCTGGCGGTCCGCCATTGGAGCGCCACCGCATTGCTGGCGGTGTGGGCGAAGAATCCGTCCATGTCCTCTCCAACCGGGTTCAAAATGCTGGCGGGAGCCTGGTCCGATTGGCTGGGCAGCGCCGCTGAGCTGGTAGGACCCCCATCTCCGTCAGGATCGGCCTGCACGTCATGGGCTGTGGCCGTGTTGATAGTCTCACGATTGGAGAGATCTTCGGTGGGAGCCTTGGCGATGAAGTTGACCACGATGCTGAAGCTCTCGCCCGGATCCAACGCCTCCCCGAAGCTCGTAGCCAGGTCACCCCAATCGATTTGTCCATCATCGTCGGTGTCGTCTGGAGCCACATCGGCGCTGACAAAGGTGAGATAATCAGTGTCGTATGTATCTCGAACCGGAATGAAGGTCAGCGTGGCGTCTCCGGTGTTCTGAATGGTAATGGTAAAGCTGATGGGATCCCCGGGGGCGATCTCCCACTCGGCTGTGGTGTTCTCTTTCTTGATTGTATAGTCGGAGGGAACGTATTCGCCTGCGTCGACGGTGTCGTTGTGCTCGCCCGAGGTAAGTGTCACGGGCGCCTCCCAGGAGATGGGGTCGGGATCGCTGTCCAATGCATCGTTGCCTCCCTGATTTTGTGGGCTCATACTCCAGTTGGTGCCGGGCAAGGCGAAATAAATCAGGTAGTCGCCGGGAACCAGCCCATCAAAGTAATAATATCCGTCATCTCCCGTCCCACCGAACGAGATGGCATTGCCGTTGGCGTCTTCCAGCATGACCACGACATGGAGGAGGCTGATTTCATTTGCATCCTGGATGCCGTCTCTGTCAATATCCCACCAAACGCGATCGCCCACGCTGGCGTATTTGAAGAACCCTGCATCCCAGGTCATGTCACTTTCCCCCGAATCCAGCGTGGTGACGCTGGTAACGCCGAGGGAGGCGTGGGCGTCGCTGTCATTGGGGTCGGAGTTGGAGCTGGCCGTAGATGGGCTGCCTTTATCGTACCCGGAGGGCCTGATGAATTCCAGGAAATAAGCGCCCTCCGCCAGATTTTCGAAGCGATAGTTGCCATTGGCGTCGGTTGTCGCAGTATCCACGGCCGCGCCGTCATCCCCGTCCGGCTCAGCCACGCCGTCGCCATCCACGTCCCGATACAACTTGACGGTGACGCCCTGAATGCCGGGCTCGCCCGCATCCTGCACGCCGTCGGCATCCAGATCATGCCAAACCCGGTCGCCCAGGGAGGCGTCGGGAGGATTGCATTGCACCTGAGTGGTCCAACTGTCCTCGTCGGTGACGTTGCTCAGGTAAGAGCCATCGGGATATTGGGGATGTCCCACGGCGTTGGCGGTGTTGGTGAGGCTGCCGCAGTCGTCCGAATCGGGCGTGTACGTGCGATCGAATTCATACACCTCGCCCGGATAGACGACCCCGCTCCATATCTCGTGGTCGCCGCTGGGCGCGATAAGAGGATCGTAAACGTGAGCGCCGCCGTGCAGCACCACATCGCCGGTGTTTTCGAGCCTGAAGTGGTAGGTGATATCGTTGCCGAGATTAACGGTCGCCGGGCCGGTCTTCTCCAGATCCACGCCTGTGGTGAAAAAACCGAAGTCGATATCATTGCGAGTGCTGACGTCGCATAACGAGACCGTCACCTCATGCGTGTTCCGATCGCCGTCACTATCCACCCCATCATCACTGCCTTCATCAGGCGGACTGGCGTACCAACCCTCCAACGCGCCTCCCGCCTGGAAATTGCTATCCGCCACTTTTACGGTGTATTGGTCATAAGGAAGATCCGTAAACTGGTAGAACCCATTGGCGTCGGTGGTTGTGTCATCGTAGAAGTCGCCATAGCTGTCATAGAGCTCGATGACGACGCCCGCTATGCCAGACTCGTCCGCGTCCTGAATGCCATCGACGATGTGATTCCGGTCGTGATAGCGATCGTGCCAGACATAATCGCCAATGACGCCGTCGCATCCGCAATTCACGCGATTGGGACGAACGAAGGACGCGCCAGTGGTGCAACAAGCGACGCCCTGCGCCCCCCCGCCACTTCCGGCCGAGACATGGGTGGCAGGCCGAGCCAGTTGCGTCAGACCTAGCATTGCAATAATGAGCGCGACGCCCAACAAAATTCTTTTCATTGTCCAATCCTCCTGGAAGATCTTTTTCCCACCGAGACCTTTTCACTTGGCCTCAATGGCGTCGGAATGCTGCTTGGTGTAAACGAGATCGCACAAAAGCCACTGTAATCATTTGAGAATAGTTTCATCTTCCGTCGCCTGCGACGCTGCAATTAAGGAAATCTTATTTCCGTCGTAACGCTCATCCGGCGTTCCCTCGACGTTTTTTATTGGCCTCACACCCGTTATGTCACGTGCATAGAAAAAACCGGACCACCAAGCATGAGAGCCTGACGGGGGCCGGTTTTGCCATTTGCTCCATCCAGCATAAGGCAACCATCTATAGCTGGACTTCATCGCACCCCAGTGCTATTCGATTTCAGTTATAACAGTATAGTATGCGTTTCCGGATTTGTCAAATCTTTATTGCCGTTTGTGGAAGCTTTCTTATCCGAATTCGGTCATTGATTCATGCCTATTGCGACATGAGCGCTGTCCTACTTTGCCGGCGCCAAATAAAAAAACCGGCTCAGCAGATCAAACAACGTCTGCAAGGCCGGTTTTGCCATTTGCTCCACCCAGCATAAGGCAACCATCTATAGCTGGATTTCATCGCATCCTGTATTCTGTTCAAATTTCAGTCACTCACAAACCGTCATGATTGACTGAATCATTGTTTCAGCATGGATTCTAAACGAAAATCGTCGAACCCGCCAAGGCCAGCGCCCTTTTTGAAGTAATGCGCATTCCCGTTTGGTTAATCCAGAATGACGGCGTAGCCGCATGGGGTAAGTCAGAGGACGCAGGTCAGGATGAAGTCGCTCGCCAGCGTCACATCACGCCATCTTGGGCGCAGCGCCCCGGAAGGCAGGAATCTATTATGCCTCCAATCTTGCCACGCGCCAAGTTTCGATTCATGTCAGTCGTCCCCCGGCGGAGGCGTTGCGGAGCAAGCAGCCTGGCGCGATTTTCCGGAATAAAGGCGGTTTTTCGGCGGAAACCCATACGAATCCGTCACGGAGCGACATCTGCAGGCAATGGGAAGAGAGGCGACGCAACGATCAAAATGAATCAAATCGAATCAAGCCCGAGGCGTCTTTGATGACCCGCTCAATCTCCTTCATCTCCACCAGGCTGCAGCTTTGGGGGATAACCACGTAATCGAAATATGCGTCGGGATAAGGCAGGGGATGGAAGAGGTATTGGTAGCGAATATGGTTGGCGTTGAGCGCTGCCCGACGCAGTTCGCCCGCCTCCAGCAGTTGAAGATCATCACTGAGGATGACTGCGCCCCGGGAGCGCAATGAGACGCGCAAGGGCGTCAATGCGTCGGGCGGCTGGATGAAGAGAATGCGGTCGGAGCGCCGCAGATGATTGCTGAGAAAAGCCAGTCGGGGATGTGCGGGCAGATCCGCCCACGATGAGATGAGCCTCTCGGGGATACGACAGAAGCCATCGGGCGTAGGTTCGGCTTCGGGCGGATGCGGGAAATCGGCCTCTTTCAGGTCCAGCAAATGCTCGCGACGATTGATGAACATGACCATCCAGCGCTTCCATTCGGGCCAGAGAAAATGACTGACGCCCGTATTGTGATGCCACACCGAAAGCTGAGAGGAACCCACCATGGCCGCGGTGAGCACGCCCATGGAGCCGCCGTGGCTGACCAGGCAGATGCGCTTGCCCGCCCAGGTCTCCAGGACCTCGGACAGTGCGGTCAGCACCCGGTCACGAAACGCGGTGAAGCCGGGGGCGCCCTCGCTGGTGGGCGTCCAGTCGGTGCGGCCCCACCAGGGGCGGGTGGGATGATGCAGGGGCATTTCATCGTAGAACGTAGCGAAAAACTCCTCCAATCCCGCCATTTCGATAACCTGCAGGCCCTGGGCCCGGGCGATAGCCAACGCTGTGCTGTGCGCCCGTCGCAGAGGCGAGCTGACGACCACATCCACAGGAAACTCCCGGGCCATGTACTCGCCCGCGCGCAAAGCCTGCGCCCATCCCAGCGCGGTCAGGTTCGGGTCATAGGAGACGAGATTCTGATAGATATTGGTCATGGACTGGCCATGGCGCACCAGAAACAACTCGGTGCCCACCAGATAGCCATAGCCCCGGTCTTCCAGGGGGATGTCGGGCAGGTCGTTGGGGTCGAAAATGGGTTCGGGCATGAGAAAATCCTTTCCAGATGGATGCGCAACAAGAGCACCTGCGATACTGATGACAACTTGTTATCCTACTGTATCCCGACATAAATGCACAACTCTGGGCAGCTGGACAAGGGCGTTTCAAAATGGAAATCACCATGAAAACAAGCGCTAAATGCAAGTGAAACGCCCCCTGTCTGGGCAGGCAGCATCCCCATGATGTATAGGCTCGCGGTAATTACCCACATCTCGTTTGAAGGTTGCGCAGGCCGACTGGATTCGGGGTTTCAGGCGCTTCGCGCCGCAGGCGGGCCTGCGCCCGGCCCACCGCTGACTCGTGGGGCATCACAGCATGGGCTTCTGTTGACTCTCCGCCACCCTGGTTGTATCCTTGCAATGTGATGGGTCTGACGGCCCCCATCGGCCTCTCTCATTGTGGTGCATCCAAGTTCAGCGGGCGGGAGGACGCCAGTAGCCCCTCGGCTCAGCCAAATCCGCATCCCACTCCATTCCGGTCCCCACACATTTTGCCGCCGCCAATTTCCATGGGGCAACATGATGAAGCATTCGGAAAAATATCCTTCTGCATCTGACAGATCTCTGGTAGAGCAATGCCTGAAGCAAGACCCCAACGCCTGGGCGGCATTGGCCTCACTGGTGCGCGATCTGGCGATAAAAAGCCTGTTGGGACGATATCCGTGGTCTCCCCAGGACATAGACGACGTTGTGCAACAGACGAATTTGGCATTGATAAGTGGTGACTTTCGCATTTTGCGCTCCTATGACGCCAATCGGGCCCGGCTGCGAACCTTCTTGGCTGGCGTCCTCACCCGCGAGGCGCTGCGTTACGCCCGGCGCCACTTCGGCCAGAAGAAATTATGGGAAGATGTCTCGGACATAAATGTGAGTACAAGCGTAGATGAAAGCGTGATGATCTGGGACGTTGTCCAGCGAGAGCTCTCAGGAATCGATGCTATCATCCTGCGCCTTTCCTCGTGGGGATATCGATCGGATGAAATAGCAGACATTCTTTCTCGAAGCCAGGGGCGGCCAATGAGCAGTGATAACGTGCGCAAGCGGCGTGAACGCGCCAGAAAGAAGTTGCGTTTACAATGGAATGAGAAAAATTTCTGATGAAAGTGTCACATTGGGGGGAGGAAAAGGTAGATAAGAAAAGAAGGTTGCGCCTGTAATGCACAGAAAAAATCTTTTCCGATGAACCAAAACATATCCTCACATCTCGATGCGCTACAACTCGCCAGTTTTCTGGAAGGTCGCCTGCAGCCCAGGCAACAAGTGCGCGTGATGAATCATCTCAAGACATGCAACCGCTGCGCCAGAGAGTTGGCGGAGATGCGTCGTCTGTTGGCGATGGCGGATGAACTTCCTCCTCTCCGGCTGGAGCATCCTGTCGAACGCTTTCTTGCGCCCCTGCAACGTCTGGCGCCTTTGCCGGCATGGGGTTGGCATTGCATCTTGATGACACTGATTTTCATCGGATGGTTCATCTTCATCGATGCTTCTCAGGTGACGTGGCTGAAAAATCCTTTCTACATGGGGCTTTCCTTCATCTCGCTCATCATCGTTACCGCGCATTTTCTCAAAATTCAGGATGAATTTCGGGCATTGCATGAAGGTTTATGGGAAGAAGGCGTTCCGATTCAGGAGATCGATTCCTTTCAAAACCGCTATCTGGCCCCCATTCATGGTTTCTTTCCCGAAGCGTCCAACAAGCGGTTCGTTGTCGAAGGCGGTTGGATTTTTATCTTCTTCTCATTGATAATCATCCTCATCGATGCTTTTCGTTTTCTCCCATTGCCGGGAACGGCCCGGGATTATTGGGGAGCCGTGCTTATTGGTTTCTACAACGTTGTCAACAGAACCGGCGTGGAATGGGCATGGCTTTTTGGCTCACGATATTTCGTGGCTCTGGCCCGGCTGCTGCAAACACACCGTGAACGCCTTTCATCTGAAACACTCACCCAGGCCCGTATGTTGGGTTTCAAATGGGTGGCGGTCTCCAATATCAGCATGTTATGGTATCTCATAGCCGCATTAATCACGGGACAAGCGCATGAACCGGGCGTGCTTGCATTATTCTCTTTTGTAGCGCTTCTACTTCTTTTATTATCGGGCGGTTACATCTATCTGGAATCGCGGCTATTTTTCCACTCACCCAATCTGTCGCAACGACTCGCTGCAAGTGTGCGGATGGCGATCGCTGGGGCATTGATCATATCGATGTTCGGCATGCTCTTGCCGCAGATAATCTAACCGATTCTCCAATCCTTCTGTATTTCGTTTGGACAAAGCTCTACGGAGGCGATCATGAAATCAAGAATCATATCCACCACTCTCATGTTACTGCTCTTGACCCTGGGCGTGGATTGGGCCGTGAACGCGCAAGGAGGGCCATGGCCCTCCGCCATGCCACATTCCCCACACGCCCCCTCCGCGGCCCCGGCTGCGATTCCGATGAAGCATGGCCCGGGCGCGACGAATCTTTGGGCGGAGGGCGAACAACAAGTATCGATTTCCTTGGGACAACCCGGGCTGAGCTTTCGCTACGTGGAAACTTTGGGTGAGACCGAAGCGGGATATCTGGCCGATAATGCGCATCTCAATTATCCATACGGAATTGGCGCGGTGGGAGATTCCATCTGGATCGGCGAATTCTGGGGAAATCGAATTCTCAAATACGCCCAGAATGGAGACTTCCTGAAGTCTTTTGGCCGCGCCGGATTCCCGGAGGATTACACGGATACATCGTTTTGGGAAATAAGCGATGTGGCTGAGGATGCAGATGGCAATGTTTGGGTGTTGCAAAATGATTGGATCGTCAAATTGGATGACAAAGGGAAAAAGTTGATGACACTGGGGCGTCAGTGGAGTGAGGGGACGGATAACAGCCATTTCATCGATCCCACCGGCATCGCTTTCGATAGTCAGGGGGATATTTACGTCAGCGATGGCGGCCCCTGGTGGGAGGCCCGTCATGGCAATCACCGCATCCAGATATTTCAGCCTGACGGCGCTTATCTCGCCACCATTGGCCAGACGGGCGTCTGCGGCTCGGGCAGCAACCAATTGTGTGGCCCGCGCCACCTGGCCATCCAGGACGGCAAATTGTATGTGGCGGACGCAGGCAACAACCGTATTCAGATCTTCGATATCAGCGCCCCGGCATCCCCTGCTTACCTGGCGACCATCGATGGCCTGAACCAACCTTCGGGCGTGGCCGTGGACGACGCGTACATCTATGTGGCGGACACCATCAATAACCAGGTTCAGATTTTCGATCGCACCTCTCTGACGCATATCACCACCATCGGCTCCGGCTGGGGCGATGACAATGATCATTTCAAGCATCCTTCTGATGTAGCTATCGACGCTTCCGGCAATCTCTACGTGGCGGACTTCGTCAACATTCGGGTTCAGCAATTCACCCGATCGGGAAGTTCCTGGACATACGCTCGCACTTACGGCGTGACCGGCGTTCCCTATCTCACCGATAGCTCTCACTACAACCAGCCTTCGGGCGTAGCAGTTGCGAAAGATGGCAGCATCTATCTGACTGAGGAGTACGGGCACCGACTACTCAAACTGAAAGCTGATGGGACGCTATTGTGGCAGGTAGGCGCTGCGGGAATCAAAGGCAATTGGGATGCCGGCAATGACCGGTTGAATAATCCCGCGGATGTTGCCATCGATTCCCATGAGCATGTCTATGTAGCCGATCGTTGGCATCAACGCGTGCAAATATACGATAAAGATGGTTCCTACGTGGCTACCATCGGCAATTTGAATTGTCCTGGCGGCGTGGACATTGGTCCGGCTGATCGCATCTACGTGGCGGATACTTGCGATTTCGCTGTACGCATCTATGACGATCATCGTAATCTGATCAAAACGCTGGGCGTTTCCGGCCAGTGGGGAAATGACAACGCGCACTTCGGCGCTCCCGAAGATGTCGTTGTGGATAGCAGGGGCATGATTTACGTCGCTGATGAAGGCAACAGCCGGATTCAGGTGTTCGACGCCCGCTATGAGTACGTCCGCACCCTGGGCGAGACGGGGGTGAGGCGCGGAGATTTCGGACATTTTCAGGGGCCGGGCAATCTGGCTGTGGATAGATTGAACCGGTTGTATGTAGCGGATCGCTGGAATCATCGTATCCAGGTGTTCGATCCCTCTGGTGCGTATCTCACAACCATTGGCGGCACTGGCGGCGGCGGGGGCAGCGGGGAATTTCGCGGGCCCAACGGCGTAGCCGTCGATGCCTGGGGAGATCTCTATGTGGCCGATCAGCTCAACCATCGCATCCAGAAATTCACGCCGGGCGCGTCCGGCTGGGCGCAGATGAACCTCAACGGCTTTGGCGATCCCAAAACCAATGTCTCCTCCCTGACCGTCTTCAATGACCGCCTCTACGCGGGCGCTTATAAGTTGGCCGGGCACGGCGCGCAGATCTGGCGCATGGACGCACCGGGCCAGTGGACGGGCGTGATGACCAACGGCTTCGGCAAAGGCTACGACGTTGGCGTCGATGATCTGTTGGCATTCAAGGACAAGCTCTACGCGGGCGTGTGGAACAGCACCCCACGCCCTCCCTACACCGATACCGGAGGCGAGATCTGGCGCAGCAGCGACGGTGAGGCCTGGGAAGAGGTGATGAGCGGCGGCTTTGGCGATCGCTACAACGGCGAGGTGATTACCCTGGCCCTGTTCGATGATCACCTTTTCGCGGCCACATGGAGCTACACCGGCGCGCATGGGACGGAGATATGGCGTTCCGCCACGGGTGACGCGGGTGATTGGATGCGCGTGGTGGAAAACGGCCTGGACGAGGCCGCCAATTCCGCTGTATTGGACATGATTCCGGTGGATGGACGCCTGTATGCCAGCACATACAATTGGGATACGACTGTCCATGTTTCCCATGGTGCAGAGATCTGGCGCACGGCGGATGGCGAGCACTGGGAAAAAGTAATGACTGGCGGTTTCGGGGACGCCAACAATTACGCCATTTCCAGGATGGCGGTCTTCGAGGGAAGTCTTTACGCCAGCACTAGCAATTGGGATGCCCAACAGCACAGATTTGGATCGAGCCAGATATGGCGATGCCCCCTGTCCTCAGGCTGTGACGAGAACAGCGATTGGACGGAAATCGTAAGCAATGGGTTTGGAGATAGCGGCAACAATCGCATCAATGTATTTGCAACGGACCATATGCTATATGCTGTCACAGCCAATCGACGCACAGGCGTACAGGTCTGGCGCAGCGCCAGCGGCGACGCGGGCGATTGGCAACAGATGATCGCCGATGGTTTTGGCGATGCAAATAATGGCGCCACGTATTGGGGACATGCCATCGCTGCCTACCAGGGCAATCTCGTCATCGGCGCAGAAAATCGCGCCAACGGCGGCGAAGTGTGGCAACATCTGCCGCTGCGTTTATTCCTGCCGACCATGCTTCACTGACAACTTTCAATCTGGGGTGGGCTGCGGGATGGCGAGAGCCCGGCAGCCCGTCCTTCTTGAACACTCACAGGAGCTTACCATGAACAAGAAACTGACAGATCTCTTCCCGATCCTTTTTGCGGTCGCGTTATTCCTGACGCTATCGCTCAGCCTCGAAGATGGCGGCGTCCAGGCTGCGCCCAGACCTCCCGCATCTGCGCCCGCGGCCACCCCAGCCACCTTCTCCACCTGGCTGCCGCTGACCCTGTCGCCCAAATGGGCCTATCATGGCGAACAAATCCCCTTCTGGCATCCCTATTATCGGCAGAAAGGTGATATCATGGAAAAGATGGTAGGTGAATTCGACACGTCCAATCTTTGGGAAGTGGCGGTAGACGCCCAATTTCAGGGAGGGTATAGCAGCATCTACCAGAAAATGCTGAAAGGCATCCCCACGGGCGAGATGCCGGGCCTGGTGGTGGCCTATCAAAATCAGGCGGCCACGTACCAGACACTCGATGCGTTGGTGGACATCGATGCGTATGTTCAGGATCCGGAATGGGGACTGAGCCAGCATGAATTGGACGATTACTTTCCTGCCATCCTCCAGGCCGATGTGAATGAGCAATTCGGAGGGATGCGGTTGGGCTTCCCCACCGGGCGATCGGTCGAGGTCATGTACTACAATTTGGATTGGCTGAAGGAGCTGGGCTATGACGGCCCGCCTACGACCTGGGAGCAATTCCGGGAAATGGCCTGCAAGGCTGTGCAGCAGCCCTTCTCGGACGGGCCCGCGGGTGAGACTCCCATCGGCTACGAATTCAATGTCGACGCCTCACGTTTCGCGTCCATGGTCTTCAGTCGGGGAGGGGATCTCATCAACGCTGACATGAGCGCCTACACCCTGAACACATCCCAAAGCCGCGACGCCATGATTTTCATGTGGCAGCTCTATCAAGATAGCTGCGCCAGTCTGGTCTCAGAGCCCTATGGCGACCAATCTGATTTCGTCATCGGCAAAGCCCTCTTCACCACCGGCTCTTCTTCCGGCTTGCCTTATTACAAATCTGGCGTCAATGGGGCTGCTGGGTTTCAGTGGTCTGTGGCGGCGCTCCCCCATACGACGACCGATCCCGTGGTGGACATCTACGGAGCCAGCGTTAGCATACCCAAGACAACGCCTGAAGAGCAGCTGGGAGCCTGGCTTTTCCTCAAATGGTTCACCCAGCCCGAGCAGCAGGCCGCCTGGGCCCGGACGACCAACTACTTCCCGGTGCGTCGTTCTGCAGCCAACGCATTGCAGGATTATTTCGCCGCAAACCCTGCCTATGCCAAGGCCTTCAACTTGCTTCCCTATGGCAAAAGCGAACCCCCTGTCGCCTGCTACGACGCGGTGCGCATGAAGATTTCTGCGGCGTATGTGGCCATCCTCAACGGCGCAGACATCCCCACAACTCTGGCCCAATTGGAGCGCGAAGCCAATGAGGCATTGACGAATTGCCAGCCATAACCGCTGGCTTCGCCCATCTACTTCAATCCGCGCCCGTTGCCGGATATTGTTCGGCCAGCCATTTTTCGCGATTAGCCGCCCGGGCGATTTTGCCACTGGAGGTTTTGATCAACCATTTAGGCCCCACCAGCTTCACATAGCTTACCGTCACCGCGCTCTTGCGGGCCACCATCTGCCGGATATCCCGGGCGATGCGCTTTCGCGCCGCAGGATCATCGACGTCCACCTCGGCGACGACGACGATGAGCTCAGTGCCCTCTCGCTCATCGGGAACGCCAAAGACCACAGCCCGACCCGGGTGCACGCCCGACACCTGGTTGACAATGGCCTCGATATCCTGGGGGTACACGTTCTTCCCCGCATGGATGATCAAATCCTTCTTTCGCCCCACGATGTACACTTCGCCTTCTGCGATGTACCCCATGTCGCCGGTAAGATACCAGCTGTCGATGAATGGATGCAGGTCGGGACGTTTGTAATAGCCGGTGAGCATGCAATTGCTGCGAATGGCGATCTCGCCCACCTGACGTTCAGGCAGAGAGCGGCCTAGCTCATCCACCGCCTTCACCTCGGTCTGAGAGATGGCAGGGCCGCAGGAGGTGAGCGTGGTCGTCGGAACGCCCGAGTCTGCCGGCTGCGCCCGCCCCAATGTCTCCAACGCCCGTCGGTCCACGACATCCAGTCGCGGCGGGCGACCTGGCCGCGTTTGGGTCACCGCGAAGGTATTTTCGGCCATGGCGTAACTCACGCCCAGCATCTCCCATCGCACGCCCACCGAGCCAAACCGCTCCAAAAAGAGTCGATGACTATCGTGACGCACCGGCTCGGAGCAATTGATGAACATGCGCATCCCGTCCAGCCGCACGCCCGCCAGATCTCGGCTGCGAATGCGTCGGGCCAGATGATTGTATGCGAAATTTGGCAGCCAGGTCAGCGTTCCCCCGTAATCTGCAATGGCCCGGAACAGCATGGCGGGATGACGCACCCAATCGAAAGGGGACATGAGGATGAGCGGGACGCCCTGCACTAACGGCTGCATGAAGCCTGCAATGAGCCCCATATCATGATAAAGAGGCAACCAGCTCACGATCACGTCGTCCGGGGTCAGCTCGATGGCGCGGGCGTAACTGGCCAACTGATTCAAAACAGCCCGGTGGCTCAGGGCGACGCCCTTTTGCAGACCCGTGGTCCCGCTGGAATGTTGCAAAAACGCGATCGCTTCCGGGTGGGGGCGGTGGAGAAACAAATCCTGCGCCCCCACGTCATGCGTCAGCCCGGACAACTCTGATGAGCCCACCACCGGACAGTCTGCGGTTTCGGCCATCACCGGCGCGAACTCGTCGCTGGTAAAGATGAGCCGCACACCCGACCGCATCACCAGCTCGTTCATATTTCGCATGTAAACCTGCGGATCAAGTTTCTCCGTCAGAGTGGGAAACATGGAAGGAATAGCGCCTGCGAGCATCGTCCCCCAAAATGCGTAAATGCTCTCCAGGTTTTGGGTGTGGGCGATGATAATCAGATCGCCCGCAGCCACTCCTAACCGCTTCAATCCCGCAGCGTAGGCCCGGACGCGGATCTGAAAATCCCCTCGAGAGACCACCATCGGCTCAGCATCGGTGGAAAGAAAGATGATGGCGGGCGCGTCCCGCCGGTCGCGGCGCAAAACAGCCGCGTCCAGCAGCGTAGCAAAGGTGGAACGAGTCTCGGGCGTCAACATGGGGGAAGCGCCAGCAGCCACACTATCCTCGCAGCACCCGGGCCGCCATCTGGTTCAAAGTATCCATCTTATCCACCGTCAGATCAGGATCGGGAATGTAAACGCCGAATTCCTGCTCGACAAAGACCGCAAAATCGGCCAGAGCGAAAGAATCCATCAGACCGCCAGTGATGACGCCTTCATCGTCCGACAGATCGTAATCAGGATCGCGAATAAGTTCATGCGTGATGTAAACGCGAATTTTCTCGCGCACCACGCTCTCATCGAGATTGGGCATAGCAGCAAACTCCATCTGAAAAGGGATAGTAACAAGACATCGATTATACCCCCGGGCATGGCCGCATCCAAACACAATCGAACTGAAAAGGACGATCGCCGCCCCCGGCACAAACCATTCCCGGCAGCCAGCGCCAAACCGACTCTCAAACTGGATGAGACGACTCATCCGCGGCCGTCTGAGTGACCGGCTCCGAGACCTCGCCCGCCTGCGGTCCAGCTGCGAGCTCATCAGACTTCCCACCGCCCAAACCGACCGTGGACTTGAGCCTATTCAACCAGCCGCCGAGCTCCTCCCTGGCCCTCAGCGTCTCCTCCTCGCCGCCGGGCTTGGGACGAATGAGCAGGACAAAGCCTCGGGTCGATTCGAAGCGCTCCAAAATGACCAGGACCAACAACGTCATCGGCACTGCCAGAATCGCCCCCAACGCGCCCAGCAACCATCCCCAGATGAACAATGAGAGAAAGACGATGATGGGGGAGATGTTCAAATTATCGCCCATCATTTTCGGCTGAAGGAAATTCTGCACCGAACCGTTGATGAGTACAAAGCCGAGAAAGACAATCAAAGCTGTGCTCGTGCCATGCTCCGCCCAGGCCAAAATCGTGGGAGGAATCAACGCCAGCCAGAACCCCACGGTGGGAATGTAGCCGAGAAACCAGGCCAGAACGCCCCACAGCAAGGCGAAATCCACCCCCAAGATCATCAGAAAGACAGCATCGCCCAGACCCACCAGAAAATTGATGACAGTGGTCACCGTCACATACTGGCTGACATCGCTGGTGAAAGTCCGAAAGCTTTCCATGATGCCCGCGCTGGCCTCGAAGCTTTCTTCATGGGTGCGGGAAGGCAGCGAAATAGCCGCGCTCAGCATGAACACGAAGATCAACATGGTGATAAACACCTGTATCAACGAACTGACGACGGCTCCCAGGATCTTTCCGGCGAAAGCGCTGACCTTCATCGGATCCATCTGCACCAAGGCCTCGCTAATGGAGGGTGAGCGTTCCAGCAACGCCGCCAGCTCCGAGGAACGCTCCACGATATTGACGGCGTAGGTTGGAATCTTCAATTGCAGAGCGTAAATGGAGCCCACGACCAATAACAGCACCGCCAAAATGACCCCAAGCACCGCCACAATCGTCAACACCAACGCCACTTTTCCCGACATCCCCCGCTTCATCAGCTTTTGCGGCATGGGCAGCACCGCGATCGTAATCACCAAAGCCAGCAGAATAGGATTGATAATGGATGCCGTGAGCTTGATTCCCAGCATAATGATGAAAATGCTGGCCAACGCTACGACAAGATAGACCGGGATTTTGGCCTGTTCCGTCATGGAATCCGCCTTATCGTTCAGATACCGGTGGCGCCATCCTTCTCCTTGCCACGAAGGCGCGAAGACGGCGAAGACGCGGGGTTTCTTCGTTCAGCCGAGAACGATTCGCCTTGATGCGTAGAGAGCATCTGATATCCGAAAACGTTGCGGGCGTGGAGCTCGCAGGATTGCGGGCCCGGCCGAATGCAGCTCCTCGAAATCGCACTCGTCTGTTATTGCCTTTCCTCGCGCCTTCGTGGTCGAAGAGGGAACGCGTTATGTTAGCTTTTTAGCGCAGCGCCCGTGCGCGGAGCGGAATCACTTTTGCCCGAAGGCCCGCCGCGTGCTGGGCAACATCACATACGCCAGGATGATGACATTGACGATGGTGCTCAGGCTCATGTCGGTCCAGGTGGTGGCGGCCCCCATCATGAGTACGAAGTTGAAGATGAGGTTGAAGACGGTGATCACGGCGAGGAACATCCACGCCTGCGGATCCACATCCCAGAGCATCTTCACCAGCCAGACCCACACCCAGATCATCAGCGCCCACATGAGCGCGTTCCAGAGACTGAAGCCGCGGATAGCGACGGGACCAAGCATGTAGGGCAGCAGGCCAAGGGCTTGCAGAAAATGAATGACCGCCAGCACTGCGGCGATGCCCGCCAGAATGGCCAGCACGGTGACGCCAAAGGGACGTTTTTTTGTTTCCATAAGACAACTCCTTAATAAAATGAATGAAGAGAAGAAAAACAGGGCGCACCAGCAGGACGTCCGCTTCTGCGCGGGGAGAAATGCCCCGTTGGGGAACGCGCCCTGTTACGACCAGAATCGTTGCAATCGTAGAGAAAGACTGGAGGTGAATTCTTAACAGGCTCTAAGCTTCGGTTACATCATTCGCTGGCTGGGACTCCGCCTCGCCGCTCTCGCCTGGAGTCGCCTCAGGGAGCGCGGGGGCTTCCGCCTCTACTGCCATCTCGTAAACCTCGACGGTGGTTTCGTCGCTGCCGGCGGGCGTCGTCTCGTTGACGATGACGCCCCCTTCTCCAGTGATGACGCCGGTCTGAACCTGATCGCCTTCGGCATCCGAAACACCGACCTGATAGATCACGCCACCGTCGTCGGCATAGGCGGCGCCCGCTGCCACGCCCTCATCGGTGGCGACGAGGCCGAAGACCTGGGCGGACGCCTCATCGAAGGCCATGCGCTTCAGCGCAACGCCCTCCTCGGTCAGCACGATGCCCAACAGCATATCCTGCCCCTGGGCCTGGGCCTGGGAGATGGACTCCCCAATGGCGCGAACCAGGGGCCAGACATCCGCCTCGCTCGTCTGCTTGCGGAATTCATGGAGGAAATCCTTGCTGGTGATGACCATCACCGCCGAGGAGCCAGGCCGCAAAGCCGCGCCGATCTGCTCAAGGCTGGAGTCGCGGAAGCCGGCATCGCCATGAGCGGCAATACCGCCAAGGGCCGCACCCGCGCCGGCGCCCAGGGCGATGCCCATCGGGCCGCCCAGAATGCCAATAACGCCGCCGATGAGCGCGCCGATGCCCGCGCCCTTGCCGGTGGACATATCGCCGGTCTCGTGGTAATGCACATCGCCATCGGCCTCCTTCTTGATGACCGCGGCGGCCTCGTAATAGAATTTGTCTTCCTTCTTGGCCTGCTTCATCGCTTTCAACGCTTGATCTCCGGCGTTTTCGGACCGAAACGCGGCGATCAGCAGCCCTACGCCAGCCACGCCCTGTTCTTGTTGGACGGTTTGTTCTTCGGGTTGCGGGGTTTGTTCATCAGTCATATCGGAACCTCCGTATGATTTTATCTTTGAGAGAATGGGTTGAGAATGGTTGCCCGATCATTTTAGCAAAGAGGGCGGTGATGCGATAGTGCAAAAACGTTGTGGTCCATGGCGCTATTTGACGCCGCAAATCGTCGTGTTGATGGCTTTGAGCTGGGTCGAAAGCTGCTTGGCCCCGGCCGCGATGGTCTTGGCGCTATCCCCCAACGTGGTTTCGCCCGACACCGCGTCATCCACCGCCTTGGTGACCTGCTTATACGCGTCTTCGCTGGCGGCCAGTTGCACCTGCTTGAGCAATTTAGAGGATTTGGCGAGCTCATCCCAGGCCTTGGCGACCTCTTCCTTGGCCTGCTTGGCCTCATCGAGGCTGGTGTTGGCGTCTACATTTTGCAACTTGTCCAGAGCCGTATTCAGATTGTTGATGCTGTCGCAAAACTGCTGCTTGGCGTCAGCCACCGACGGCTGGCCGCACGCTGCGAGGAACACCGCCAGAACCAATGTGAGAAGCAGAGCAATGAGCATACTACGAGATTTCATATTTTCTTCCTTTTTTGAATGAGAGAAGCTAAACGCCTCAAATGTGCATACCCTTCCCGGATATCGTCCGGGGAACTGAGTAAATTGATTAACCTTCCCAAGCATACTTGATAGAGCCAGTAAAGTCAATAACTGATATGTGGCGCGTTTCAATTTCGGACGCTCCAGGCGCTCCACCGATGGGAATCAAGGCTGAAGGCCAGCGATCGCCCGCCGTCAGTGAGATCGCCGGGAAGCCCGGGCGGCATCCTCGATGTAATTTTCCCACATATCCGCCTGCGATTCCTCCATGGCCCTGCGCGCACTGCCCGCATCGAGGAAAGTGGCGGTCATAAAGCTGGTCAGGGCGGAGATAATGCTCACGGGCAACAAAGCGGGACTGCTGAGGACGCCCAGCAGCAACATGATGGCAAAAGGCATGCGCATGACCCCGCCTCCGACCCCGGCCAGCGTGCCCACCATGCTGACAGGAAGCGGGATGAATGGGAAGATGAGATGGATGGCGTAGCCCAACGCCCCAGCCGAGAAGAAAACGGGGAACACAAAGCCGCCCGGGAAACCGGTGGCCAACGAAACGCTCAGCGTGATGAGCTTCAGCACGGCCAGAAGCAGCAACATCGCCACCCCCAGCTCGGCGCCGTGGTTGAGGATGTATCCCAATTCATACTGTCCCGAAAAAAGCGTTAGCGGCAGAAAAGCCCCAACCACCCCGAAGAAAAGTCCGCCAATCACCGGTTTGAGCGTCGTGAACCCATCCAGCCTGGCCGCCAGCTTCCGGCTGACAGCAAAAATGATCTTGAACAAAAACGCCCAGGCCAACCCCACCAATCCCAGAATCAGCGCCCAGAAAATGCTCATCACCGTAAACGCCCCCTCGATAGGGTAGCCTGTCGCGCCCGTGGGCGGGGCGTGGGTAATGACGAACATGATGATCGCCCCGAACAACGCTGCGACCGTGGTGACGATGAGATTGGCGTAAATGGGAACCGTAAGCTGACGGGTGAATTCCAACGTCATCAGGGCCGCCGAAATAGGCGTTCCCAGGAATGCGCCGAACACAGCGGAAACGCCGCTCAGGGTAAGCAGCCGGGCCTGTTCCTTCTGGTAGCCCCGTTTTTCAGCCAACCACGATCCAATACCCGCGCCAGCATGTCCCAACGGGCCTTCTGGTCCCACACTGGCTCCGCTGAGAATGCCGACCAACGAAATCAGGAGCAAAATACCCATGCCCTTGTACGACACCTTGCCTTCTGCTATCCCAGCGGCAAAATCGCCCTCATCCCGATGTTCGCCCAGAAAGCGCAATCCCACCCCCACCACAAGTCCGCCAAACGCGGCAACGATGATGGTGAACAGCCAGGCGGGAACGCCGAAGGAAGAAGCAACATCGTGATAGACCTCAGCGCCGTGATGGATAATCCAGACATAGGTCACGGTCAACAGGCCAATAGGCAGCGAAATGACTGCAACCCATAGCAGAAGCCGGACATAACCAGCCTGGGCGATGGGTTGCGATTCTTCCAGACGCATTTTACTCTCCGAGTTCACTGAAGAATGGCGCTGCTCCCATTTTCAAAGCAGGCTTACTGCAGGCAAACCCGCGCCGATATGGATGAAAATGGCGGCGTCAGGTGACAAGTTACAGGTTGCAGGTTGCAGGTTGCGCTGCAGAAGTTGACCTGTCATCTGCGACTTGCCGCCTGCAAACCTGCTTGCCTTTACCTCTTGGCGTAAACCATTTTTGCCTTTTTCATTTTGAATTTTACATTTTCAAAGCAGGCTGACCACGGGCGAACCCTTGCCGAGCCGAATCTATTCCTCCGCGGCTTCATCTAGAGCGTCGGCCAGTCGCCCGACCGCCTCGGCCTCCCCCAACTCCTGACCGGCATTGGCCACCTGCGAGACGCCCTCCGCGGCCAGCTCGGCGGCCGCGTCATGGAACGCATCGGCTGCGGCCGCCTCGACCAGGCCTTCTGCGGCCAACTCAGCGCCCGCCTCCGCCAACTCCTCGCCTCGCTGAGCCATTCCCTCGGCCAATCCCACCCGAGCCACGCCTTCGGCCATCTCGTTGACGCCCATTTCAGCGACATCCTCGCCGGTCTGGCCCATCATCTGGGACAATTGTCGGGTGGCGGTGAACCGAAGCAGGGTGTCCACGGCCAGGTCCTGAAGTTCATCGCTTTTCGTATCCAGAAAATCGGCCAGGGTGGGCATATCCATGAGCAGGGCCAGATCGCCCACGGCCTCCAATTGGCCGCCGATAGCAGCCAGCTTCATGGCCAGCGCCAGATCTTCCTCGCTCATCGAGGCCACCAGAGCGCTCTGAATCGCAATGTCGTCAGAATGGGATAGGAGCTCCACGCCCTGAGCGACGTCGGTGACGCCAGCCGCAGCCACCACCTCGCTCAGCGCCGAAAGCTTATCGCCCACGGCCATCGCGTCTACGCCCCGAGTCACATCGCTGGCCGCCTGGGCCATCAGGACATCGCCAGCGGCGCCGGCTGCCGCTGCGGCCTCCAGGGTGTCGGCGGCATGGGCCAGGTCCACCATGCCCTCCCCGGCCTTCATATCGCTGGCCAGTTCGGCCACATCAGCGGTCTCCTGCAATTCATTTCTTGTTTCTTCACTCATTGTCATTCTCCTTTTGAACAGTAGCGTAGGATGGGATGGATAAAATAGTTGGTGTGGGGGTATGGATGGCGGCCTCTGGGCGCTACGCATCAGACCTCCGGCGCTTCGTCATCGCCCGATGCTGCGCCAGAATGCCGGGGCGGCACGCCCGTCACCAGAGGCGAATCATCCGAGCTGAAGAGAATGGCCAGCCAGCGGGTGTCATTGAAGCTGCCCAAAATCAGAATCATCAGCGCTGCCAGAGGACCGGCCAGCATGGCCCCTAAGCCGCCCAGCATCCATGCCCAGAAAATCACAGAAAACAGCGTCAGCGTAGGAGAAAGCGCCATCTCCCCGCCCACCACCTTGGGCTCGATGACCTGCTCGATGACCTGATTGATGACGAAATAGCCGACCCCCAACATAACGCCAACGGCCAATCCCGATTCCGCCGTCCCCAACAACAGCGGAGGAATCGCCGCGACAATCAGGCCAATATAGGGAATGAAGCTGAGGAAAAAGGCCAGAACAGACCAGAGGATAGCATAATCCACCCGAAAGATGACCAGCATGACCAACACGCCCAGACCGGTCAGAAGATTCAGCTTGACGCGAGCGACGACATAACTGAGGAGACTTTGTTGAAAAAGCTCCATTCGCTTCAACAGATCACTGTCATCACCCAGGCCGCGATGCAGACGCCGGGCAAAGCTTTCCGCCTCCAGCATGATGAACGCCAGCGCAATCAGCGCCATCACGCCCCCAGCAATCATCGCCACGCTGCCCGAAATGACGCTTTTTGCAATCCCGCCAAGATAGGAAAACAACGTCTCCCGGATGGCGTCAATGACCGCAGGATCCAGACTGATGCTTTCCAGCGCTTGCACCAGGCCCTGGGTGTTGGCCTGAAAATTCAAATCGTATTGCGATAACGCCTCGAGCATTTGGGAAAAAGAACTCAACACCAGCCACGCCAGCCCCACGAAAACTGATGTAATGCCAACCAACATGACGATCAGCGCCAATCCAGAAGAGAAGCCCCGCTGTTTGAGCCCTCGAAACAACGGCACCACCAGGATTGCCAGAAAGATGAAAAACAAGATGGGCCCGACCACGGCACTGCCGAATTTCAGCACCAGCAAGACGATCAGCGAGGCCGCCACCAGCAGGATGGGACGTAAAATCGAATGGTTTTCAGCAACTACGATGGAGGGATCAGTTTGTTCGGACATGGAAAATATCAAGCTCGCAACTTGGAATTAAGAAACTTCTCGCATCCTACTTAAGTAGTTGATGATATGAATTTGAAATAAATTTTGGAGATGCTTCCAACTCATCAGACAAAAATAGGCGAAAAGACGAAGGTGGACGATGCGAACCATCGTCTATATTCGTCCATCTTCGTCCATGTTCGTCTGAATGCGCAGGCGCTTTTCTCAAGTTTCAAAGGCGCATCTACTTAAGTAAGCTCTAAAAAGTTATTTGACCTTCATTGACTTGTTTTGTAACGGCGCCAAGACGAAAATAGACGAAGAAAATCGTCGCCATTCGTCTATCTTGACCTACATTCGTCATGCGCAGGTCGCCAGACTCCTACCAGGCGTTAAGACATTTTCTAGAATCTACTTAACGCCATACGGATAGCCATACACAGAAAAGAGACAGGCCCAGGTTCGCCCATCCCTCTTCTAATGCGATCCATTTTCAAACGGGTAGTGGTTATTTTTGACTGATGTTTGCATGCCGTTTCGTTGCAAAGGCACGATCTCAACGTATTTGACGATGGACGATGGACGATGGAGAACGAAAATCGCTGATTTGATGGCGTGAATCGTCCGTCGTCCATCGTCCCTGAGTGTGAAGAGGAGCCACTCGCTCCCGATGTCGTCAATCAAATTCGGACCACTACCCTCAAACGATTAGATACGGCCGCGACCTTCGCGGGCGCCGCCAGCGTAAGAAGCAATGTCCGCCAGAAATCCCAGCCCCAGCCAGAGCCAGTCGAAGCCGTTGACGCCGCCCGGAAAGACCAGGACGTACATAATAGTCGTCCAGGGCAGGAACAAGAAGCCCAAAAGCTGCCAGAGGAAGGGCATGCCAAAGTGATCGAAAGCCATCTTCCAGCGAATAGGCTGCACCAGCCACCAGATGAGAATGGCCAGGCGAGGCCCGAAAAGCACCAGCGTTGTGAAGAAACAGCACATACGAACCCTCCTTAGAATGATGAAATGAGTGGGGTGAAAGTATGAGAAAGAAGTGAGAAATGTTAGCGTAGGCCCGTCATCTGGTCGATCGCGACGGTCGCGGCCAGGATCAAAATATCATTCTGGCCCGGCTCAATCTCGACGCCGTACGTATCGCGCACCCGAAACCATCTCTTGGAAACCTGGGCCACCTTGCGACCATCGGCCTCGAAGGTGTATTCATGATCGACAATGTTGCCTTTCACATCCAGATCAGAGCCCTCCTCAACGCGGACGGTGAAACGATCGCGCACCGGGGTAATCATGGCTTTTTGGATCACCGCCATACGCCTGCCGTCGGGCCCCTCGATCTCCATCGTCTCCTTGATGCGCACCTTGCGTTCCTGAATCTGGCACAGGAGATTTCCCTGTCTATCCAGAAATCTCAGGGTGCTGCGAATGCGCAGGGCTTTGCCATCCACCTTGAAGACTTTTTCGCCCTGGTCATCCTCAATCCAGAAATCATCGCCGATGGAAACCAGCTTCTCGCGCATCCTGTAACGGGTTGCCTTGCCCCGACGCCCGAAAGTCTGTCGCTCCTGACGTCGTTGAGCGCGCCGTTCTTGTCTTCTTCGCATTATTTGCTTCATCCTTGATGAGCGTGATTATAGACCAAGCAATTGTTTTTTCTTGGCTTCGAATTCGTCAGTGGTGATGACGCCCGCGTCACGCAACTGCGCCAACTGCTTCAATTCTTCGATGTAACTCTGCTGTTCGGCGGCGGTAGGGGGCGGTGACGGCGGGAGAGCCTGGCCGTCCTGGGCCAGCGCCTCACGATCCGCTTCGTCCAGGGGCTCGGGCTGAATCTGCAGATCGTACATGGCGGCCTGCAGATCTTCTTCACTCAACTGGTCGGGCGGATAGCCTGTATACGCCTCAATCTGCTGGGCCTGATTCTTGCCCAGCTTGTAGGCTGCGCCCGCCGTAGCTCCGAGAATGAGCAGGGAGCCCAGGGGACGGCGGACGGCTCTGCGGCGCACCGGCGCGGGGCGAAAGGCCCGGCGACGCATGGTGCGTCGAGCCGCGCGGCGGCCAGCTCTTCTTGCAGCTCTTCTTCTGGGGGGCATGCTAGCGCTCCTTCTTTGAGATCTGTCGATGAGATGTGAAAACCCGAAAGGGGATCGCCGTTTTGCATGATCCAAAGATTGGCGCAGAGCTGAAATCGGCCTATCCCCGAAATTTCGAGATAACAAAATCCTTCAGGATTGATTATAAGGGATGCGACGGAAATTTGCCAGAATGCTTTAAGAGAGGGATGCGTTTCAAATTTGACGAACCTTGGGGAAAATGATGTAGAATGAGCATAAATCCATATCATCGATTTTCAGCCCGCACCATCCTGGGAGGTTGGCCATGCCCTTGTTCAACGAGGAACAACTCCAACGACTGCGCCAGACGCTGAAACACTGGACCGACACAATCCTGAAAAAGACACTGGAGAAGCGCCCGGAGCGGATGAAGAAATTTATGACCACTTCCTCCGTGCCCGTGAACCGCCTCTACACGCCGCTGGATATCGAGGAGATGGACTACGAGCGGGATCTGGGGATGCCCGGGGAATTCCCCTTCACCCGCGGGGTGCACAGCACCATGTATCGGGGCAGGCTGTGGACCATGCGCATGTTCGCCGGGTTCGGCACGGCGGAAGAGACCAATCAGCGCTTCAAATATCTGCTGGAACAAGGGCAAACGGGCCTTTCGGTGGCCTTCGACATGCCCACCCTCTACGGCTACGACACCGACGCGCCCGAGGCCATCGGCGAATTCGGCAAGTGCGGGGTGGCCATCTCCTCTCTGGCCGATATGGAGGTGCTGTTCGACGGCATCCCCATGGGCGAGGTCAGCACCAGCATGACCATCAACTCCCCCGCGGCCATCATCTGGGCCATGTACATCGTGGCCG
>Ga0256914_1001128_pt1 | contig 25226 bp, 24 predicted proteins | sample HulkmetaG_FD_191571 | JGI IMG/M metagenome (GOLD analysis project Ga0256914, IMG submission 191571) | Hydrothermal chimney microbial communities from Main Endeavour vent field at the Juan de Fuca Ridge, Pacific Ocean - Hulk | ecosystem: Environmental > Aquatic > Marine > Hydrothermal vents ... | reverse complement strand
GAAGATCCAGACGCCGATCAGCAGCAGCATGGGGAACCAGCTGATGAGGATGTCGAGCAGCAGCGAGCGCTGCTGCGGCGGGCTGGCGACGATCTCGACATTGTTCGCCAGCAGATCGTTGACCATTTCCGGGTCGTTGGGGGTATAGGTCGTGAAACGCTCCCCGTTGACGGTGATGCCCTGTACCTGGCGTCCGTCGATATGAACGGTCTTCACCCGCCCCTGCTTCACCTCATTGATGAACTGGGTATAGGAGAGACCGGTCGTGGAGGACGGCTGGTGATTGAAGCCGTTGAATACCGACATCAGCACGACGGCGATCACCACCCACAAAATCAGGTTCTTTACCAAATCATTCAAAGCCAAATCCTCAATCGGGCCATTCTTTCGATGCACTGCCGGTAGCGAAAAACCGCTGAAAATCCGGGGGTTCTGGCGGGATTTTCATCCAGGCAAGCTGCATCCAACCATACTACAGTTTGAATCCACGGGCCAATGCATACACCTCACGACTGCGTGGCCGTGACGCCTTCGGTTTTTTCACGGCGACGGTGGCGAATCTCCGCCGCAGGCCGGCGCAATAGTCGTCGAATCCCTCGCCCTGAAACAGCTTGACGAGAAACCCACCCTGACCGGTCAGCACCCGTTCGGCCAGATCCAGCGCCAGCTCCGCCAGATGCATCGCCCGCGGCTGGTCCACCGCGGCGTTACCACTCATATTGGGGGCCATATCGGAAATCACAAAGTCGGCCTTGCGGCCATCGAGGGTATCGAGCAGCGCCTGCAACACCGCATCATCGGTGAAGTCGCCCTGGACGAAAGTGACGTCGGACAGCGGATCCATCGGCAGGATGTCGCTGGCCACCACATGCACGCCGCCGTCGTAATGCCGGGAGAGATATTCGCTCCAGCTTCCCGGCGCGGCACCCAGATCGATCACCCGCATGCCCCGCCGGAACAGGCCATGCCGCTCGTCGAGCTCCCGCAGTTTGTAGACCGCCCGCCCCCGGTACCCCTCGTCCCGGGCCCGCTGCACGTAAGGATCGGAAAAATGCTCGTCGAGCCAGCGCTTGCTGCTTTTCGTTATCTTTGCCATGGAAAGCACGTAGAATACGGTCGATGAAGAAACCACTGACCAACCGACAGAAGAAACACCTCAAGGGGCTGGGGCACAGCCTGCGCCCGGTGGTGATGATCGCCGATCAGGGACTGAAGGAGACGGTGGTCGGTGCCACCGACGAGGCGCTGGAGAAACACGAACTGATCAAGGTGAAGATACGCGCCGACGACCGCGAGGCACGCGACGAGATTCTACAGACTCTCTGCCAGCTGACCCGATCCACCCTGGTGGGGCGGATCGGCTTCACCGCGCTGCTGTTCCGCCGCAACGAGAAGAAGCCGGTCATCGAGCTGTAGCGTTACTCGTAGCGCACCGCGACGATCTCGTATTCGATAACGCCGCTGGGGGCCTGCACCTCGGCGATATCGCCCTCTTCCTTGCCGATCAACGCCCGCGCGATCGGCGAGGTCACGGAGATCTTGCCGGCCTCGATATCGGCCTCGTCCTCGCCGACGATCTGGTAGGTCACCTCGCGCTCGTCCTCGACGTTGACCAGATCGACGGTCACGCCGAAGACCACCCGGCCCGTGTTCTCCAGCTTGGTCACGTCGATGATCTGCGCCATCGACAGCTTGGCCTCGATCTCCTTGATCCGCCCCTCGACGAAGCTCTGCTGCTCGCGTGCCGCATGGTATTCGGCATTCTCCTTGAGATCGCCGTGCTCGCGCGCCTCCGCGATGGCGGCGGTGATGCGCGGCCGCTCCACCTGTTTGAGCTGCTGCAGCTCCTCTTTGAGCTTCTCCGCGCCCTGAACCGTCAGTGGTACCTTGTTCATTCTGTTTCCTTGTGCAAATCCTGTAACCGATAGACGTTGAGCGACTCCTCCCGGCGATGGCGGATCGCCTCGCAGGTCGCCAGCCCGCCGGATATGGTCGTGGTGCAGACCACCTTGTTCTGCAACGCCTCGCGGCGAATGGTAAACGAATCGGCGATCGACTGGGTGCCCTCCGTCGTGTTGACGACCAGATCGATCTCACCATCGATGATCTTGTCGACGATGTGCGGCCGTCCCTCGAACACCTTGTTGACCACCTCGCAGTCGATTCCGGCCGCCTGAATCGCCGCCGCCGTCCCGCGCGTCGCAACGATGCGGAAGCCCAGTGCCGCCAGCCGCCGTGCCACCTCCACCGCGCCGTCACGATCGGTCTCGCGCACACTGATGAAGGCCGTGCCCGATTCGGGCAGCACCGCGCCGGTGGCCAGCTGCGATTTGTAGTAGGCCTCGGCGAAACTGCGCCCGACGCCCATCACCTCGCCGGTGGACTTCATCTCCGGCCCGAGGATCGGATCGACATTCTGGAACTTGAGGAACGGGAACACCGCCTCCTTGACCGAGAAATACTCAGGCTCGACCGTCGCCGGCACCCCCATCTCGGCCAGTGTCTTGCCCGCCATGCAGCGGGCCGCGATCTTCGCCACCGGCTGACCGATGGCCTTGGAGACATACGGCACGGTACGCGAGGCGCGGGGGTTCACCTCCAATACATAGATGTTGTCGCCCTGAATCGCAAACTGGGTATTCATCAGGCCGACCACTTTCAAGCCATGCGCCATCTTCGCCACCTGCTCCCGCAGCGCCGCCTGGATCTCGGCGGAGAGCGAGAACGGCGGCAGCGAACAGGCCGAATCCCCGGAATGGACGCCCGCCTGCTCGATGTGTTGCATGATGCCGGCAACGAAGACGTCATTGCCGTCGCAGACCGCATCGACATCCACTTCGATGGCCTGATCGAGAAAGTGATCCAGCAGCACCGGCGCGTCGTTGGAGACCTGCACCGCCTCGCGCATATAGCGTTTCAGGTCGCCCTCCTCGTAGACGATCTCCATCGCCCGACCACCCAGCACATAGGAGGGCCGCACCACCAGCGGATACCCCACCTCATCGGCACCGGCGATGGCCTCTTCGAGCGAACGCGCGGTCATGTTCGGCGGCTGACGCAGACCGAGCTTCTCGATCAGCGCCTGAAAGCGTTCGCGGTCTTCGGCCAGATCGATCGAATCAGGGCTGGTGCCGACGATAGGCACGCCAGCGGCCTCCAGATCACGCGCCAGCTTCAGCGGTGTCTGGCCGCCATACTGGACGATGACCCCCTTGGGCCGCTCCACCTCGACGATCTCCAGCACATCCTCCAGCGTCAGCGGCTCGAAGTAGAGCCGGTCGGAGGTGTCGTAGTCGGTGGAGACCGTCTCCGGATTGCAATTGACCATGATGGTCTCGAAACCGTCCTCGCGCATCGCCAGCGCGGCGTGGACGCAGCAATAGTCGAACTCGATACCCTGGCCAATGCGGTTCGGCCCACCACCGAGCACCATGATCTTCTCCCGATCGGTCGGCTCGGCCTCGCACTCTTCGTCGTAGGTGGAATACATGTAGGCGGTGTCGGTGGCGAACTCCGCCGCACAGGTATCGACCCGCTTGTAGACCGGGCGCACGCCGAGCGACTGCCGGTGCGCCCGCATCGCGTGTTCGGAGACACCGAGCAGTTTCGCCAGGCGCCGGTCGGAGAACCCCTTGCGCTTCATCGTCCGCAACTGGCCAGCCTCGACCATGCCCAGCGCCAGACGGGAGAACTCGGCCTCATGGCGGATCAGGTCTTCGATCTGTGCCAAAAACCACGGATCGATGCTGGTGGCCTCGAACACCTCATCCAGCGTCAGCCCGGCACGGAACGCATCCCCCAGATACCAGAGCCGGTCCGGCCCGGTGCCGGAGAGCGCAGCGCGGATCTGCTCGATGGCGCCGTCGGCATCGAGATCGACCACCTCGTCGAACCCGTCGGAGCCGGTCTCCAGCCCGCGCATCGCCTTCTGCAACGACTCCTGGAAGGTACGGCCAATGGCCATCACCTCCCCCACCGACTTCATCTGCGTCCCCAGCTCGGCCTTGGCCTGCGGAAACTTCTCGAAGGTGAAGCGGGGAATCTTGGTGACGATGTAGTCGATGGCCGGTTCGAACGACGCCGGGGTGGCGCCACCGGTGATCTCGTTGCGCAACTCGTCCAGGGTATAGCCCACCGCCAGCTTCGCGGCCACCTTGGCGATCGGGAAGCCGGTGGCCTTCGATGCCAGCGCCGACGAGCGCGACACCCGCGGATTCATCTCGATGACGATCAGACGACCGTCTCGCGGATTGAGCGCGAACTGGACATTGGAGCCACCGGTATCGACGCCGATCTTGCGCAACACCGCCAATGAGGCGTCCCGCATGATCTGGTATTCCTTGTCGGTGAGCGTCTGCGCCGGCGCAATGGTGATCGAATCGCCGGTATGGATTCCCATCGGATCGAGGTTCTCGATGGAACAGACGATGATGCAGTTGTCGTTGCGATCCCGCACCACCTCCATCTCGTACTCCTTCCAGCCGAGCAGCGACTCCTCCAGCAGCACCTCGGTGGTCGGCGACAGGTCGAGCCCGCGCTCGACGATCTCCATGAATTCCGCCTTGTTGTAGGCGATGCCGCCGCCGCTGCCACCCATCGTAAACGACGGCCGGATGATGATGGGAAAACCGATCTTGCGCTGTGCCTCCAGCGCCTCCTCCATCGTATGGGCAATCTCGGCGCGGGCCGACGCCAGGCCGATCTCGTCCATCGCCCTGCGGAAACGCTCGCGATCCTCGGCCATGTCGATGGCGTCCGGCGTGGCGCCGATCATCTCGACGCCATACCTCTCCAGCACGCCATGCCGGATCAGATCCATCGCGCAGTTGAGCGCCGTCTGCCCGCCCATCGTCGGCAGGATCGCGTCGGGACGCTCCTTTTCGATGATCTTCTCCACCGCTTCCCAGACCACCGGCTCGATGTAGACCGCGTCGGCCATGTCGGGATCGGTCATGATCGTCGCCGGATTGGAGTTGACCAGAATGACGCGGAAGCCCTCCTCCCGCAGCGCCTTGCAGGCCTGGGCACCGGAGTAGTCGAACTCACAGGCCTGACCGATGACGATCGGACCGGCGCCAATGATGAGAATGCTTTCGATGTCGTTGCGTTTAGGCATGGCGTCGGTACGTTTCTATCATGCGGATGAAATCGTCGAACAGCGGGCCGACGTCGTGCGGACCCGGGCTCGCCTCCGGGTGGCCCTGAAAGCTGAACGCCGGCCGGTCGGTGCGGCGTATCCCCTGCAATGACTGGTCGAACAGCGATCGATGGGTCGCCTCCAGCTCCGCCGGCAGCGACGCCTCGTCGACGGCAAAACCATGATTCTGGCTCGAGATCATCACCTTCGACGTGGCCAGATCCTGCACCGGGTGGTTGGCGCCGTGGTGACCGAACTTCATCTTCACCGTGCGCGCGCCACTCGCCAGCGCCAGCAGCTGGTGGCCAAGACAGATGCCGAACACCGGCACGGCTTTGGCCAGCACCTCACGGATCGCCTCGATGGCATAGTCGCAGGGCTCGGGATCCCCTGGGCCATTGGAGAGGAACACCCCATCGGGATCCATCGCCAGCACCTCCGCCGCCGGCGTCTGCGCGGGCACCACGGTGACGCGGCAGCCGCGATCGACCAGCATCCGCAGGATGTTCCGCTTGACGCCGAAATCCCAGGCCACCACATGCCACGGCAGTTTTTCGTCGATCGGGTGTGGCGCCGCCGGCAACCCCCCCGCCAGCGTCCAGCTGCCCTGGGCCCATTCATAGGGCATCTCCGTGGTCACCTCTTTGGCCAGATCCATCCCCTTGAGCCCGGGAAATTCTCGCGCCAGCCCCAGCGCCAGCCTTTCGTCCACCTCGCCCGCCATGATGCAGCCGTTCTGCGCGCCCTTCTCCCGCAGGATCCGGGTCAGGCGGCGGGTATCGATATCGGCGATGGCAACGATGCCGTGACGCCGCAGATAGTCGGGCAGGCTCTCCTGGCTGCGCCAGTTGCTGACCCGCAGCGGCAGATCGCGGATCACCAAGCCGGCCGCATGGACGCTGGCGGACTCCTCGTCCTCGGCGTTGACGCCGACATTGCCGATGTGGGGGTGGGTCAGGGTGACGATCTGGCGGGCATAGGAGGGATCGGTGAGGATCTCCTGATAGCCCGTCATCGCGGTATTGAACACGACCTCGCCGGTGGTCGCGCCGGAAGCGCCGATCGAGCGCCCGTGAAAAACGCTGCCGTCGGCAAGCGCCAACAATGCGGGTGAGTTCAAGCCAACCTCCGGATTCAGATACACAAACGGGATGGACTGGTCCATCCCGTTGAAAAGTGCTTGCGGGCCGGCGGCGCGCCGCAGCCCGTTTGTCGGCGGAATTCTACCCAATACCGCCGGGGTTCGCCATCACCGGAGACGAAAAAAGCGCGGGCCCGGCGGCCAGCGTCACTCAGCGAAAACCCAACACGTCCCGCATGTCATACAGCCCGGTGGGCCGATCGACGATCCACATCGCCGAGCGCACCGCGCCCTGGGCGAAGGTCATCCGGCTCGACGCCTTGTGGGTGATCTCGACTCGCTCACCCTCGCCGGCGAACATCACGGTATGTTCCCCAACGATGTCGCCACCACGGATGGTCTCGAAGCCGATGGTCTCGCGATCCCGCGGGCCGGTGTGCCCTTGGCGGCCATAGACGGCGCAGCGCTTGAGGTCTCGCCCCAGCGCGCCGGCCACCACCTCCCCCATGGCCAGCGCCGTGCCCGACGGCGCATCCACCTTGTGGCGGTGGTGCGCCTCGATGATCTCGATGTCCACCTCATCGCCCAGCACCCTCGCCGCCATGTCCAGCAGCCGCAGGCAGAGGTTGACGCCAATGCTGAAGTTGGCCGCCTTGACGATGCCGATCGCGGCGCTTGCGCGCTCGATCTCGGCCAGTTGTTCGTCACTGAATCCGGTGGTGCCGATGACCAGCTTGCAGCCGTGACGGCGGCAGTAGTCGAGATGGGTCATCGTCGCCTCGGGGGTGGTGAAATCGATGACCACATCCACCTCGGCGCCATCATCGAGTGACTCGGCCAGCGGCACCGAGAGATTGCCGATGCCCGCCACCTCGCCGGCATCGGCGCCCAACAGCGTGCTGCCCGGCTGTTCGGTGGCCGCCGTCAACACCGCGCCATAGGTCTGGTCGCAGGCCTGCACCAGCGTCTTGCCCATGCGCCCGCCGGCGCCCACCACGGCTATCTTGGTCATTCTCTCGCTCACTCCTGCCAGTCGTCGTTGATCGTCGTTCGGGACGCCCCGGGCGACTCAATCCTGCTTGAATTTCGATTTCAGCTCGTCGAAGAAACCCTTGACGCCATCGAGCCAGCCATGCTCCTGCGGGCTGTGACGGGTGCCGCCGGCCTCGAGGCTGTCGGCGAACTGCCGCAGCAGCGCCTTCTGCTCCTTGTTGAGATTGACCGGCGTCTCGATCCTGACACGGCAGATGAGATCCCCCACCGGGCCGCCACGCACCGGTTTGACCCCCTTGCCCCGCATGCGAAACAGCTTGCCGGTCTGAGTCTCCGGCGGGATCTTGAGCTTGACCCGGCCGTCGAGCGTCGGCACCTCCAGTTCGCCCCCGAGCGTCGCCGTGGCGAAGCTGATCGGCACCTCGCAGTGGAGATCATCGCCATCGCGGGTGAAGATCTTGTGCTCCCGAACCACCACCTGCACGTAGAGATCACCGGCAGGCCCGCCATTGATGCCGGCCTCACCCTCGCCACCCAGGCGGATGCGGTCGCCGGTATCCACCCCGGCCGGAATCTTCACCTCCAGCTTCTTGTGGACGCGCATCCGGCCCTCACCATGGCATTTCGGGCAGGGGTCGCGGATCTCCTGGCCGCTGCCGCGGCAGGTGGGGCAGGTCTGCTGGACCGAGAAGAACCCCTGCTGCATCCGCACCTGGCCCGCGCCCCCACAGGTGGAGCAGGTGGTCGGGGACGAACCGGGCGCCGCGCCACTGCCGCCGCAACCGTCGCAGACATCCATGCGAGGAATGTCGATGACCTTCTCGATGCCGAAGACCGCCTCCTCCAGCGTCAGTTCGAGGTTGTACTGCAGATCGGAACCACGATAGACACGCTGGCGACCCCCACCGCCGCCACCGAAGATGTCGCCAAAGACATCGCCGAAGATATCGCTGAAGCTGCTGGCACCGCCGCCGAATCCGCCGGCCCCCTGGGAAGGATCGACACCGGCGTGGCCGAACTGGTCGTAGGCCGCCCGCTTCTGTGGATCGCTGAGGACTTCATAGGCCTCCTTCACCTCCTTGAAGCGGGCCTCGGCCTCGGCATCGTCGGGATTACGGTCGGGATGATATTTCATCGCCAGACGGCGATAGGCCTTCTTCAGCTCCGCCTCGCTGGCATTGCGCGCAACGGAGAGCACCTCGTAGTAGTCGATCTTGGTTGACATCTGCCTCGCCTGATCGAACGGCCGACGCTGCCGCGCCGTCCGCCCGCTAGTGAATCACGCAAAAAGGCGCTCCGCCGGGGACCGCCTTCTCGATAACCTGGAATAGTAGCGAAAAAAGGCGGGCCGGGGTCAACCCGGTCCGCCTTTCGCGTGGCTTACTTCTTGTCGTCGACTTCCTCGAACTCGGCATCGACCACGTCGTCATCGGCCGCCTCGGCCGAAGCGCCAGCCGCCGCACCAGCCGCTTCCGCGCCACCGGCCGCCGCACCGCCCTCCTGGGCATAGGCCTTCTCGGCCAGCTTGCCGGAGACTTCGGCCAGCTTCTGGGTCTTGGCCTCGATGGCGTCCTTGTCGTCGCCCTTGACCGCCTCTTTCAGGTCGGCAATGGCCGATTCGATGGCCGACTTCTCGCCCGCCTCGACCTTGTCGCCCAGCTCCTTCAGCGACTTCTCGGTCGCGTGGATCAGCGAATCGGCCGTGTTGCGGGCATTGACCAACTCGTGGAACTTCCTGTCCTCCTCGGCGTGGGCCTCGGCGTCCTTGATCATCTTCTCGATCTCGTCCTCCGACAGACCGGACGAGGCCTTGATGACGATGGACTGCTCCTTGCCGGTCGCCTTGTCCTTGGCCGAGACGTGCATGATGCCGTTGGCGTCGATGTCGAAGGTGACCTCGATCTGCGGCACACCACGCGGCGCCGGCGGAATGTCGGTCAGGTCGAAGCGACCGAGCGACTTGTTGGCCGACGCCTGCTCGCGCTCGCCCTGGAGGATGTGCAGCGTCACCGCGGTCTGGTTGTCCTCGGCGGTCGAGAAGATCTGCGTCGCCTTCGTCGGGATGGTCGTGTTCTTCTCGATCAGCTTGGTCATGACACCACCCATGGTCTCCAGACCGAGGCTGAGCGGGGTCACGTCGAGCAGCAGCACGTCCTTGACGTCGCCACCGAGCACGCCACCCTGGATGGCGGCACCGACGGCCACCGCCTCGTCGGGGTTGACGTCCTTGCGCGGCTCCTTGCCGAAGAACGCCTTGACGGCCTCCTGCACCTTCGGCATCCGGGTCTGACCACCAACCAGTATGACCTCGTCGATCTCCGATGCCGACACCCCGGCATCTTTCAGCGCCACCTTACAGGGGTCGATGGTGCGCTTGATCAGATCCTCGACCAGCGACTCGAACTTGGCCCGGGTGACCTTCATGTTGAGGTGTTTCGGACCGCTGGCATCGGCCGTGATGTATGGCAGGTTGACATCGGTCTGCTGCGCCGACGACAACTCGATCTTCGCCTTCTCGGCCGCCTCTTTCAGGCGCTGCAGGGCCAGCGGATCGTTGTGCAGATCCATGCCGGTGTCCTTCTTGAACTCGTCGGCCAGGTAGTCGATCAGCCGCATGTCGAAGTCCTCGCCACCGAGGAAGGTGTCACCGTTGGTGGACAACACCTCGAACTGGTGCTCGCCATCGACTTCGGCGATCTCGATGATCGAGATGTCGAAGGTACCGCCCCCGAGGTCGTAGACCGCGATCTTGGCGTCACCACTCTTCTTGTCCATGCCATAGGCCAGCGCCGCGGCGGTCGGCTCGTTGATGATCCGCTTGACGTCGAGACCGGCGATACGGCCGGCGTCCTTGGTCGCCTGACGCTGGGAGTCGTTGAAGTAGGCCGGCACGGTGATGACCGCCTCGGTCACTTCCTCGCCGAGGTAGTCCTCGGCGGTCTTCTTCATCTTCTGCAGGATCCGCGCCGAGATCTCCTGCGGCGCCATCTTCTTGCCATTGACCTCGACCCAGGCGTCACCATTGTCGGCCTTGACGATCTTGTAGGGCACCAGCTCGATGTCCTTCTGCACCGCCTCCTCGTCGTACTTGCGGCCGATCAGACGCTTGACGGCGAAAATGGTGTTGTGCGGATTGGTCACCGCCTGCCGCTTGGCCGGCTGGCCGACCAACACTTCCCCTTCGTCGGTGAAGGCGACGATCGAAGGCGTCGTGCGATCGCCTTCGGCATTCTCGATTACCTTGGGTTTGTCCCCCTCCATCACTGCCACGCAGGAGTTGGTGGTTCCCAGGTCGATACCAATAATCTTTCCCATCGATACTCTCCGTATGCTCTTGTATTTTGTTAGTCAGGGATATGGGGGCGTGGCGGATCAGTTCAAGGTCCGACACAAAATTTTTCGCGCCCGCCCCCGCGCTGCCATCAGGCTTCCTTCGACACCATGACCATCGCCGGACGAATCAGGCGGTCGTTCAACGTATAACCCTTTTGCATCACCGCGGTGACGGTATTGGGCGGCACCTCGCTGCTGGGTTGCATCGACATCGCCTGGTGCAGCTGCGGGTCGAAGCTCTCGCCCATCGGGTCGATCGGTTCGACCCCGAATTTCTTCATCACGTCGAGAAACATCTTCAGCGTCAGCTCCACCCCCTCGCGAATCTTGGCGGCGTCGACTTCGTCACTGGCCGCGGCCAGGCCCATCTCCAGGCTGTCGATGACCGGCAACAGCTCGGTGGCGAACTTCTCCAACGCATACTTGTGCGCGTTCTGCACGTCGCGCTCGGCGCGCTTGCGGGTGTTGTCCTGATCGGCGAGCGCGCGCAACACCTGCTGTTCGAAGTCCTCTGCCTTGGCCTGCGCCTGCGCCAACTCCGCCTTCAGCCGATCCACCTCGGCCTGCGGATCGGGTACCTCCTGGGTGGAATCGGCGCTTTCGTCCTCCGCCACGCCCTCGGGTGCGGGCTGCTCGACAGTGTCCTCGAGATTATCGTCTTGACGCATGAAAAACTCCGTTCATTGACTGTAGGAAGCGGCAAACCCGGGCGCGAGGATACAGGATTGGCCGGCAATTGGCTTTCCCGTACCCCGGGAACGTCCAGGGGTTGCATCGAATTTTGGGGAGAATGGGGGCCGTCAGCGCGAATTCAAGGCCGCGCTGAGCAGCCGCGAGGTGACATCGACGATCGGAATGACGCGATCGTAGGCCATCCGCGTCGGGCCGATGACACCCAGCACGCCGACGACCTTGCCATCGACCGAATAGGGCGCGGAGACGACGCTGCAACTGTCGAGCACGTCGTAACCCGATTCCTGGCCGATGAAGATCTGCACACCGTCGGCCGTGGTACAGCGGTCGAGGATGTGGAGAATGTCGCGCTTGGCATTGAACACCTCGAACAACGCCCGCAACCGCTCGACGTCAGAGAGTTCCTGATACTCCATCAGCCGGGTCTGACCGGCCATGACGAAGTCGCCCTCCTCCTCGCTCTTGGGGTTGAGCACCTGCTCGCCCAGCGCGATGGCCGACTCCATCAGGTCGTCCATGTCCCTGCGCAGCGCCTGCAGCTCCTCCACCAGCTGTGAGCGCGCGTGCATCACATCCATCCCGGCGTAACGCTCGGTCAGGTAGTTGGCGGCCTGTTCGAGTTCGGAGCGGCTGTATTCACGATCCAGCGTCAGCACGCGGTTCTCCACCTCCCCGTGCTTGAGGACGATGACCGCCAGCACCCGGCGCCCGCCCAGCTTGACGAACTCGATCTGCTCCAGCGTGGCCGCATCCTTGCGCGGCAGCGTGACGATGCCGGCCAGCCGAGTGACACCGGAGAGCAGCCCGGACGCCGACTCCACCAGCGCGTGGGAATCCTCCGCCGCCTCCAGCTCCGCCTGCAACTGGTGGACCAGATTCTCGGTCAGCGGCTGGGTCTGGAGCATCGAATCGACGAACAGGCGATAACCGGCGGCCGTCGGCACCCGGCCCGCCGAGGTATGGGGCGATGCCAGCAACCCCATCTCCTCCAGATCGGCCATGACGTTGCGGATCGTCGCCGCGCTGACGTCCAACCCGCAGACCTTGGCCAGCGTGCGCGAACCCACCGGCTGACCGTCGGCGATGTGCGTCTCGATCAGCGATTTGAGGAGGATCTGTTCCCGTTCCGTCAACATGCGGTGATTACAGCCTGATTCGCAGCTCATTACAACCAGCCCACCCTGCTTGCATCACGGAAATGACGAACCCTTCCCGTCGGCGGCCACCCGCAAGGCGAATATTCCGGCACCCACCGGCGATTTCAAGTCGGCGGGGAGCAAACCGGCGTCCCGGTTGGCGGCACCGCCTTCGCATGGTAGCTTCCGGGCCATGACAGCATTCCGCCACATCGGCATCATCATCAAGCAGCAGGACGAGCGCCTCAGGGAGACGCTGGACACGTTGCTGCGCGAGCTGGAGCGGATGGCGGTGACGCTCTACCTGGACGAGACACTGCAACACGCCGGCCTGCCGCTGGAGCGGCTGGTCAGCCGTGCAGAGATCGCCAGCCAGTGCGATCTCTGTATCGTCGTCGGCGGTGACGGCACGCTGCTGGGCGCGGCACGCTCGCTGGCCGCCGCCAATGTGCCGCTGCTCGGCGTCAACATCGGCCGACTGGGATTTCTCGTCGATGTCTCGCCCGACGACCTGCCGGCACAGCTGGAGGCGATCTTCGCTGGCGATTTCCGCGTCGAGCAACGCTGCATGCTGCGGGCACGCATCCTGCGCGGCGAGGAGGTGCTCGCCAGCGAACTGGCGCTCAACGACGTGGTGATGCACGTGCGCGACGCCATCCGCATGATCGAATTCGAAACCCGCATCGACGGCCTGCTGGTCAATATGCAGCGCGCCGACGGCATCGTCGTCAGCACGCCGACCGGCTCCACCGCCTACGCCCTCTCCGGCGGCGGCCCGATCCTCCACCCCGGGATCAATGCGCTGGCCATGGTGCCGATCTGCCCGCACACGCTGAGCAGCCGACCCATCGTCGTCAGCGGCGACAGCCATATCAGCATCAGCCTGCAGCGCCACCACCACTCCCACGCACGCGTCGCCTTCGACGGCCAGAGCACGATCAACATCGAGCCGGGCGACGAACTGCTGATCGACCGCTCCACCAACACCCTGCGACTGATCCATCCCAGTAGCTACGACTACTACGAGATCCTCCGCCAGAAGCTGGGCTGGAGCGCGCAGCCCTGATCCCCCGCCGATGCTGACCCACATCACCATCTCGGACTTCGCCATCATCGACCACCTGGAGCTGGAGCTAGGCGACGGCATGACCGCCATCACCGGCGAGACCGGCGCCGGCAAATCGATCATGCTCGATGCCATCGGCCTGGTGCTGGGAGACCGCGCCGACGCCTCGATGGTGCGTCACGGCGCCAAGCGCGCCGACATCAGCGTCACCCTCGACCTCTCCCACCCGGAAGTGACGCAATGGCTGGAGGAGAACGACCTCGACAGCGGCGACGAATGTGTGCTGCGCCGTGTCGTCACGGCCGAGGGCCGCTCCCGCGCCTATATCAACGGCAGTGCCACCACCGTCGCCAACCTCAAGGCGCTGGGGGAAAAGCTGGTCAACATTCATGGCCAGCACGCCCATCAAACCCTGTTGCGACCGGCCGATCAGCGTGATCTGCTCGACGGCCACGGCGGGTTGTTGCCGTTGCGTGCCGAGGTAGCCGAGGCCCATGCCCGCTGGTCGGCCCTGCGCGCACGGCTCGATGAACTGCAGGACGCGCAACATGGCCGCCAGGCGCGTCTCGACCTGCTGTCGTTCCAGTTGACCGAACTGCAGACGCTGGCGCTTCAACCCGGAGAGTTCGCCACCCTCGAGGAAGAGCGCAACCGGCTCAGCCACGCCGACCAGCTCCGACACTACGCACAAACCGGCTATGCCAGGCTCTACGAGGCCGACGATGCCGCCTGCTCACGGCTCAACGCGGTATTGCAGGACGTGACCCGGGCGCAGGAGATCGACCCCGCCTTCGGCGAGGCGGCCACGCTACTCGACAGCGCGCTGATCCAGGCCGAGGAGGCGGCCCACGCGTTACGCGCCCTGGCCGACCGCTTCGACGCCGACCCGGACCGTCTGGCCGACGTGGAGGCGCGTTACCATCAGGCCCAGGCGCTGGCGCACAAACACCGCATCCTGCCGGAGGAGCTACCAGCGCTGCAGGCATCGATGGCCGAGGAGGTCGCCGCCCTGACCGATCCCGGGCAGTCGGTCGAGGCACTGGAAGAAGCGATCTCCCAAGCCGCCGCCGACTACGACGCGTTGGCGAAGAAACTCGGCGGCAAGCGGGCCGAGACCGCCCGCGCCCTGGAGGAGATCATCACCGCGTCGATGCAGGAGCTGGGAATGGAGGGCGGCCGCTTCGGCGTGGAGATCACCACCGCCGAAACCCGCGCGCGCCACGGTCGCGAGCAGATCCGCTTCCTGGTCTCGGCCAACCCCGGCCAACCGCTGAAGCCGCTGGCCTCGGTGGCCTCGGGGGGCGAGCTCTCCCGCATCAGCCTGGCCATCGCGCTGGCGGCCACCGAGCGGATGTCGCTGCCGACACTGATCTTCGACGAGGTGGACAGCGGCATCGGAGGCGCCGTCGCCGAGGTGGTCGGTCGCCAGCTACGCGCCCTGGGTGAACGTTGCCAGGTCTTCTGCGTCACCCATCTGCCGCAGGTGGCCGCCTGTGCCCATCACCACCTTCAGGTGCGCAAGCGCCGCGCCGGCGGCACCACCCACACCCATCTGCAACCATTGGACGAGAAACAGCGAATCGACGAGATCGCGCGGATGCTCGGTGGCGCGCGCATCAGCAAACGGTCCCGCGCCCACGCCGAGGAGATGCTCCGCGCCGCCCGACGGTGAACCCGCTTTTTGTAGCGCGCAGCGATTCCTTCTAAGATAGCCGTCCGTTGAAACCGAACCCGACGAAGCCGATGAGACACCTCCTGCCCGCGCTGATCACCACCGCCCTGCTCCACGGCTGCTCCGGCAACCTCTTTTCGATCCACCGTATCGACATCGAACAGGGCAACATCATCGAACAGGCGGCGGTCGATGAGCTGGAACCCGGAATGACACGCGCCCAGGTCATCGCGCTGCTCGGCCATCCGGTGCTGCAACCGGCGCTCGACCCCAACCGCTGGGAGTACGTCTACTACCGCAAGCTGCCGGACCAGCCGGTGGAGAAGCAGATCGTCATCGTCCGTTTCGATGGCGACAAAATCACCGCAGTGGAGAGGAACTAGCCCGGATATCTCATGAGAATGCGGGATAGCAGGGGCATCTCGGCGAGGCGGTTGGTTCGATTCACCGAAAAGCATGGCCATCGCCATGGTTACAGGGGAGTCGGGCGAAATGGCCGCTGAGACTCTTCCAATAACCGCATGGCAAGGTTGGAAAAAGAGAGAGGGCGCAAGGCCCTCCAATGTAGAAGTGTCACAATGACAAGAGTCCGATCCAATGAAAATCGGCTCGGCAAGCATTCGCCCAGCGACTTCCATCGCTGTCAGTTATACCCCGGCCTCAGCGGAAAAAACGTGAAGCATCCCCCAGATTCTGTCATCCCGGCGGGCAGCGATTACGGGGCAACCCTGAACCGGCGGCCAAGGCGCGCGACGGGTGACACCAGGCTGCTGGTCAGCCGACCTTGGCCGCTTTCCCCTTCTTCCTTGCGCGCTGGCGGCGCACCTCCTTGGGATCGCAGGTGATCGGCCGGTAGATCTCGACACGGTCGTGCTCCCGCAGCACGGTGTCACGGGGCATGATCTTGCCGTAGATGCCCATCTTGTCGTGGTCGATGTCGATCTGGGGAAAATGGTCGGCAATGGCGGACATCTTCACCGCCTCGATCAACGTCGTGCCCGGCGCCACCTCCAGTGCGATCACCTCCTGCTCCTCCGGCAACGCATAGGCCACTTCCACCGGGATGCGGCTAGCCATAGACCTTCCTCGCACGCTCGACAAAGGCATCCACCAGCGAATTGGCCACGGTGTTGAAGACCGGGCCGATGGCCATGCTGACCAGACGGCTGGAGAACTCGTAGTCCAGCTCCAGCATCACCTTGCAGGCCTCCCCCCCCTTGAGCGGCTGAAACAGCCAGTGCCCGTGCAGATGCCTGAACGGCCCCTCCACCAGCGACATCTCGATCCGCTGCGGTGGCGTCAGCAGATTGCGGGTGGTGAAGGCCTTGTGAATCCCGCCCTTGGCCAGTTCGACGCAACCGGTGACGACATCGCCTTCGCGCGAGATCTCTTTCGCCGCGGCGCACCAGGGAAGAAACGCGGGATAGGCCTCGACGTCGTCGACGAGCCGGAACATCTGTTCCGGCGTATAGGGAACGATGGCGTGTCGGCTGATCGTGGGCATCAGATCAGGCCCACCGAGTTGAGGAAGATGGCGACCACCGCCACCGGGGTGAGGAAGCGGATGAGGAAGTGCCACCATTGGAACAGCGCGCCATCGGGCATCTCCAACTCGTCGAGCAGATGTTCGCGCCGCATCACCCAGGCGACGAAGATCGAAATCAGCAGGCCACCGAGCGGCAGCAGGATGTTGGTGGTCAGAAAATCGAGGTTGTCGAAGAAGGTGCGCCCCAGCCACGTCACCTCGCTCCATTCGTTGAACGACAGCACGGTGCCGATACCGAGCAGCCAGGCGACGAAACCGGTCAGCATCGCCGCCGTCACCCGCTCCATGCCACGGTTCTCCACCAGCCAGGTGACGGCCGGCTCGATCAGCGAGATCGCCGACGACCAGGCGGCAAAGGTCAGCATGATGAAAAACAGCGTGCCGATGACGACGCCGCCCGGCATCTGACCGAACGCCAGCGGCAGTGTCTGGAAGATCAGCCCCGGCCCCGCACCGGCCTCCAGCCCCTGGGCAAAGACGATCGGAAAGATCGCCAGCCCCGCCAGCAGCGCCACGACGGTATCGGCGATCGCCACCACCAGCGTGACCTGGCCGATGGAGACATGACTGGGAAGATAGGAGCCGTAGATCATGATCGCTCCCATCCCCAGAGAGAGCGTGAAGAAGGCGTGCCCCATGGCAATGAGGACACTCTCACCGGTGAGCTTGCTGAAGTCGGGCTGAAACATGAACTCGACGGCGCGGGCGAAATCGCCCTGGGCGATCGCATACCCCACCAACAGCACCAGAATGACGAACAGCAGCGGCATCAATACGCTGACGGCACGCTCCAGCCCGTGACGGACACCACGGGCAACGACCGCCACGGTCATCACGATGAAGAGGGTGTGCCATCCCAGCAGCTTCTCCCAGTCACCGACCAGCCCGCCGAACAACGCCCCCACGCCCTGCTTGTCGATGCCGGTGAAAGCACCGGTGGCGGCCCGCTCGATATAGGCCAGCGCCCAACCGGCGATGACGCTGTAGAACGAGAGGATAAGGAACCCGGCCACCACCCCCATGATGCCGAGCCAGCGCCAAGCAGGGCTGGCCCCGGCTTCCCGCGCCAGCGTCGCCATCGTATTCATCGGACTCTGACGCCCCCGGCGGCCCAGCAGGATCTCCGCCACCATGATCGGGATCCCGACCAGCGCGATGCACAGGAGATAGACCAGCACAAAAGCGCCACCGCCGTTTTCACCGGTGATATAAGGGAACTTCCAGATATTGCCGAGACCGACGGCCGACCCGGTGGCCGCGAGAATGAAAGCCAGCTTGCCGGACCACTGTCCATGAACCGATCTGGTATCCGTCGCCATGCGCTATCCCCCGTCGATGCTTGTTGTTGAGCCGATTGGCCGCCGTGGACGGCGTCCATGATAAATAACCGCGACGTGATCGCCAATGAACCCGGTGGATGAGGCGGACGAGGCCTGCCGTCGGGTAGTGCCGGTGGCGGCGCTGTCCGCGGCCGGCAACGGCGTTATAATGCCCGGATGGCCAAACAAAAGAAAAAATCACCCGCGACCATCGTGCAAAACCGCCGCGCGCGCTTCGACTACCAGATCGACGACACCTACGAGGCCGGCCTGGTACTGGAGGGGTGGGAGGTCAAGAGCCTGCGCGAGGGCCGCGCCCAGCTGGCCGAGAGCTACGCCTTCATCAAGGATGGCGAAGCCTGGATCACCGGGATGCAGATCACGCCGTTGTTGTCGGCTTCCACCCACATCAAGCCCGACCCGGTGCGGCCACGCAAGCTGTTGCTGCATCGCGAGGAGATCGACAAGCTGCTCGGTGCCACCGAGCGCAAGGGCTACACGCTGGTGCCGATGTCGCTCTACTGGAAGAATGGCCGCGCCAAGCTGGCGCTCGGCCTCGGCAAGGGCAAGAAGGCACACGACAAACGCGCCACCGAGAAGGAGCGCGACTGGCAGCGACAGAAGGCCCGGATCCTGAAGCACTAGCGACGGTGCCCAGCCCGAACATTTCACGAGAACGCTGAACACCAATCATAACGCCATGATTTATAAAAAAATCATGGATATCCACAAGATGAAAAGCACCACCGACACCGCTATGCGGTTCTTGGAAAAGTCTCAGCGGCCATTCTGCCCGATCCGCCGGTAACCATGGCGACGACCATGCTTTTCGGCGAATCGAACAAAACCGCCTCGCCGGGATTTCCCCAAAATCCCACATTTTCATGGAGCATTCGGGCTAGCCATCCTCTCCCCGCCACAATACCGCGCCGCCGGACGCCTTGGCGATCACCTCCAGCATCGCATCATGGGCATGGCGCTCGGCATCGCTGGCGGCGATCACCGGCAATGGCCCGGCGCGCTCGATTCTGACGGTGCCGTGGTCGGCCGACTCCTGATCCGGCGTCTCCTCCTCTTCATCCAGCAGCAGGCTGCTCTGGCCTCCGGTCATCGCCAGATAGACGTCGGCGAGAATCCGTGCATCGAGCAGCGCCCCGTGATACTGGCGACTGGAGTTGTCCACGTCGAGGCGCTTGCACAACGCATCGAGACTGTTGCGCTGGCCAGGGTAGCGGCTGCGGGCCATCACCAGGCTGTCGGTGATGGTGCAGTAGTCCTCGATCCTGCCCCACTGCCCGCCGAGCAGGTCGAGTTCGTGATTGATGAAACCGACGTCGAACGGCGCGTTGTGGATGATGAGTTCGGCGCCACGGACGTAGTCGATGAAATCCTCGACGACGTCGGCCATGCGCGGCTTGTCGGCGAGAAACTCGTTGCTGATGCCATGCACCGCCAGCGCGCCCTCGTCCACTTCGCGGTCGGGTTGCAGGTACTGGTGGTAATCGTTGCCGGTGACGCGGCGGTTGACCAGCTCGACACAACCGATCTCGATGATGCGGTGGCCCTCTTTCGGCTCCAGGCCAGTGGTCTCGGTATCGAGTACGATCTGTCGCATCGGGCGCTCCTACAGCAGTTCGTCGATCGCGCGGTTGGCAAGCGCATCGACGCGCTCGTTGCCGGCATGGCCGCTGTGACCACGCACCCAGCGCCATTCGATGTCGAAACGTGACACCAGCTCGTCCAGCCGGCGCCACAGGTCTTCGTTCTTCACCGGCTGGCGATTGGCGGTCTTCCAGTTGCGTTTCTTCCAGCCCGCGAGCCATTTGGTGATACCGTCCATCAGATAGCGGGAATCGGTGGTCAGCACGATGGGATAGCGGTCGTGTCGCAGACTTTCGAGGGCATTGATCGCCGCCAGCAGTTCCATCCGGTTGTTGGTGGTTTCGGCCTCGGCGCCATAGAGCTCCTTCTCCCGGTCGCCAAAGACCAGCAGCGCGCCCCAGCCACCAGGGCCGGGGTTGCCCCGGCAGGCGCCGTCGGTGTAGATCTCAATCTTTCGTGACACGCTCGACTCCCCGCGCGGCCGGCTCCGCCATGCCGCCGGCGATCAGCCGCGGTCGCGATCGCCATGGCTTCTCCAGCGGCGTCAGCGTCGCCACCCGCTTGCGCGCCAGCAGCGCGTAGCCGCCAGCGACATTGGCCGCCAGCAGCGTGGCCAGCCGCGCCATTTTCGGCGAGCGCTGCAGCCAAGCGGGAAACCGCGGCTCGATCATCCCGAGCAACTCGGCATACTGGATCTCGAAGCCGAGGACATTGAGCCAGTCCTTGACCCGCCACTGGGAATAGAGACGGTAGGGTCGCCGCCGCAGCTGCTGCCAGGCGGCCCAGAGCGTCCAGGAGTCGATCCCCACCACCAGCAACCGTCCCTCCGGCACGAGGATGCGCTCGATCTCGCGCAGCAGCCGATGGGGATCGTCCACGTACTCCAGGGTATGGGCGACGATGACGATATCGACCGAATCGCTGGCGAACGGCAGCGCGGCCGGATCGCAACGCAACTCGCCACTGTCCCGATCCGCGACCAGGCGATGGTTGATCCGCAGACGGTCCAGCAACACCCTGCCCGGTGGCAGCGAGCCGATTTGCACGGCGTGAAAGCCGAAGACGCCCTGCAACCAGGGATCGAGTATCAGTTGCAGGTTGCGGCTGAATGTACGACCCTGCGCCGAGTCGTACCACTGCGCCAACAATGCCTTTTCATCGACCATGACACCCTCGTCGACTGCCGTTACACCACCCCAAAATCCGCCCTATGTCACCCATGCGCTACAGACAATCGTGTTCTGTCTTGATTACTTCACAGTTTCCCATTAGTTTTCACCGGCTTACCATTCGACGGATTACGCTGGAAAACGAACCCGGCGCCCGGCCCGCGGTCTAACAGGCTGTCACGCAGCCTGTAGTTCGTCGACGGCCGCCCGCATCGGGCGTCGCCGGCAAGCCATGGGGCCTGCCGGCAGTTTACTACAAAGGCAAAGAAGAAAATGCACCAACGACCGACCGACTCAGGAAGACACACGATCACAACACGGTTTCTGCTGGCGGCGCTGCTTGGCATCGCCACCTGGCCGGCCATCGGCGCCGACATGAAAGACACACAGGCGTCGCTTGCCTTTGCGCCGCGCCCAGCCACGCCGCCACTGGAGCTGATGACCATCAAGGCCAGCGCCCTGGTGCCCACCTCCAGCGAGAAATCACTGCCTCCACAGCGCACCGTTTGGGACCGGATCCGCAGCCAGGGCAACTTCTTCTTCGATGCGGACGACCACCGCATTCGCCAGGAGATGAAGCGCTATACCAAGAATCGGCGTTATCTGTTCCAGGTGACCGAGCGCGCGGAACCCTATCTCTACTACATCGTCGAGGAGCTCGACAAGGCCGGCCTGCCGCTGGAGCTGGCCCTGCTGCCCATCGTCGAGAGTGCCTACAAGATCGACGCCCGCTCCAAACACGGAGCCCTGGGGTTGTGGCAATTCATCTCCCCCACCGCCAAGGTCTACGGGCTGAAGCGCGACTGGTGGTACGAAGGCCGCCAGGATCTGCAGGCTTCGACCCGGGCGGCGATCCAGTATCTCAAGGATCTGCGGGACATGTTCGATGGTGACTGGCTGCTGGCGCTGGCCGCCTACAACGCCGGCGAACGCAACGTCAAGGCCGCCATCGAGCGCAATCGGAAACGCGGCAGGGGCACCAGTTTCTGGGATCTGAAACTGCCGGCCGAGACGACAGCCTATGTGCCCCGTTTCCTGGCGGTGCTGGCGATCATCGAGAACCCGGATGCCTACGGCATCGAGATCTGGCCGGTGGCCGACGATCCCTATTTCATCCCCGTCGATGCCGGCGGCAAGGTCCGGCTATCGTCGTTGGCGCGGGAATATGCCGTCGACAGCGAGACGCTGCATAACCTCAATGCCGGTTTCCGACGCAAGATGACCCCGCCCAAGGGGCGGCACACCGTCCTGCTGCCCGTCGCCGAATCGAGCCAGATCGCCCACCAGGAGGCCGGCCGCTTCATTCGCGCCACCTATCGCGAACCCAGCGGCATTCGCCACAAGGTGCGCTCGGGCGACACCTTGAGCATGATCAGCCGGAAATACGGCGTGCCGGTCAAACACATCAAGCGCAACAACGAATTGCGCAGCGACCACATCCGCATCGGCCAGGAGCTCTGGATTCCCGAGTCGTAGCCGGCACATCGGCCGGGGCCGTGGCACCCCGGCCGATACCACGACAGTACGGTGATCTCGCTCGCAGCCCGTCCGCAACCCCCGCTCCCGCGCCGATCGAAACCCGATCGGGTTCGCAGCCTCCCCCGCCACGCGCTGTCAAGCTCTCCCGCTATAACAACAACGCCAGCCAGGACAGAGCCACCAGCATGAATGTACAGAACTACCGGGCCACCATTGCGCAGTACGTCCCGATCAACTCCCTGTCGCAAAAGCATTTCGAGATTCTGCTGAGCAAGGCTGAAATCGTCGAACTGCACAAGAACCGCACACTGTTTCGCCGCGGTGACGTGGACAAGTCACACTTCTATCTGCTCGAGGGCGAACTGGCCGTCGAATCGGCCGGTGGGGAAAAAACCGTCATCACCGCCGGCACGGAAGAGGCAAAGCAGCCTCTGGCACAGCACCAGCCACGCCAGGCGACCGTCACCGCACTGACCCCCGCCGTCTGCCTCAAGATCGAGAGCAAGTCCCTCGACATGATGCTGGCATGGGACAACGCCAGCAACTACACCGTAGAGGAGGTGACGCCCGAAACCACGCTGGATCCGGTGGACTGGATGGGCAACCTGCTGAAAAACCACGTCTTTCAGAAAATCCATCCACTCAACCTGCAGGCCTTCTTCATGCAGCTGGAGCAAGTCAACCACCGCAAGGGCGACAAGATACTCGAGCAGGGGGCAACCGGTGACTATTTCTACGTGATCGCCAGCGGCAGCGTCGATATCATCCACACCAGCAAGACCTGCCCCGAAGGCATGCTGCTGGCAACGCTCAACACCGGCGAGTTCTTCGGCGTCGACGCGCTGATCTCCAACACCCCCCGCTCCGCATCGGCCATCATGAAGACCGACGGCTCGCTGATGCGCCTGTCCAAGGCGCAGTTCCTGGAACTGGTGACGAAGCCGATCATCCGCGAAATCGCCTATGCCGACGCCGTGAAACTGGTGGACTCGGGCAAGGCCGTGCTGCTCGACGTCCGCCTGCAGGTCGAACACAAGTATGCAAACCTGCGCAACAGCGTGAACCTGCCGCTGGTGTTCCTGCGCCTGAAACACCATCTGCTGGACCACAACAAGCTCTATATCACCTACTGCGACACCGGAGGGCGCAGCGCCGCGGCCGCATTCCTGTTGCAGAACTACGGCTACAACGCCTGCGTCCTAGAGGGCGGCATGCAGGCGATCGACCACACCGCCCAGAACGAGGCGAAGCAGCCCGAAACCGCGTAGCAGTCCCCCCGGCCGGCCGCTCTCCCGGGCCGCTGGCCAGCCCGATCCAGCCACCGAATACAAGCCCAAATCTGTCGGCCCGTTCATATTCCTTGGCTGTCTATGGTTGTCCGCTTCCTCTATAATGCCGCTGTTTGTCAGATTGGCCGCCGTCATCGGTCGATGGTGACGCAGGGATGACCGGTCCCTCTCCCGCCCTCGGCGAGGATCTCTTTCGCATAGCGTAGATCAGGGTTGGACACAACCTGGAGAACATGGATTTAACTGGAATACTCGAGATTGCTGGCAGGACCGATACGGGACGGGTCCGCGAGCAGAACGAGGACAGTATCGGTGAAGAGATCGAGCTGGGCACCGTTGTGCTTGCCGACGGCATGGGCGGCTACCACGGCGGCGAGGTGGCCAGCGCGATTGCCGTCAATACCATCCTGAATCACCTGCACGAGCATCTGCCGGGCATCAGAACCGCACAGATCGACAAGCGCACCGGCTATTGCCTCGAGACGCTCATCTGCCAAGCGGCGATCGAGCAGGCCAATGCCACCATCGTCAAGGCGGCGCAGACCCAGCCCCAGTACCGAGGCATGGGCACGACGATCGTGGTCGGGATCTTTTTCGACAACAAGTTGTCCGTCAGTCATGTTGGCGACTCGCGGATGTACCGCTTCCGTGACAACCGTCTGGAACAGATGACGGCCGACCACACCCTGCTGCAGGAGCTGGTCGACCGTGGTTTCTATACGGAGGAGGAAGCCAACGAAAGCCTGAACAAGAATCTTGTGACTCGTGCACTCGGGGTGGAAAGCGAGGTCGTGATAGACATGCATGAAACTGCGGTCGAACCCGGCGACATCTACCTGCTGTGCTCGGACGGCCTCACCGACATGGTCTCCGATCAGGAAATATCCGCGACGATCAAGACGTTCATCAACAACCTCCAGGACATCGCCGACAACCTGGTGGAACTGGCAAACGAACATGGCGGCCGGGACAACGTATCGGTTGTGCTGGCCAGGCCGCTGAAACCCTTCCCGGCCCCGCCGGAGAACTGGTTCCGGCGGCTGCTCAAACTCATTATCCAATAACGGGTGCGTTATGGCGAAGTTGACACTCTCTACCGAAGGCAAAATCGTAAAGGAAATCCCGATCGACAAGGACTGCCTGACCATCGGGCGCAAAAAGGAAAACGACATCCACATCGACAGCATGTCGGTCAGTGGGCGTCATGCAAAAATCGTCATGATCGAGGACGACGCTTTCATTCAGGATCTCGGCAGCACCAACGGCACGTTCGTCAACGCCGACAGGGTCACCCAGGCCCACCTCGATGATGGCGACGTCATCACGCTGGGAACCTACAGCCTCAAGTATGTCGCGGAAACCGCGCAGGCACCCGCCAGAAAGCTGAATGGATCGAGCCATGCGCTGCCTTCTGACCAGACACAGGCCCATCTAGAGATTCTCGACGCACCCGACCACCAACCCAAGATCATCCCGATCACCAGCAAGATGGTGACGCTGGGGAAACCAGGCACACAGGTGGCGGCCATCACCCAGCGCAACGACGATTTCTATTTCGTCCATGTGGATGGCGGCGAGGAGGATGCCCCCTCCACCATCAACGACGAGCCGGTCGCGGAAAAGCGTCAGCTCAAGGACCACGATGTCATCGAGGTCGCCGGCGTGAAAATGGAGTTCCGCACCGGCTGAACGACACCCGTATTCGGCCCGA
>Ga0256914_1001127_pt1 | contig 25242 bp, 22 predicted proteins | sample HulkmetaG_FD_191571 | JGI IMG/M metagenome (GOLD analysis project Ga0256914, IMG submission 191571) | Hydrothermal chimney microbial communities from Main Endeavour vent field at the Juan de Fuca Ridge, Pacific Ocean - Hulk | ecosystem: Environmental > Aquatic > Marine > Hydrothermal vents ... | reverse complement strand
GGCGGTGGTGACCAACGTGGACCGCGACCACATGGGCACCTACGGCGGCGACTTCTCCCGCCTGGAGGACGCCTTCGTGGAGTTCCTCCACCACCTGCCCTTCTACGGCCTGGCCATCCTCTGCGCCGACGATCCCGGCGTGTGCCGGCTGCTGCCGCGGGTGACCCGCCAGTTCGTCACCTACGGCACGGTTGCCGCGGCCGACCTGCGCGCCACTGCCATCCGTCACCAGGGGCAGACCACCGCCTTCACGGTGGAGGGCCTCGGCTTCGAGCCCTTCCCGGTGACGCTCAACCTGCCGGGGCGCCACAACGTGCTCAATGCCCTGGCGGCCATTGCCGTGGCGCACGAACTGGGCGTGGAGCGGGAGACCATCCAGCACGCGCTGGAGAAGTTCCAGGGTATCGGCCGCCGCTTCCAGGTGAGCGAGGGGTGCCGCCACGGCGGCGTCGCCTTCTCCCTGGTGGACGACTATGGCCACCACCCGCGGGAGATCGAGGCCACCCTGGAGGCAGTGCGCGAGGGGTGGCCCGACCGGCGCGTGGTGCTGGTGTTCCAGCCCCATCGCTACAGCCGCACGCGCGAGACCTTCGAGGACTTCGTGCGGGTGCTGTCGCAGGCTGACGTGCTGGTGCTCACCGAGGTCTACCCGGCGGGCGAGGCGCCCCTGCCCGACGCCACCGGGCGTGAGCTGAGCCGCGCGGTGCGGGCGCGGGGCATGGTGGACCCGGTCTTCGTGGAACGGCTGGACGAGGTGCCGGAGGTGCTTGGCGCCCTGCTCAGGGAGGGCGACCTGGTGCTGCTGATGGGGGCGGGGGATATTGGGAGGCTGGCCAGCCGGCTGTCGGGGGAGTGGTGCAAATGAACAAGCAACGGGACGCCATGCGCTTTCTGCACATGGGCTGTGGGGAGTCGCTCAGGAGCAGCGGGCTGTCGGCCAGCTGTGGCGTGCGAACCGAAAGGAGGGTGGAGCCGGAGAGGTGGCCCGCGGGAGTGAAGCTGGAGAAGGGGGGGAAGAGGCGTGAGAGGCAACGCTGAGGCGCGGGAAGTCGGCACCATGCTGCTCTACGACGAACCCATGGCACGACACACCACCTGGCGGGCGGGCGGTCCGGCGCGGCACTACTTCCAGCCGGAAGATCTCGCCGACCTGTCGGATTTCCTGCGCTCCCTGCCGCCCGGCGAACCTCTCCTGTGGCTGGGACTGGGAAGCAACCTGCTGGTGCGCGACGGCGGCTTCCCCGGCACTGTCATCGCTCTGCAGGGGCGGCTGGACGAGATCGAACCCCTGGAGGGGGCGCGCCTGCGGGTGGGGGCCGGCGCCCCCTGCGCCCTGGTGGCGCGCCAGGCGGCGCGCTCGGGGTTGTGCGGTGCTGCCTTCCTCGCCGGCATTCCCGGCACCATGGGCGGAGCGCTGGCCATGAACGCCGGCGCCTTCGGCGGCGAGACCTGGCAGCGGGTGGTGCTGGTACAGACCATCGACCGCGAGGGGGTGCTGCGCTGGCGCCTGCCCCACGAGTACCGGGTGGGCTACCGCCGGGTGAAGGGTCCGGAAGACGAGTGGTTCGTGGGTTGCGAACTGCAGCTCGAGCAGGGCGACACCGAAGAGGAGCGGGCCGAGATCCAGCGGCTGCTGCGCCGGCGCAACGAGTCCCAGCCCATCGGCGAGCCCAGCGCCGGCTCCACCTTCCGCAATCCGCCCGGGGACCACGCGGCGCGGCTCATCGAGGCGGCGGGGCTCAAGGGCTTTGCCGTCGGCAGCGCCCGGGTGTCGGAGAAGCACGCCAACTTCATCGTCAACACGGGCGACGCCACCGCCGCTGACATCGAGGCGCTCATCCGCCACGTGCAGCGGGTGGTGGCCGAGCGTTTCGGCGTGGAGCTGGAGACCGAGGTGCACATCGTGGGAGAGCCGGCATGAACCGGGTGCGCGCGGAGGATTTCGGCAAGGTGGCGCTGCTCATGGGCGGCTGGTCGGCCGAGCGCGAGGTCTCCCTCAAGAGCGGCGCAGCGGTGGCCGCGGCCCTGCGGGCACGGGGCGTCGACGTCATGGAGCTGGACGTGGACCGCAGCATCTGCGGTGTGCTGGCGGAGGAGAATTTCGATCGCGTGTTCATCATGCTCCACGGTCGCGGCGGCGAGGACGGCACCATCCAGGGGGTGCTGGAGACCCTCGGCATCTCCTACACCGGCAGCGGGGTGCTCGGCTCCGCCCTGGCCATGGACAAGGTGGCCGCCAAGCGGCTGTGGCGTGGCATGGGGCTGCCCACGCCCGAGTTCGTCCTGCTGGAGGACGAGGAGAGCCTGGAACTCGCCGGAACCCTCGGCTTCCCGCTCATGGTGAAGCCGGCGCGGGAAGGTTCCAGCATCGGCATGAGCCGGGTGGAGAGTGCCGGCGCGCTGCGCAGCGCCTGGGTGGCGGCGCGCCAGTACGACAACCGCATCATGGCCGAGCGCTTCATCCCGGGTGCCGAGTACACGGTGGCCATCCTCGGCAGCGAGGCGCTCCCGCCGATCCGGCTGGAGACACCGCGCGATTTCTACGACTACGAGGCCAAGTACCAGGCGGAGGATACCCGATATCACCTCCCCTGCGGCCTGCCGCCGGAGGAGGAGCGGGCCCTGCAGGAGCTGGCGCTGCGCGCCTTCCAGGCGCTGGGTGCCGAGGGCTGGGGGCGCGTGGACCTGATGGTGGACGGCGAGGGCCAGCCCTGGCTCATCGAGGTGAACACGGTGCCGGGCATGACCGACCACAGCCTGGTGCCCATGGCCGCCCGTCACGCCGGCATCGACTTCGAGGAACTGGTGTGGCGCATCCTCGCCATGACCCTGGAGGTGGAGGCGTGAGCGGAGCGCGCAGGAAGAGGAAGGAGGTTCTCGCCCGCCGGCTGTCGGCTGCGCTGGTGATGCTTTTCTTCGCGGGCATGGGGGTGGCGGGTGTGCTGGGCGTGCGCTACCTCACCGATCCGGCCCGGCTGCCGCTGCGCACCATCCGGGTGGAGGACCACTTCCGCCACCTGGACCGGGCCGAACTGCAGCGTGCGCTCACGGCTGCGGTGGATGGCGGCTTTTTCGGCGTGGACCTGGAGAAGGTGCGCCAGGCCGCCCTGCGTCTGCCCTGGGTGGCCGGGGCGCGGGTCACCCGCATCTGGCCCGACCGGCTGCAGGTGGAGATCGTCGAGCAGGTGCCGGTGGCCCGCTGGAACGACGGTGGACTGGTGAACGGCAACGGCGAGGTGTTCTACCCGAAGGGCGGGAAAGGGCTCGCCCTGCCGCTGAGGTTCCGCGGACCCGAAGGCAAGGCGGTGCAGATGCTCGCCTTCTACCGCGACGTCCAGCCCGGCTTCCGTCGCCGGAACCTGGAGATCCGGGAGCTGATGCTGGACCGGCGCGGCGAGTGGCGGCTGAAACTGGACGACGGGGTCCTGGTGGTGGTGGGCCGCGCGCGGCAGCAGTACAGGATCGAGCGGCTGCTGGCCGCCTACGCCGTGCTCGGCCAGGCCGGCCGCAACCTCCGCCGTATCGATCTCAGGTACGAACAGGGGTTCGCCGTGGCCTGGCGACCGGAAGAGAAGGGCTGATCATGCGCAAAGACAGGAACATCATCGTGGGACTGGACATCGGTACCTCCAAGGTGGTGGCCATCGTCGGCGAGGTGAAGGTGGATGGCGAGATCGAAATCATCGGCATCGGCACCCACCCTTCCCACGGCCTGAAGAAAGGCGTGGTGGTCAACATCGAGTCCACGGTGCAGTCGATCCAGCGCGCCGTGGAGGAGGCGGAGCTGATGTCCGGCGTGGAGATCGATTCGGTCTATGCCGGCATCGCCGGCAGCCACGTCTCCAGCCTCAACTCCCACGGCATCGTGGGCATCAACGACGGCGAGGTCTCTCCCTCCGACGTGGAGCGGGTGATCGACGCGGCACGGGCAGTGCCCATTCCCGCCGACCAGCGCATCCTCCACATCCTGCCCCAGGAGTTCATCATCGACGGGCAGGAAGGGATCCACGAGCCGGTGGGCATGTCGGGGGTGCGGCTGGAGGTCCAGGTACACATGGTCACCGGTGCGGTGAGCGCGGCGCAGAACATCATCAAGTGCGTGCGTCGCTGTGGCCTCGAGGTGCAGGACCTGATCCTGGAACAGATCGCCTCGAGCTACTCGGTGCTCGACGACGAGGAGAAGGAGCTGGGCGTCTGCCTGGTGGACATCGGTGGCGGCACCACCGATATCGCCGTCTTTACCGGTGGCTCCATCCGCCACACCGCGGTGATCCCCATCGCCGGTGACCAGGTGACCAACGACATCGCCGTGGCCCTGCGCACCCCCACTCACCACGCCGAGGAGATCAAGCTCAAGTACGCCTGCGCCCTGAGCAAGCTGCCGGCGGCGGAGGAGACCATCGAGGTCCCCAGCATCGGAGACCGGCCGCCGCGGCGCATGTCGCGCCAGACCCTGGCCGAAGTGGTGGAGCCCCGCTACGAGGAGCTGCTGGGGCTGGTGCAGGACGAGCTGCGCCGCTCCGGCTTCGAGAGCGTGGTGGCCGGCGGGATCGTGCTCACCGGCGGCAGCTCCAAGATGGAGGGGCTGGTGGACCTGGCGGAGGAGGTGTTCCACATGCCGGTGCGCCTCGGCGTGCCCCAGTACGTCACCGGCCTGGTGGACGTGGTGCGCAACCCCATTCACGCCACGGGCGTGGGGCTGCTGCTGTTCGGTCGACAGAACAGTGTCATCAACGTTCCCCACGAAAACCGGGGGATGCTCAGGGAGACCTGGGAGCGGATGAAGAGCTGGTTTCAGGGGAACTTTTGAGAAACCGGGAAAGCCTTTCCCCGGGCTTTCCCGGATCGGTGGACGACACACGCGATTGTCGCCCGCCTCCGAAACCGACGACCGCTGTCCATCGGTTTCGCCGCACATCCCTGTGCGGGTGAGGATCCGGGAGGCGGGCCTGCAGGGGCCGCGAAAGAAAGTTCAATCAGGAGGTCAAGACGATGTTTGAATTGGTGGATGTAGACAGCCAGAACGCGATCATCAAGGTCATCGGCGTGGGCGGGGGCGGCGGCAACGCCGTCAACCACATGCTGCGGGCCAATATCGAGGGGGTGGAGTTCATCTGCGCCAACACCGACGCCCAGGCGCTCAACAACTCCGAGGTGAAGACCACGCTGCAGATCGGTTCCAGCCTCACCAAGGGGCTGGGTGCCGGCGCCAATCCTCAGATCGGCCACCAGGCCGCCATGGAGGACAAGGAGCGCATCGCCGAGGCGTTGCAGGGTTCCGACATGGTTTTCATCACCGCCGGCATGGGCGGCGGCACCGGCACCGGCGCAGCGCCGGTGGTGGCCGAGGTGGCTCGTGAGCTGGGCGCACTGACGGTGGCGGTGGTTACCAAGCCCTTTCCCTTCGAGGGCGACAAGCGCATGCAGGTGGCCGAGGCGGGCATCGAAGAGCTGGGCAAGCATGTGGATTCCCTCATCACCATCCCAAACGAGAAGTTGCTGGCGGTACTCGGCAAGGCCACCTCGCTGCTTGATGCCTTCAAGGCGGCCAACGATGTGCTGCTCAACGCGGTGCAGGGCATCGCCGAACTCATCACCCGTCCCGGCCTGATCAACGTCGATTTCGCAGACGTGCGCACCGTGATGGCGGAGATGGGCATGGCCATGATGGGCTCCGGTGCCGCTATCGGCGAGGAGCGGGCGCGCAAGGCGGCGGAGGCGGCGGTCAACTGCCCGCTGCTGGATGACTTCCACCTCTCCGGCGCCAAGGGCGTGCTGGTCAACATCACCGCTGGTCTGGACCTGGCCATCGGCGAGTTCGACGAGGTGGGCACTACCATCAAGGAATTCGCCCGCGAGGACGCCACCGTGGTGGTGGGCACTGTCATCGATCCCGAGATGCACGACGAGCTGCGGGTCACCGTGGTGGCCACCGGCCTGGGCGAAGAAGAGGTGGTGAAAGTGAACCGTCCTGGGATCGAGGTGGTCAATCCGCCCCGCGCCATGGCGACCGACGACGGGGAAGGGGAAGAGGCCGGCGCCCTGGTTGCAGCGAAGAAGGATCCCTATGCCGAGATGGAGATCCCCACTGCCATCCGTCGCCGCCAGCAGGAGCAGCGTCGTGTGACCGGCGGAGCGGCCAAGCCCGCCGAAAAGCCGGATCTCGACTATCTGGACATTCCTGCTTTCCTGCGCCGTCAGGCCGACTGAGGCGGACGACGGCGGCGGATGCTGCGGGTCCGGAGGGAGCCTCCGGGAAGCCGGGCATGCCAACCTTTTCCCTTCTGCGGGTTTGCATTGGGAGGAGAAAGGGGGTAGATTAGGGAAATCCCTGAGTCGATCTCATGGGTTTTCCGGGGAGAAATGGCTGGCCTGACGGTCGGAAGATCCCAAGAACAACGAAATCTGGCCAGGAGCCGGGCGGTGGAGAACCAGCGCTGATGATCAAGCAACGTACACTCAAGAACGTCATTCGTGCCACAGGGGTGGGGCTGCATACCGGTGAAAAGGTGTTTCTCACGCTCCGCCCGGCAGCGCCGGATACCGGGATCGTTTTCCGGCGCGTGGACCTGGAGGAACCGGTGGACATCCCGGCCACCGCGGCCAACGTGGGCGACACCCGCCTCTCCACCACCCTGGAGAAGGACGGCATCAAGATCTCCACCGTGGAGCACCTTCTCTCCGCCTTTGCCGGGCTGGGCATCGACAACGCCTACGTGGATGTGAGCGCGCCCGAGGTGCCCATCATGGACGGCAGCGCCGGTCCCTTCGTCTTCCTGATCCAGTCGGCGGGCGTGGAGGAGCAGAACCGGCACAAGAGGTTCATCCGCATCAAGGAGACCGTGGAGGTGCGCGACGGCGACAAGTACGCCCGTTTCGAACCCTTCAACGGCTTCAAAGTGAGCTTCGGCATCGACTTCGAACACCCGGTCTTCACCGAAGAGACCCAGTTCGCCAGCATCGACTTTTCCTCCACCTCTTTCGTGAAGGAGGTGAGCCGCGCCCGCACCTTCGGCTTCCTGCGCGAGATCGAGATGCTGCGCGAGCGGAACCTGGCGCTGGGCGGCAGCATGGACAACGCCATTGTGGTGGACGACTACCGGGTGCTCAACGAGGATGGGCTGCGTTACGAGGACGAGTTCGTCAAGCACAAGATTCTCGACGCCATCGGCGACCTCTACCTGCTGGGCCACAGCCTGATCGGCGCCTTCTACGGCTACAAGTCGGGTCACGCCCTCAACAACAGGCTGCTGAACAAGCTGGTCGCGACACCACAGGCCTGGGAAGAGGTGACCTTCGACGAGGAGGACGGGCTGGCGCCCATCTCCTACATCGCTCCGGTGCACGCCTCCTGAGCGGAGGTTACCGCTTCAGCAGCGCCCTGAGCTCCTCGTCCTCGATGGCCTCGGGGGGAATGTGGCGCTGGCCGGTGACCCGGCGGACGTGGCCCCGCCGTATGCGTCCTTCCGGAGCCAGGACCCGCACGCTGACCCTGTCCAGGTGGGGCGCCTGGGCACGGAGGCCCTTCAGCAGGGCGGGGGCGTGGAACCGCAGGCGGCTGCGCCACGCGGGCGAGTCCACGTGCAGGATGAGCTTCCGGCCCTGGATGCGCGCATGGAGGCAGTGGGTGGCCAGGGGCTCGGGAAGTTGCGAACGGATTTCCGCCAGCAGCGCCTGCTGCCGGGTGAGCATGCGGACAAGGTGATCCAGGTGGCGGCTGTTTTCCAGCAGGCGGGAAACTTTGTCGGGCTTTCGGGTCAAAGGGCTTCGGTCTTCAGGAAATTGCATCAAGTCTAAACCATGGTGGCGAACGGTAACAACGAATCCACGGCGGCTTTGCACCTGGCGAAGGGCGTACTGGCAGTGGTGCTGGTGGCCGCCGTGGCCGCGGGTGCCTACCAGCTGGGCAGCCGGCAGACGGCCACCGAGCTGCAGGAGCGGTTGGTCGCCGAGCTGAAGAAGCAGCTGGCCGAGGAGAAGGCCAGGCTGCAGGCTCTTGGTTCTCGCATGGAAACCGAGCTGGACGCCTTGGCCCTGCGCCTGGGCAGCCTGCGGGCACACATGCTGCGCCTGGACGCCCTGGGCGAGCGGCTGGTGAAGAAGGGCAAGCTCGACGCGGAGGAGTTCGACTTCAGCCGGGAGCCGCCGCTGGGTGGCGTGGACGGCAACGTGGTAGAGAACGCCGCCACCCTCGACCTCTCCGAGGAACTGAAACAGCTCGACCGCAGTCTCAAGGATCGCGAGCACAAGCTGGAACTTCTCGAGGAGTTGCTGATGCAGCGTGAGCTCAGCGAGCAGGTGAGGATTTCGGGTCGTCCGGTGAAGCAGGGCTGGATCTCCTCCGGCTATGGCCGCCGCACCGATCCCTTCACCGGCAAGAAACGGTTCCATCGTGGCATCGACTTCGCCGGCAAGGCTGGCAGCGAGGTGCTGGCGGTGGCGGCCGGCGTGGTGATCGAGTCGAAATGGGAAAAGGGGTACGGCAACGTGGTGGAGATCCGCCATGCCGACGGTTACATCACCCACTATGCGCACAACCGCGAGAACCTGGTGAAGGTGGGCGACCGGGTGGAGAAGGGCGAGACCATCGCCATCATGGGTTCCACCGGCCGTTCCAGCGGCCCCCACGTCCATTTCGAAGTGCGCCGCAACGGCAAGATCATCAATCCCTCCCGCTTCATCCGGCGGGGGTGAGTCCTCCTCCCCCCGTCTCGCCGATTCCCGGTAAGGCCGGGCATGTTGCGGTATCATTCCCCATTTATCAGTGGATTCCGAAGGTGGAAGGAGTCCGGGTCAAGTTCCGTTTCCGGAAGGTTCCGACATAGATGTTCAACAAGATTGCGAAAAAGATCTTTGGCAGCCGCAACGACCGGCTGATCAAGGCCATGTCCAGGGAGGTGGAGAAAGTCAACGCCCTGGAACCCGCCATGGAGGCGCTCTCCGACGAGGAGCTCCAGGCAAAAACCGCCGAGTTCAAGGAGCGTCTGGCCCAGGGCACCTCCCTCGACGACCTGCTGGTGGAGGCCTTCGCCGTGGTGCGCGAGGCCAGCAAACGGGTGCTGGGCATGCGCCACTTCGACGTGCAGCTCATCGGCGGCATGGTGCTGCACCAGGGCAAGATCGCCGAGATGCGCACCGGCGAGGGCAAGACCCTGGTGGCGACGCTGGCGGTCTACCTCAATGCCCTGGAGGGCAAGGGCGTGCACGTGGTGACGGTGAACGACTATCTGGCGCGCCGGGATGCCGCCTGGATGGGCCGCCTCTACCACTTCCTGGGCATGAGCACTGGGGTGATCAACTCCTCCGGCGGCATGGGGCCCGATTCCAGCTCCTACCGCTTCGATCCCGACTGGGACGGCAGCGGGAACGGCCACCGCTTCCTGCGCAACGTGAGCCGCAGGGAGGCCTACGACGCCGACATCACCTACGGCACCAACAACGAGTTCGGCTTCGACTACCTGCGTGACAACATGGCCTTCGAGGCGGACCAGCGGGTGCAGCGGCGCCACTTTGCGGTGGTGGACGAGGTGGACTCCATCCTCATCGACGAGGCGCGCACGCCGCTCATCATCTCCGGTCCCGCCGAGGACAGCTCCGAGCTCTACCGCAAGGTCAACGAGATTCCGCCGCGCCTCACGCGCCAGGAGCCCATCACCAACGAGGAGGGCAAGCCCGACTTCGGCCCCGGCGACTATGCCGTGGACGAGAAGGCGAAGCAGGTGTTCCTCAGCGACGAGGGGCACGAGCACGTGGAGGAGATGCTCATCGAGATGGGGCTGCTGGACCCGAACACCAGCCTCTACGACCCCTCCAACATCATGCTCATGCACCACGTGATGGCGGCCCTGCGCGCCCACGTGCTGTTCCAGAAGAACGTGGACTACATCGTGCGCGACGGCCAGGTGATCATCGTGGACGAGTTCACCGGCCGCACCATGCCGGGTCGGCGCTGGTCCGAGGGGCTGCACCAGGCGGTGGAGGCCAAGGAGGGGGTGCCCATCCAGCAGGAGAACCAGACGCTCGCCTCCATCACCTTCCAGAACTACTTCCGTCTCTACGACAAGCTGGCCGGCATGACCGGCACCGCCGACACCGAGGCCTACGAGTTCCAGCAGATCTACGGCCTGGAAGTGGTGGTGATCCCTACCAACCGGCCCATGATCCGCGAGGACCAGACCGACCTGGTCTACCTCACCCAGAAGGAGAAGTTCCAGGCCATCATCGAGGACATCCGCGACTGCGTGGAGCGGGGACAGCCGGTGCTGGTGGGCACCGCCTCCATCGAGGTCTCGGAAATGCTCTCGGAGATGCTGAAGAAGGAGGGCATCGAGCACCAGGTGCTCAACGCCAAGCATCACGAGCGCGAAGCACGCATCGTGGCCGAGGCGGGCAAACCGGGTGCGGTGACCATCGCCACCAACATGGCCGGCCGCGGAACCGACATCGTGCTCGGCGGCAACCTGGAGATGGAGCTGGACGAGCTGGGGCCTGACGCCACCGAAGAGCAGAGGGAGGCGCTGCGCCAGGACTGGGAGAAGCGCCACCACCAGGTGCTGGAGGCGGGCGGCCTGCGCGTCATCGGCACCGAGCGCCACGAGTCGCGCCGCATCGACAACCAGCTGCGCGGCCGTTCGGGCCGCCAGGGCGATCCCGGCTCCAGCCGCTTCTACCTCTCCCTGGAGGACAACCTGATGCGCATCTTCGCCTCCGAGCGGGTGGGGGCGCTGATGCAGAAGCTGGGCATGAAGGAGGGCGAGGCCATCGAGCACCCCTGGGTCAACAAGGCCATCGAGAACGCCCAGCGCAAGGTGGAGGGGCGCAACTTCGACATCCGCAAGCAGCTCCTCGAGTACGACGACGTGGCCAACGACCAGCGCAAGGTGGTCTACGAACAGCGCAACGAGCTGATGGACTCCGACGACATCTCGGAGACCATCGCCAACCTGCGCCACGACGTGCTTATGGAGACCATCGAGCGGTACATTCCGCCCCAGAGCATCGAGGAGCAGTGGGACGTTCCCGGCCTGGAGGAGGCGCTCAAGGAGCAGTTCGCCCTGGAACTGCCCATCCAGCAGTGGCTGGACGAGGACGATTCGCTCCACGAGGAGACCCTGCGCCGCAAGATCCTGGAGGAGCTGGAGAAGCGCTACGCCGAGAAGGAGGCGCTCATCGGCCCCGAGCAGATGCGTTACCTGGAGAAGGCGGTGATGCTCCAGACCTTGGACCAGCACTGGAAGGAGCACCTGGCGGCCATGGACTATCTGCGCCAGGGCATCCACCTGCGCGGCTTCGCCCAGAAGAACCCCAAGCAGGAGTACAAGCGTGAGGCCTTCGAGATGTTCGCCGCCATGCTGGAGAACATCAAGCGGGAGGTGATCGAGATCCTCAGCAAGTTCGAGCTGCAGGAGGCGCCACCCATGGAGGCGCCGCCGCCCGCGGAGTTCGAGTTCCGGCACGAGGAGTTCTCCGGCCTCGCCGGCGAGGAACCCGGGGAAGGTGCAGAACCCGCGGAACGCCCGGCGCAGCCCTACGTGCGCGAGGGGCGCAAGGTGGGCCGCAACGAACCCTGCCCCTGCGGTTCCGGCAAGAAGTACAAGCGCTGCTGCGGCCAGCTCCAGTAGGAAACCGATGGCAGGTTCGCCCATCCATCCCGTTCCCGGCCTCCGCCTGGCCGCCGCCGGGGCCGGCATCCGCTACCAGGGACGGGACGACCTGGTGGTCATGGAACTGGCAGAGGGGGGTACCACCGCGGCAGTCTTCACCCGCAATGCCTTCTGCGCCGCGCCGGTGACTGTCGCACGTGAGCACCTTCGGAAGGCGTCGCCCCGCTACCTGCTGATCAACTCGGGCAACGCCAATGCGGGCACCGGCGATGCGGGCCTCACCGCCTGCCGCGAGACCTGCCGCATGCTGGCCGCCGCCGGCGGTGTGCCCATGGACCGGGTGCTGCCCTTCTCCACCGGCGTCATCGGTGAGGATCTGCCCACTACCCCCTTCGCCCGCGCCATTCCCGGCCTGCTTGCCGGCCTGGACGAGTCCAACTGGCCAGCCGCGGCGGCGGCCATCATGACCACCGATACCGTGCCCAAGCTGGCCAGCCGGCAGGTGGAGATCGACGGCCGCACCATCACCGTCACGGGCATGGCCAAGGGATCGGGCATGATCCGCCCCGACATGGCCACCATGCTCGCCTACCTGGCTACCGATGCCGAGGTGGAACAGCCCCTCCTCCAGTCCATGCTGGAAGCAGCGGTGGCGCCCAGCTTCAACTCCATCACCGTGGACGGCGACACCTCCACCAACGACGCCTGCGTGCTGATGGCCACCGGCGCCTCGGGCGTCAAGGTGGATGAGGCCGACTCGCCCCTGGGCCGGGCGGTGGCCGAGGTCTGCCTGGAGCTGGCACGGGCCATCGTCCGGGACGGTGAAGGAGCCACCAAGCTGGTGGAGATCCGGGTGGAGGAGGCGAGCTCCCCGGAAGAGGCGCGACAGGTGGCCTACACCGTGGCCCACTCGCCGCTGGTGAAGACGGCGCTCTTCGCTTCCGATCCCAACTGGGGCCGGATCCTCGCCGCGGTGGGCCGCGCGGGCGTGGAGGGGCTGGAGATCGGGAGCGTGCGCATCTGGCTCGACGACCTGTGCATCGTCAGCGGCGGCGGGAGGGATCCCGGCTACACCGAGGAGGCGGGGCAGGCGGTAATGCAGCGGGAGGCGTTCACCATCCGTATCGCCCTGGGTCGAGGGGAGGCGACGGCGCGCATTCTCACCTGTGACCTCTCCTTCGAATATGTGCGGATCAACGCCGAATATCGTACCTGAAACCATCCTCGTCGTTGCAGGCGTGCTCCGGGACGAAGAGGGCCGGGTGCTGCTGGCGCGTCGTCATCCCTCCAGCCACCAGGGCGGTCTGTGGGAATTTCCCGGTGGCAAGGTGGAACCAGGTGAGGGCGTCGAGCAGGCGCTGCGGCGGGAGCTCCAGGAGGAGCTCGGCGTGGAGCCGCTGCGCAGCCGCCCCCTCATCCGGGTCACCCACGACTACGGGGATCGGCGGGTGGTTCTCGACAGCTGGCTGGTGGAAGGGTGGCGAGGCCGGCCCCAGGGCAGGGAGGGGCAGCCCCTGGAGTGGGCCGAGCCGGCCACCCTGGATGACTACCCCATGCCGCCCGCCGACCGGCCCATCGTCACTGCGCTGCGACTGCCTCCCGTTTATGTCATCACGCCTCCCGAGGTGGAAAGGGAAGCGTGCTTTCTCCGCCAGCTGGAAGCGACGTTGCGTGCCGGGGCAAAGCTGGTCCAGCTCCGGGTGCCCGGGATGGATCCGTCGGCGTGGAAAGCCCTGGCGCGACGGGTCCGGGTGCTCTGCGAGGAACGGGGTGCGCGCCTGGTGGTCAATGCCGCGCCGGAGGCGGCGCTGGAGGTTGGCGCACATGGGGTTCACCTGAACGGTCGCCGGCTCATGGCGATGGAATCGCCGGAAACGTGCAACGGTCTCCTGGTGTCGGCCTCCTGCCACAGCGTGGAAGAGCTGTTGAAGGCGCAGTCCCTCGGCGTGGATTTCGCCGTGCTGTCGCCGGTGCTGCCCACCGGCAGCCACCCGGGGGCCAAGCCCATGGGCTGGGAGGCCTTTGCGCGGATGGTGGCGGAGGTTTCGTTGCCGGTCTATGCACTGGGCGGCATGGCGCCGGAGTTGGTGGAACGGGCGTGGCGGGCCGGAGGGCAGGGGGTCGCCGGGATCAGCGGGTTCTGGAGATCACAGGCCGACTAGCGCACCACTCTCAGACGACACAGATCTTCAGGCGGAAGGGAACGTCCCGCTGAGTTTCCCATTCCGCGCTTTCCAGGAAACGGATGTAGAGCCGATGCTTGCTGCCGCTGATCTCCGGATAGAGATTCATCGACGGGTCGACGGATACCTGGATCATCTCCACCGGCCGCTGGGGGTCCAGGCTCTTCTGCCAGGTGCCCTGGGCCGCCACCTGCTCGCGGGCCAGGCTGCTGTGCCTGAGCAGCCCCAGCAGCAGTTCCACCGTGTCCTGCACCACGGAGATCTCCCGTCGCCACTGGTCGAGTTGCCGCGCCCGCTCGGCGTAGGGCAGGCCGAGCCAGTAATGGAACTGGGGCAGGTCGAACTCGAAGCTGCCGCCGGGAATGGTGATCCGCTGGGCGATGCCATTGAGAAATTCGTTCTTGCGCAGGGTGTTGCCCAGCTGCCCGTTGACGGCATGGAGCCGGTTGCCGGTGCGGGCGATGTCGTCCAGCACCCGCTGCAGGCGTTCCTGATCCACGTCCGGGCTGAGTGCCACCTTTTCCAGTGACTTGGCGTGCTGGTCCAACTGTTTGATCATCTCGGTCTTGATGTCGGCGCGGGAGAGGATGGCCACGATGTCCAGCAGCGCCTGGACGGCGATGCGGCTCTGCCAGGGATCTTCCGACTCCAGGTGATGTTCGAACTGGTCGAACAGGCGGGAGAGGCGCAGCAGCGTTCGCGTCCGTTCGTTCAGGGGGTGTTCAAAGAGCAGGGGGGTGTGCAAGGGAGGGGTCCGGCCACGCCAAGTTCAACTATTTTCCAACAGTTGCCCCCGCCGTTCAATGCGATTCCCCGGCCAGCTCCAGATACTCGAGGTGCAGTTCGTCCACCGCCCGGCGGAGCGCGTCTTTCGAGCCGGCGTTGTCGATGACATCGTCGGCGGCCGCCAGGCGCTGCTCGCGGCTCGCCTGGCTGGCGAGTATGCGGCGGGCCTGCTCGGGATCGACCCGGTCGCGCTTGCAGACCCGTGCCAGCTGTTCGGTTTCGGGCAGGTCCACCACCAGGATGCGGTCCACCAGGTCCTGCAGCTCCTTCTCCACCAGCAGGGGGATCACCAGCACCACGTAGGGCGAGGTGCTCTTCCGCGCCCGTGCTTCCATCTCGCTGCGAATGGCCGGGTGGAGGATGGCCTCGAGCCGGGCGCGGGCCTCGGGATGGGTGAAGACGTGCTCGCGCAGCCGGCGGCGGTCCAGTTTGCCCTCTCCATCGATGAACTCCTCGCCCAGCTCCTTCCGGATCCGCTCGAGCAGGGGGGTGGCCGGTTTAACCAGTTCCCGGGCGATGCGGTCGGCGTCGATCACCTCGATGCCCAGCTCGGCGAAGCGGTCGGCCACGGTGCTCTTGCCGCTGGCGATGCCGCCGGTGAGACCGATCTTCAGCGGCATCAGATTCCGGCAAACTTGAGGTAACTGCGGTTGATCTCCTCACCCCAGAGCAGGGCGATCCAGCCGGCAGCGGCCAGGTAGGGGCCGAAGGGGATGGGCAGGCTGCGATCGCGCCCCAGGAAGAGGATCATGGCGATGCCGGTGACGGCGCCCACGGCGGCCGAGACCAGCAGGATCTGGGGCAGCAGCTGCCAGCCGAGCCAGGCGCCGAAGAGGGCGAAGAGCTTGAAATCGCCGTAGCCCATGCCCTCCTTGCCGGTGATGAGCAGAAAGAGGTGGAAGATGAACCAGAGCGACAGGTATCCGGCCGCGGCGCCGTAGACGGCAGAATGGATGTCGGTGAACAGCCCGTCCAGGTTGAGCAGCAGCCCCAGCCAGATCAGTGGCAGGATGAGCACGTCGGGCAGGATCTGGATGCGGATGTCGATGACGCTCATGGCGATGAGTGCCCAGGTGAGCAGCAGGGCCGCAAGTGCCTGGGAGGAAAAGCCGAAGTGCCACACCACCCCCAGCGACAGCAGACCGCTGATCAGCTCCACCACGGGATATTGGATGGAGATGCGCTCGCCGCAGGCGGTGCAGCGCCCCTTCTGCCACAGCCAGCTGAATACCGGGATGTTTTCCCAGGCGCGGATGCGGTGGCCGCAGGCCGGACAGCTGGAGGGCGGGACGATGAGGTACTTCAGGCCGAACCAGCTGTTGGGTTCATGGGCCGCCTCTTCACCGGCCTGTTCCTGGCAGGCGGCCGCCAGCTCGGCCTCCAGGCGGTGGGGCAGGCGAAAGATCAGCACGTTGAGAAAGCTGCCGGCGATGAGCCCCAGCAGGAATGCGGATGGCAACAGAATCCGGGGATCGGCGAAGGCTTCCGTCATCAAACGACGGAGCCCAGCTTGAAGATGGGCAGGTACATGGCCACCACCAGCCCCCCAACCAGGATGCCGAGGATGGCCATGATCAGGGGCTCCAGCAGACTGCTGAGGGAGTCCACTGCGTTGTCCACCTCCTCTTCGTAGAACTCGGCCACCTTGCCCAGCATTTCGTCCAGGGCACCCGATTCCTCTCCGATGGCCACCATCTGCCTCACCATGTGGGGGAAGAGCGGCTGCTGTTCCATGGCCAGGCGCAGGGACTGACCGGTGGCGATGTCGTCACGCATCTCCTTGACGGCGTTGCCGTAGACGATGCTGCCGGTGGCGCCCGCCACCGAGTCCAGCGCCTCCACCATGGGCACGCCGGCGGCGAACATGGTGGAAGTGGTGCGGGCGAAGCGGGCCAGGGCCGACTTGTGGAGGATGGGACCGATGATGGGCAGCCTGAGCAGTGTACGGTCCACCCCCTCGCGGAATTTCGGAGAGCGCTTCCACAGGTTGGATAAAATGATTACCGTGGCTGCCAGCCCCAGCAGGATGGCCCACCAGTAGTCCCTGATGAATTTTGAAAGATCGATGACGAGCTGGGTGAAGGCGGGCAGCTCGGCGCCGAAGCTCTTGAACAGTTCCTCGAAGGTGGGTACCACGAAGATGAGTAGGATAGCGGTGACGATGATGCCCACCACGATGACCGCGGTGGGGTAGAAGAGGGCCTTCTTGATCTTCTCCTTGTAGGCGGCGATCCGGTCCAGCAGGGTTTCCAGCACACCGGCCTGTTCGCCGGCCTCCACCAGGTTGCAGAAGAGGTCGTCGAAGTAGAGCGGATGCTTGCGCAGGGCGTTGGTCAGCGAGGTACCCCCCTCGATGTCGGCCTTGATGGACATGATCATTCGCTGCATGGCGGGGTTGGTGTGTCCCTTGCCCACGATGTCCAGGGCTTGCACCAAAGGAACCCCCGCTTTCATCATGGTGGCCAGCTGGCGGGAGAAGACGGCGATGTCGCCCGGGGTGATCTTCTGCTTGCCGAAGGAGAGGGTGAACTGCCTCTGCACCTTGAGCGGCGTCACCCCCTGCCGGCGCAGGTCGGCCTTCACCAGGGCGTCGTTGGCGGCCCGCATCACCCCCTTGACCTTCTTGCCCCGCCGGTCGGTGCCGACCCAGGCGAATTCGTAGGTCTTCTCGGGTTTCTTCTTCAGTGCCGCAGCTTTGGTGGCCATGTCCGTCAGTCCTTGGTGATCCGGTTGATCTCTTCCAGGCTGGTGATGCCAGCTTTCACTTTCATCAAGCCGGCGGTACGGAGATCATAATAGTAGCCCTCCTTCAGGGCCAATTCTTTGAGCCGTATTGCATTTCCCTCTTCCATGATGAGCTGCCCGATGGCCTCGGTCACCGGTAAAACTTCGAAGACACCGATGCGCCCGCGGTAGCCGTTGGTGCACTTGTCGCAGCCCACCGCCTTGTAGATGGTGAGCCCTTCGGCCACCTCTGCCTCGGTGAACCCCTCTTCCACCAGGGCGGCGTGGGGAAGCTCTTCGGGCGCCTTGCAGTTTTCGCACAGCCTTCGGGCCAGGCGCTGGGCCATGATCAGGTTCACTGAGGAGGCGATGTTGTAGGGCGGAATGCCCATGTTGGCCAGGCGGGTGAGCGTCTGGGGGGCGTCGTTGGTGTGCAGGGTGGAGAGCACCAGGTGGCCGGTCTGGGCCGCCTTCACCGCGATCTCGCCCGTCTCCAGGTCGCGGATCTCGCCCACCATGATGATGTCCGGATCCTGGCGCAGGAAGGCGCGCAGCGCCGAGGCGAAATCCAGCCCGGTGGCCGTGTTGATGTTGACCTGGTTGATGCCCTCCACCTGGATCTCCACCGGGTCCTCCGCCGTGGAGATGTTCACTTCCGGCCGGTTGAGGATGTTGAGTGCGGTGTAGAGAGAAACCGTTTTACCCGACCCGGTGGGGCCAGTGACCAGAATCATGCCATAGGGCCGGTGGATGGCCTTGAGGAAGAGCTCCTTCTGGTCCTCCTCGAAGCCCAGGGCGTCGATGCCCACCCTGGCGGCGCTGGAGTCGAGGATCCGCAATACCACCTTTTCTCCGTACACCGTGGGGCAGGTGTTCACCCGGAAGTCGATGGCCTGGTTCTTGGAGATCTTCAGCTTGATGCGGCCGTCCTGGGGCACCCGCCGCTCGGCGATGTTGAGCCGCGCCATTACCTTCAGGCGGGAGGAGATGCGGTGGGCGATGTTCACCGGTGGCGAAGCCTTCTCATAGAGCATGCCGTCCTGGCGGAAACGGATGCGGTAGCTCTTTTCGTAGGGTTCGAAGTGGATGTCCGAGGCGCCGCTGTTGATGGCATCGAGAAGGATCTTGTTGACATAGCGCACTACCGGCGCCTCGTCTACCTCCTGGTTGTCCTCGTCCTTTTCTCCCTCTTCCTCGCCCAGGGCAAAGTCGATGTTCTCCAGGTTCTCTTCCAGGAGCATGCCCATGGCGTTCTCCTGGGCCTCCGAGATCTCGTCGAGAATCCGGCCGAGCTTGTCCTCCTCGACGAGGACCATCTCGATGGAGAGGCCGGTGTGGAACTGGAACTCCTTGATTCCCTCTTGGTTGGTTGGATCGGAAGCGGCCAGGTAGAGGCGCTGGCCGCGCCGGAATATGGGAATGAGCCGGTGCCGGTTGATCAGTTCCTCGTCCACGAGATCCAGCGGAAAGGTCTCCCTGTTCAGGGCATCCATGTCGAGCAGGGGGAGGCCGAATTCCTGATGGGCAAGAATCGCCACCTTGCGTGCCTCCAGCACCCCGTTGCCGACGAGGTAGTTGAGGAGGGGAAGGCCCGCCTTGTCGGCCGCTTCGCTGGCTTCCCGGGCCGTTTCTGCGGTGAGAAGCCCGCTGTTGACGAGAAACCGGGCCAGTCCTTTCAGTTCGTTGGCTTGCAGGGTTTCGGCCATGGGAATTGGATTCTCCGTGGAACTTCGAAGAAATGTAAGCCATTTTGGGCGGAATATTGGAAAAAGTCCATGGCAGGGGAGGCGGATTTCACGCGCGGGTTCCCCTATCCAGAAGCGAGCGGGCTGGCCTAGCGGATTAGGGCGGCGCCGAAATGTCAACCGTTGACAAAATTGGGCATCTGCATCTGGGAAGGATGGGAAAGCAGAAAACATGGTCCCATTGCAAAACCTTTGTGGACAAGGGGGGTTAGATTGTCCTGCGCGACTTGGCACGGATTATGCGTGGCTCCGAAGCGTGTCCCGGCTTCACCAAAGACGGGGTGGGCACCAGGTTAACCTATAGGGAAACCCAAACTGTAAGGAGAGTTAAATGAAGAAGCAGTCTGGTTTTACACTCATCGAACTGATGATCGTCGTTGCCATCATCGGCATTCTGGCGGCCATTGCGGTTCCGGCGTATCAGGACTACACCATTCGGGCAAAAGTGAGCGAGGGTTTGAACCTTGCTTCTGCCGCCAAGGCCTCTGTGGCCGATTACTATGTCAGCCAAGGCAGTTTTCCGACAAGCAACGCTGCCGCGGGGTTGTCTGGCACCATCACTTCCCAGTATGTGAAGAGCGTGGAAGTGAATAGCACCGGCGAGATTACCGTAACCTTCAAGGCTCCAGTTAATGATAAAACTATCATTTTTACTCCTACTGCGAGTAACGGGACCATCTCCTGGAGCTGTACCGGCGGAGACTTGGAAGCCAAGTATCGACCTGCCAACTGCCGCTGATCGATTTTGGGGTCAAGGCCCTGATCCAGATCATCACGCCCCGGCAAGCCGGGGCTTTTTTTTCTCGATAGCCGGGTGAGGTTTCCTTGTTTTTTCAACGTTCTCTGTCGGCTCCCTTTTTACTGCTGCTGGTCGTCCTGGGGGGAACAGTGCTTCTCTACCAGCAGGCGCTGGAATTCCCGCTCCAGTTCGATGACGTTCCCAACCTGGAGGGGCTGGGCAAGGTCGAAGACACAGATTCGGCCCTGATGTTCATTGCCAAGGGAGAAGCGGGTCCGCTCGGCAGGCCATTGGCGCTTGCGAGCTTCTTGCTCGAGGGTACGGGGTGGCCGGGTTCGGTACCCGAAATGCGCCGAATCAACGTATTGATCCATTTGATCAATGGATTGCTGGTCTATTATCTCGGCTACCTGCTATGCCTGTACGGCTTACATCAAGATGAGAGAAAAGCGGGGTGGACGGCCTTGTTCGTGGCTGCCCTCTGGGTGGTAAACCCGCTGTTGATTTCTACCTCATTGATGCTGATTCAGCGGATGACCAGCCTTTCTGCGTTGTTCGTGTTGGCGGGATTGGTGACCTATCTCAAGGGACGGATTGCATTTTCCTCGAATCCCCGCAGTGGCTTGGCATGGATGAGTGCCGGCGTGGTCCTGGGAACCCTGCTGGCGGTATTGACCAAGGAAAATGGCGCCTTGTTACCCCTGTATGCCCTGGCAATGGAGGCCTTGTTACCCCACCCTTCCGGGAAAACAGAGTGGAAAAGGCGTTTTTTTTGGTGGCGCAGGCTTTTCCTTTGGCTGCCTGTGATGGCCATCCTGTTGTATTTGACGATTCGGTGGCCCGATTTCCAGCGCAGCTACCAGTTCCGCCCATTTACCCTCTCGGAACGGCTACTGACGGAAAGCCGCATTCTCTGGGACTACCTGTTCCAGGCCCTGGTGCCGCGCAGCACGGGCCTGGGACCATTTCATGACGATTTTCCCCTATCCGGCGGACTGTTCGATCCGCCGATCACGGCGTTGAGCCTGGGGGCATGGCTCGCGGTGGTGCTTCTGTCCCTCCTGTTTCGCAGGCGCTACCCCATCGTGTTGTTCGCGGTGGCCTGGTATCTTGGGGGACATCTTTTGGAAAGCACGGTTGTTCCCCTAGAGCTCTATTTTCCCCATCGGAACTATCTGCCCTTGGTGGGGCCTATTTTCCTGCTGGCTCAATTGCCGTTTCTGGCTTCCGGAAAGTACAAAAAGGTGATGGTGGCCGGGGGCATCGCCCTGATTCTCGTTCAAGGAATGGTGACCTGGCAAACCATCAATTTATGGGGAAGGCCCCTGCTGGCTGCCGAGATCTGGTATCGGCAGCATCCAACGTCTGTCAGAGCGCCGCAATATTTGAGTCAGCGGTATCTGGAAAAGGGGTGGGTAAGGGACGCCTACGAGATCCTGGTGGAAGCAAAGAAACGGTTGCCTCGATCCACCTCTCTTGCAATGCAGACATTCAAGCTGTCCTGTTTCTTAACAGGAGACAAGCGGAAGCTGGAGAAGGAGTTCGAGGAGGTTCTCCATACGGCACGGAAAGGAGGCCACGAGTTTGCCATCGTTCGAGCCTTGGAAAAGATGCTTTCCATGCGGGAGGCGCGGGAATGTCATGGCGTGCTGGCCGATGAGCGCCTTGATGCTCTTGTCGAGGCCTTGTTGAGCAACCCGGCCATAGTGGCCAATGACAGTACGCATGCCAACCTGCTGGTTCTGAAATCCAAGATTAATATCAAGAAGAAAAATTTGAATGGAACGGTGAGAAGTTTGGAAGAATCGTTTGAAGTGTTGCCGACACCCGTGACGGCCGTGATGCTTGCTGCCATCTTGGCAAGTGCGGGACACCATGAGATTGCATTGAGGAAGTTGGATCTGGCTCGAGAAAAAATGCCGTTAAATCCATTGAAACGGTGGTACTGGGCCAAGCTGCTGAATGGTTACGAGCGGCAGTTGGAAGAGCTCCATGATGAAGTCGGCCGGGGAAATGCTGAATGAAAATCAAAGGTTCTTTCCATCCGCGCATGGGCGCGTGGACGCCGCCAGGACAATGCCTTCATCACCCTGATCCATCTGGTCGCCGGATCCGCATTTCTTCCATTCTGAAATGCACATGAAATGACAAAGGGTCATCGTGAACCAGGCTTCCCAAGAACAAACAAGGTTTCGGCATAGTCGAACGCCTGCCAAGGCATGGCCTTTCCCAGCCACTTCTCCAATTTTGCGATGGTAGAGAACAAGAACGCCGGAATCAGCCCGTACCGGATCAGGTAGATGAGCGGGAAGTGCCCTCGTCTCAAGATGCTGCTTTGGTACACCTCGAATCCTGCGGTTTTGAAGAGTCCCCGGTAATCGGCGACCGACCGGTGGACTTTCAGTCCGTTTTCCTGGAGCGTAGTTTTGCGGCGGGTCTGCTCGATGACCAGCAGGCGACCGCCGGGCTTCAGGACGCGAAACAGCTCTCCAAGGGTGTGGGCCATGGTGTCTTCGTCCAGGATGTAAGGGAACACCAAATACACGATGGTTGCATCCACGCAAGCGGAACGTAATGGAAGATTCTGTCCGTCGTAGAGAATGAAAGCACCGTTTGGGTGGCGCTCCACGGCCTGGTGGAGAAGGCAATACGACAGGTCCACTCCCACGGGTCGGTGCCCCAGGCATTCCAGGAAGCCGTGGTTCTGTCCCGTGCCGCAGCCGAAGTCCAGCACGAGGGCGTCGCTTTTCATCCCACCCAGGGCATGGCGAAATGCCTCCTGGGTGAGCATTCTCAAGTAGGTGTTCTTGCGCCCCAGCGTATCGGCCGGGTCGAGCACCACGCTGCTGGGGTCGTGGTCGGACCGGGAATCCCAGTAATCACGTATCGCCTTGATGTGCTTTGGTGAAGGCATAGGACAATGCCGCGTTGACCAGATCGGCAAGGGTGAACAACAGTCTCGCCAGGAGGGCATAGAATGCCAGTGTACCGGGATTGAAGCCGAAGGTCGCGCCCAGGCTCAGGAAGGCGCTTTCCCGAATTCCAAGCCCGCCGGGGGCAACCGTCACGGCGAACCCGAGGATCCAGGAAGCCACATAGAGGATCGAGAGTAGGGTCGCATCCTCGAGAGAGTGGGTGCCATGCAGCAGGATCATCCACGAAAGCAGGTACATGGCCCATTCGATAAGGAGAGAGAGGAAGATCTCCGCAGACCGGTCGGGATGGTGGGGAGGGGCGGTCCTGAAGACCTTGGGGGTGAGTCGCCTGACGGCATGGTGAAACCACTTTCGTTGGAGCGACAAGTATAGGACACCCGCCAGCAGCGCCAGTGTTGCGATGGCCATGCGCGTATCGATGAGTACCAGAGAGACCGCCCAGAGGAAGGCGATCACGGAAGCTGCGATGCCCACGGCGAATTGGACGATGTTAGCCGCCCATACCTCACGGGAGTCGACGTGGGAGGCCAGTTGGCGGGTCTGGTAGAGGATGCCCCAGATCTTCCCTGGAATGTACCGGACGATCTGAGAGAGCAGGTAGCAGGGGATGCAGAAGGAGAGGGAGACGGCCCGACCGGACGTCTCGGTCAGGATGAGGCAGTGAGTGACCGAGGCGGTGAAGAGCGAGGCCGTTGCCAGGACGAAGGCGCCCAGGAAGTTGGCGTAGGAAAACTCCCCTGCTGTCGCTGCGAGCTGATCGAGGTTCTCCCAGGTGAGCTTTCCCAGCCAGAAGAGGGCCACGACCAGCAGCACCGGGGAGAAAAGCCTGCCGTCGAACCATCGCCTGCCGGTATCCGCACCTGGGGTGTTCATGTCGCTGTAGGGGTCACTGTCTGGCCTCCAGGCGCCGTTTCAGGGCCAGGGCGAGCCTCAGGGAGGCCCCGGTCGGCGAGGGAGCGAAGAGGTCGTGTGAGGGGGTACGGAAGGTGGTTCCTCCCCATTTTTCCTTGAAACGGATGAGCCCGGGTTGGGCGATGGGGGAGGGGAGGAAACTGAAGGATTTCATGCCTGCCTCGCGGGCTTTGCCTATGGCTTCGAACAAAAGCCGGTCCGATGGCAGCATGGAACGGCACGTCTTGTCCATCACGGCGTGCAAGTAGAAAGCATGACCGTTGTGGTAGGCAGCAACGATCACTCCTGCGATTTTCCCTTCCGGCGTTCGGGCCACCCGTGCGTCCAGCAGGTCATTATCCATGGATCGGGTTGCCAGGGAACGGAAATAGTTCTCGCCGTAACGTAGGCTGCCGCCGTGCCGGTTTACAGTGGACTCATAGAGCCTGAACAACCGGGGCGCGTCGTCCACGGACAGTGGTTCGATATGCAGGCCTGATTTTTCCGCTCTTTTCAGATTCTTTCGGAGAGAGGAAGACATTCGTTCCGGTGACCAGGCTTCAAGATCCTCGATGACGGTTTCGTACAGGAAGCAGGCAGGGTCATGGATGATTCGGCAGGAGTGCAAGAGGTGGCTCTGCCAGATCCTGGTCATATGGATTGGCTTGCCTTTCCTCTTGAAACAATCACCGGTGGAGAGCAGTGCACAGTATTCGGGTGGGATGTCGCCCACAGGAAAACCGGGATAGAGCACCCGGAACGGGCCTTTGCGGAAGACCGGTACCGGAAAGGGACGGGATCCCTCTGTTTTCAGCTCGAGGATCTCTGCACCCAAACCCTCCTGGAGCACCTCCATCCAGCAGGCGGAGTGGAAGAGGTTCTGGTGTGGCATCGGGGTAGGGTTGAACGGTTCTGGACGGCTCACTGGCGTTCCTCATTTACGGCGTGGTTTTCTCGCGATCACTTCGTAGCCCATGGGAAGGAAGCCCTTGCCCAGTGGAACGGCGGCAGTGGAGAGGAACAGGCCGGACAGATTCAATACAGGAACCAGTGCGAGAAGAAACGGGGTGAGCAAAACGAAGGGGCTCTTCCTCGAGATGGCATCGAGGGAGATCCTGGCAATCGCAAGGTTTGTCAACAAGGTCGCGCTCTCCAGTGGATTCCCGGTTTCGTCGAGGGAGAGGATTTCCAGGCCGTTTCGCTCCACGAACCGGCGAATTTGATGGGCGGTCAGTCGCTGGTAATCCCAGGGTTGGTCGTGCATAGGGTAGGCAAAAGGCACGCTCAGGTAGGCGAGGCCTCCGGGCCGCAGAACCCTTGCCATTTCCGAGATGGCATCGCATGGCTCGGGCAGGTGTTCCAGGACATCGAGGCACGCGATGGCGTCCAGGCTGTCGTTGGCCAAGGGGAGTCGGGAAGCGGTGGCGAGGATATCGGGCCTTCCCTGATAGAGGTCCAGGCCGATGGCTGGGTAGTCGAGCCCCAGATATGACATCCTCGATTCCACGCGGTTCTTCAATTCTCCCCGGCCGCAGCCTACATCCAGCATTATGCCGCCCGTCTTCGGAAGGTTTTCGGCAACGAAACGAAAGTTGTCCTTCCTGAGGACAAGCCACTGTGGGTGGAGCGGGGTCT
>Ga0256914_1001126_pt1 | contig 25265 bp, 21 predicted proteins | sample HulkmetaG_FD_191571 | JGI IMG/M metagenome (GOLD analysis project Ga0256914, IMG submission 191571) | Hydrothermal chimney microbial communities from Main Endeavour vent field at the Juan de Fuca Ridge, Pacific Ocean - Hulk | ecosystem: Environmental > Aquatic > Marine > Hydrothermal vents ... | reverse complement strand
GAAGAGGCGGAGGCCGATCATGCCATCCTGGCGGCTTCGGGAGCGGTAGACGAGGAGATAAAGGCTTTTCTGGAAAAGGTTCCCGGCATTTTTCTCGAGGCGGGACCTGCCACGGCACTTCCTTTCCGCAACCTGTACCGTTCCCCCGAGACGCTGGGATACGACCGGGTAGCGAACGTAGCGGGAGCTCTGGAGCTTTATCCGGGAGAGGATGTCCTGGTCATCGATACCGGCACGGCCGTCACCTATGATTATCTCACGGCAGCAGGCGTTTATCTGGGCGGCAACATCTCCCCCGGTCTGGCGATGCGTTTCCGGGCGCTGGCCACCTTCACCGCGCGGCTGCCCCGGGTGGAGGCCGAGGGCGAGACGCCCCTGCTGGGCACCACCACCGAAGAAGCCATCCGCAGCGGCGTGGTACAGGGCCTCACCGACGAGATCGATGCCGCCATCGACCGCTTCAGAACCCGGACCCCTTCATTACGTGTCGTGCTGACGGGCGGCGATGCCTTTTTTTTTGAGAAAAAGCTAAAAAATAGCATCTTTGTGCACCCGGAACTGGGCGCGTACGGGCTGAACCGAATCTTGAAGATGCATGTGGAAAAATAGACCTTTACGGGTTCTGATGGTGGGCGTCTTGGTGCTGATGGCTGCAGCTGCATCAGGACAGCGCACCACTTACAATTCCCCTTTCTCCATGAAAGGCATCGGCGACCTGGTCCATCCCGCACTCATCCGGAGCAGTGCGATGGGCGGCATTTCCATTGCCATGCGGGACTCCCGTTACATCGACTTCAACAATCCCGCCTCCTTCTCGGCCCGTGACAGCCTGAGTTTCGTCTTTGATTTCGGTCTGACGGGCAAGAACACCCGTCTGACAAGTGAACGGGGCTCGAAACACACCAGCGACCTCAACCTGAGCAACCTGGCCTTCAGTTTCCCCGTCTCACGCCATATGGGCGTGGCCATGGGATTCGTCCCCTCCGTCTACAACGGCTATGCCCTCAACGAGACGGTCACCCGGGAGGATCCGCTCTACGATCCGCAGGTGGGGGGACTATCCTACTACTTCAAAGGCGACGGCGGAGTGACACGTTTCTTCATCGGAACGGCCATAGAGCTGTTCGACCATCTTTCAGTAGGTGTGAATTTTGATTACTATTTCGGCAAGATCCACAAAAGCCATGAGCTCTATTTCCCCGATGATCCTACTGCCTTCCACACCAAGCTGGAGCGGAACTATATCGTCAGCGATTTCAATTTCGACATAGGGTTACAGTACACGGCCCGGTGGGGTGAGGATCAACGGCTGGTGGCAGGGCTCATCGGAAGTACCACCAACAAACGCACGCGTTATACGCTGGAGGCTTTCGACTATTCGGTGGTGCTTTTCCCGAGCGGATCCCGCAAGCTGGACACCATCAACCACTATACCCTGTACAACCAGCGTATCGATCTTCCGCCGACACTGGGACTGGGGGTTGCCTGGTCCAAAGGCCATCAATGGACGATAGGTGCCGACTATACCTACAGCAACTGGTCGAAGGCACATATCCCTTTCAGCCGGGATTCGCTCATCCCGGCCCACAGTGTCAGGGCAGGACTGGAGTACAGCCCCAACCCGCGCGACCTGCGGCGCTACTGGAAGATCATCCGGTACCGTGCCGGCGGACACTATCAAAACTCTTATTATACGGTGAACAACAAAGCCGTGAAAGACTTTGGCATAAGTTTTGGAGCAGGTTTCCCGGTAATGAACCGCGGATCCGGAATAGCCTGGATGATGGGACGTACCTCCATCAATATTTCGGTGGAAACCGGATGGCGGGGAAACGTAAAGGATCACTTTGTGAAAGAACACTACAACATCTTCAGGTTCGGGATCTCGGTCAACGACCTGTGGTTTGTGAAAAGAAGATATCAGTAACCAAAACGAACGATCATGAAACGGTTCACAACGATTTTGATCATGGTAATGGCCCTGCTCATGACAGGGGAAATATCAGCACTTTCTCAGGAGCAACAGGATATGACTTCTTGCTTGCGGAACTATTCACTTTACCGTGAATACTACAAGCAGAAGAACTACAACGATGCGCTGCCTTACTGGCGTGCGGTCTATTCTCAGGGTTGCACGAAGCTGCTGATGTCGCAGGGCAACCGGTACAACAAAGTGCCGCGGGTGATCTGCCAGAACGGGGCCACCATGTACAAGAAACTGGTGGTGGATGCCCTCAACAAAGGGGACAAGAAGACCGCCTATGCCTATCTCGACACGGTGATGCAGATCTATGAACAGCGCATGGCGCTCTATCCCCAGGACAGTGCCCGCGTGATGGGATATATGGGCATCGACCTGCTGAAGTACAAGAAAGAGTCGCCCGGTGCCCTGAAGAAGGCTTACAATTATCTGGGCAAAGCCATCGACCTGGCCGGCCACAAGGTGAAGGTGCCCATCATGGCGGCTTACATGGACCTGACCATCGATCTGTTCAAGGACAACATCATCACCAGCGAGGAGGTGGTGAACAACTATGCCAAACTGTCGCAGATCATCGAGCGCAAGCTCAATGAGAACCCGGACAACGAGGAGGTACTGAAGCTCAAGGATGCCATCGCAGCCCAGTTCACCAGCAGCGGTGCCGCCACGTGCGAGTCGCTCATCGCCCTCTTCTCACCCAAATTCGAAGAGAACAAGAACAACCCGGATGCTCTGAAGAAATATGTCTTCTGGCTGAAGAACACGGGTTGCGAGGATGCCGAGCTTTACCTTAAGTCGATGATCGCACTCAACAAGATCGAGCCCAAGGCAGCCTTGGCCTATGACATCGCCCGCATCTACAAGAAACGGGGAGATTACGACAATGCCATCAAGTATCTCCAGGAGGCTGTCAACCTGGAGGACGACGGTGCCCTGAAGAGCAAGTTCTACCTCGACATCGCCGACATCACCTTCCGCATCAAGAAGGATCTGCCCAAAGCCAAGTCGTATTGCCTGAAGGCCATGCAGGCCGATCCCACCTCGGGACTGCCGCATCTGCTGCTGGGCAGGATCTATGCCAATGCCAAGAACTACGGCGATGACGACCTCGCCCATGCTGCCGTCTTCTGGGCTGCGGTCGACCAGTTCAACATCGCCAAGAAGAAGGATCCTTCGCTGGCCAATGTGGCCAACGAATACATCGCCACCTACTCCAAACATTTCCCCTCGCAGGAGACGGTGTTCTTCTACACCTACAAAGAAGGGGACACCTATGAACTGGGCGGATGGATAAACGAAAAAACCAAAGTAAGGATCCGGAAATAGCATCAGGGAGCTCCCGTAAGAGGCTCTTCTCAGGCATGGGCTTCCTGCTCCTGTGGGCGGGAAGCTTCATGCTTTTTTCCTGTCAGAAGAATGACGTGGAGGTGGTACGCAACCTCACGCGGGTGGATACCCTCCCCACCCAGACGGTAGTGAACCTCACCACCATTTACATGGATACGGGGCGTCTGCAGATGATCATCACGGCCCCCGAGGTGCTCTATTATGCCGACCGCGAGGAACCGGTGATGATCTTTCCCAAAGGCATCGACGTGGATTTCTACAACCGGCAGATGGTGGCCGAAACCCACCTGAGCGCCCACTATGCCGTCTATTACCAGAAGAAAGAACTGTGGGAGGCCCGCGACAGCGTGGTAGCGGAGAACATCGATCATGAGCGCCTCGACGCAGAGATGCTCTACTGGGACGTGGGAAAGAAATGGATCTATACCGACAAGTTCATCCGTATCACCACCCCCGACGAGATCATCTACGGTGAAGGGTTCGAGTCGGACCAGTCCTTCACCGACTGGCGTATCAAGAAGGTGAGAGGAACCGTCTATTTCGAGGAGCCGGTGGAGGAGACCCCGCCGCCGGGCAAGGTTGAATCGCCTCCCTCAAAAGGCAAAATGAAGGAACTGAAAAAGGAATGAGATGAAGTTCATGGAGATTCTGTGGCTGGTGATGGGGCTTTCGGCACTGGCAGGAGGCATCCACGCCTTTTTCCACCATGACATGGGGAAAGCGGTCGTTTTCCTGGTGATGGTGGTGATCGCCTTTTCGGTGATGACCCTCCGCATCCGTTTCAGAAAACAGCAGGAAAAAGAGAAAGAGGACGAAGGATGACGACAACCTACGTGATCATCGTGGTGACGCTTCTGTTCTCGGCTTTTTTCTCGGGGATGGAGATCGCTTTTCTTTCGGCCAACAAGCTGCGTCTGGAGCTGGACAAGACACGGGGTTCGCTGGCAGCCAAGGTGGTGGCGATCTTTTCCGACAACCCGGGCCGTTACATTGTTACCATGCTCATCGGCAACAACACGGCCCTGGTGATCTACGGCATCTTTATGGCCTCGCTGCTGGAGCCCTTGCTGGGGCGGTACGTCCATGCCGAGAGCTGGATCCTCATCCTGCAGACAGTCATCTCCACGCTGGTGATCCTCATCCTGGCCGAATTCATCCCCAAGGCGCTCTTCCACAGCCTGCCCAACACCTTTCTCAACCTTTTTGCTCTCCCCGTAGCCTTTTTCTACTATCTCTTCTATCCGGTGGCTCAGCTCACCATTCTCCTCTCCAACACTCTGTTGCGCATATTCTTCAAGGTGAAGGATCCGCACAAGCCCATCAACCAGGTCTTCGGCAAGGCCGATCTGGAACGACTGCTGAATGAGAGCCAGGAACCGGGCCAGGAGGAAGAGGACCACAACATCCGCATCTTCCAGAATGCACTCGATTTCTCCAACGTGAAGCTGCGGGAATGCCTTGTCCCCCGTACCGAGCTGGTGGCCCTCGACAAGAGCGCCTCATTCGACGAGATACGCAACACCTTCATCGAGACCGGTCTCTCCAAACTGCTCATCTACGACGGCAACATCGACAACATCATCGGATATGTGAAGATCAAGGATTTTTTCACCGACCCCAAGAGCCTTGACGAAGTGCTGCAGCCCATCCTGATCGTCCCGGAGACTATGCCCGCCAACAAACTGCTGAGCCTTTTTGTCGAGGAGAAGAAGAACATCGCCCTGGTGGTCGATGAATTCGGCGGCACGGCCGGGATCGTCACCATCGAAGACATCCTGGAAGAGATCTTCGGCGAGATCGAGGACGAACATGACAGCTCCGAACTGATGGAGAAAGAACTGGGTCCGGGCGAATACCTTTTTTCCGGACGGCTGGAGGTCGACTACCTCAACGAGAAATACGACCTGGGCATCCCCGAACGGGACGACTACGAGACCCTGGCCGGGTTCATCCTCTATCACCATGAAAGCCTGCCCAAGCCCAACCAGCGCATTATCATCAGGCCCTTTGAGATCCATGTGATCAAAACCTCCGAGACACGCGTGGAGCTGGTACGGCTGAAAAAGATCGAAAAAGAGGAGTAAGTGGGTGCTCTTCCCTTTTTTTATTGGGCAAATTTTTATATTTGCAGCCTGTAATTTTTCGCTCATTATCTTCTAACGAAACAGATACATGGCAACACTACAAAAGATCAGGGACAGATTCGGCGTTCTGGTAGCGGTCTTCATCGGGGTCTCCCTTCTCTCGTTCATTGTCATCACCGGGAGTAACAATTCCATCTTTTCGAATGTCTCGAAAAAGCTGGAGGTAGCACGCATCAACGGCAAGTCGATCTCGATCCGTTATTACCAGGCCAAGATCGACTCGTTGACGACGATCTTCAAGATGTCGGGCAACCAGGACATCGACGAGGAGACGGCCCGCAAGATCCGGCAGCAGGTATGGGAAGAGCTGGTGCGTGAGAACGTCCTGGCCCCCGAATACAAGGCTTTGGGCATTGCCGTGAGCCCCGAGGAGCTGTTCGACCTGATCAACGGTGACAACCCCCACCCCATCGTTCGGCAGCTGTTCACCGACCCCAACACGGGGTACTTCGACCGCAATGCCATGCTCAATTTCTTCAAGCAGATGAAGGGGGAGCAGAAAGAGTACTGGCTCTACTTCGAGAAACAGATCGTGGCCGAGCGCAAGATCTCCAAGCTGCTCACCGCCATCAGCAAAGGTCTTTATCCCACCGACTTCCAGGCACGCAACACCTATCTCGAGGATAACCGCAAGGCTTCGTTCCAGTACCTTTCGCAGCTTATCGACGTGGTGCCCGACAGTCTGGTGAAGGTCAGCCGCCGCGACCTTGAAGCTTATTACAAAAAACATAAGGACAACTACAAGCAGGAAGCTTCTCGCAGGATCGAATATGTAACGTTCGATGTGCAACCTTCGGAAGCCGACCGTCAGGCCGCCCTGGACTGGATCACCAAGATCAAGCCGGAGTTCGAACAGGCGGAGAACCCCGAAGAATTTGTCAACCTGAACTCCGACGTGCCTTATCTTGATCGTCATTACGCCTATGGCGAACTGACCCCTGACACGCTCAACGACATCCTGTTCAATGCCAGGCCGGGTTTTGTTTACGGTCCTTACCTCGAGGACGAGACCTACAAGCTGGCGCGTCTTATCTCGTTCAACATGCTGCCCGACTCGGTACATGCCCGTCATATCCTCATCGCCTTCAAGCAGGACAAAACCAAAGAACAGACAAAACACGAGGCCGACAGTCTTCTGAACCTGATCAAAAAAGGAACGGACTTTTCTTTTCTGGCAATGACCATGTCGGATGACAAGGGTTCGGCACGTCTGGGAGGTGATCTGGGCTGGTTCCGTGAAGGGATGATGGTGAAGCCGTTCAGTGACGCCTGCTTCTTCGGCAAGAAAGGTGATCTGCTGGTGGTGGAGACCCGTTTCGGGTACCATGTGGTGGAGATCCTCGACCAGAGCCCGAAGGTGAAGAAGGCGGCCGTAGCCTTTCTGCAGCGCAAGATCGAGCCCAGCTCGGCCACCTACAACGCCATCTACGCTCAGGCCAGCCGTTTTGCCGGCCTGAACGACACCTATGAAAAATTCCTTGCCTCGCTCAAGAAAGAGGGGCTGGACAAACATGTGGCCGTCGTAGGCAAGAACGATGAGAGCATTCCCGGGCTGGTGTCGCCGCGTCCCCTGATCCGGGCGGCTTTCCGCACCGACCAGGGTCACATCATCCTCGACGCCACCAACCAGGCGGTCTTTGAGCTGGGCGACCGTTTTGTTGTGGCTTATGTCGCAGAAGTAAAAGAGGACGGTTTTGCGCCCCTCAAAGAGGTAGAAGAAGACGTACGGGCCAATGTGCTGCGTGAAAAGAAAGCCGACGCCCTCGCAGCTTCCCTCCAAGAGAAACTCTCCGGTGTCACTTCGCTCGACCAGCTGGCCGAGAAGGTGAACGGCCGCATCCGTGAGGCCAGCGACATCACCTTCAACTCGTTCTCCATCCCCGGTGCAGGCATCGAACCGGCCCTCAACGCCGTGGCTTACGTGTGGCCCAAAGAACGACTCTCTCCACCGGTCAAAGGGCTCAATGCCGTTTATGTGGTCAACATCACTTCCATAACGGAACCGGAAGAGAAAAACGACCTGAAGCTCGAAAAGATGCGCCTCCGTACCGAATACGTCACCCGGACCAATTACGAAGCCTATGAGGCACTGAAAAAACACGCCAAGATAGAGGACGAACGATCGAAGTTCTTCTAAAAAAAGATATCACAACAAAAAAGCCGGGCATGCCCGGCTTTTTTGTTTCCCCTCCCCCGCAAGTTTCAGTCGACGTTGTTGCTCAGATAAGGATTCTCATCACTGATACGGGGTTTCTCCTCTTCATCATCACTGATCAGCGAGAAGCGTGAGACCTTCGTATCGGAGGGAGTTCCTTCCTTCTCCTCCAGCTGGACATTCCTCCGCTTAAAGGCAGGGATCTTCTCTTTTTCGATGATCCTGGCATCACTTTCGCTGGCAGCGATCCTTTGTGGCTGGTGTGCTTCCCGCAATTTCCTGATACGTTCACGATCCTTTTCCGGATCTTCCTGGCCGCGGAACGCTATGATCGGGTCTTCCGGTTCGACCGAGTAAGGTCTCGAGACCGTCTTCACATTGAAGTCAAGTTCTTTTTGTTCAGCCTCGGCGGGAGATCCATCCTCACGCAAGCGTCCTTTGGGGTCCGACACCTCAAAAGGCGGATCTTCTTCAGGAGGGATCTTAACCTTCTCCACTTTCTTCCGGCTTTTGTAATAGGCTGACATATCCGGGATGCTGGCGGGGGTGAAACCAGTGGCAATGACTGTCACGGCCACCTGGTCGTCGAGGGTTTCGTCGGAGCAGGTTCCCCAGATGACCTTCGAGTCGGGGTCGGTGCGTGAGGTGATGTAGTCGGTGATCTCTCCCACCTCGTCCATGGTGATCTCTTTCTTGCCTGAGGCGATGTTGAGCAGGACGTTCTTGGCTCCCGTGATATCATTGGAGTTCAGGAGCGGGGAGGTGAGGGCGACTTCGACGGCGCGGCGGGCACGATCCTCGCCGGCAGCCGTGCCGGTGCCGAGGATAGCCACGCCACTGTCGCGCACCACTGTCTCCACATCGGCAAAATCGACGTTCACATATCCGTGCTTGGTGATGATCTCGGCGATGCTCTTGGCCGCCATGGTGAGGATGTTGTCTGCCTGGGAGAAAGCGTTGGAAAGGGTCAGATCGCCGAAGATCTCCCGAAGTTTATCGTTATTGATCACCAGCAGGGAATCGACATACTGGCTCAGCTCATCCAGTCCGGCAACGGCCAGCTGTCGCTTCTGACGTCCCTCGAACCAGAAAGGGAGGGTGACGATGGCGACGGTGAGGATCCCTTTCTCTTTGCAGGCACGGGCGATGACCGGTGCCCCCCCCGTGCCGGTACCACCCCCCATCCCTGCCGTGATGAAGACCATCCGGGTCGCCTCACCCAAGGCCTCCATCACATCCTCCAGGTTCTCTTCCGCAGCCTTGCGGCCTATCTCCGGCTTGCTGCCCGCCCCCAGGCCTTCGGTGAGCTTCTCACCGATCTGCACCTTCACAGGCACCGGGCTGTTCTTCAACGCCTGAGCATCGGTATTGCAGATGATGAAGTCAACATCCTTGATACCCTGGCGATACATGTGGTTGACGGCATTGCTGCCACCACCCCCTACGCCGAGTACCTTGATGATCGAACTGTTGTTCTCCGGTATATCGAAGATCAGATCCTCATTCATGATGGTATGTTTTTATGATTCCTTTTCTTCTTCCATGGATGCTCCCTTCTCCTCAAAGATATTCTCCAGGAGAAGTCCAACCTTGGTGAGCAGGGATTGACCTTTCTTCTTCATTTTCCAGCTGCTCTTTCCCTGACGTGGAACAGAAGTCATCTCCCGGTCTTCGGCTTCATTTTCTTCCTCTTGTTTTTTCTCAGTCAGGGAGACGTTGGTCCTGGGTTCCTGCTTTTTTTCTTCCATCTTGAACCCTTCAAGGATCAGGCCTGCGGCCGTGGCATACATAGGCTGGTTGATCTCCTGGGCCAGTTCACCGAAGAGCCGCTGATTGGGAAGGCCGATCCTGACATCATAACCGGTCTTGAACTTGACCAGCTGCGGCAGGTGTTTCAGCATCGCCCCGCCGCCGGTGAGCACGATACCGGCAGAAAGCTTGTCGGCCACACCTGAATTGCGGATGTGGTACATAACTTCCTCGAGGATCTCTTCCATGCGGGCCTGGATGATGTTTGCAATATATTTGAAAGAGAACTCTTTGGGTTCACGTCCGGCAATGCCCGGGATGGTCACCACTTTGTCGTCGGGTGCGATGTCGCTGAGGGCCATCCCGAAGTTGATCTTCACCACCTCGGCCTGTTTCTGAAGGATACGGCATCCCTCTTTGATATCGGATGTCACCACATTGCCCCCGAAGGGGATGACGGCCGTAGCCCGGATCACATTGTCGTAGTAAACGGCAATGTCGGTGGTGCCACCGCCGATGTCGACGAGGGCCACCCCCGCCTCTTTCTCATCCCTGGTCAGGACGGCCGAGGCCGAGGCCAACGGCTCCAGGATCAGATCCTTGACGTTCAGACCTACCCTTGTGACACATCTTTCGATGTTCCTGGCCGAGGCCACCTTCCCGATCACCACATGGAAATTGCCTTCCAGACGACGACCCGACATGCCTACCGGGTTGTAGACCCCCGTCTCACTGTCGACAATGAAGTTCTGCGGCAAAACATGGATGATCTCTTCGCCCGGATCCACGGGCAGCTGGGTCATATCTTCCAGCAACCGATCAATATCCTCCCGCCGGATCTCATCCTCCTCATTGTTGATGTTCACATATCCCCGGCTCTGGACGGTACGGATATGCTGCCCGGCAATACCTACATACACCTCGTCGAAGATGACCCCTGAGTTTTGCTTGACCTCTTCCACGGTCTTTTGGATTGCATGGACAGTCTCCTCAATGTTGAGGACGACACCCCTCTTCACCCCTGTCGAAGGAGTTTTGCTCATGGCCAGGATCTCTATCCTGCCCTTTTCCATTTTTTTGCCCACCAGGCAGACGATCTTGGTGGTACCAATGTCAATGGCGGCGACGATCGGTTCTTTTTCCATGTTCTGTACGGTTTTGATGTTCTCTTTTTTTCTTCTGTTGCTTAACGGCGCGTGCATACGATTTGGTTTTTGAATTGTAGATCAATGGAGCGGTACTGGTTCCATCCCAGCCGGTTGAGGGCATGGGTGTAGAAGATATAGAGTTTGCGGAGCTGCTCGTCGAGATGGTCGGCCTTGCCAAGGTAGATGGCATGTGATCCCACGCGGGGGGTGAGGGTGTAATCCCCGTCGGCTTCCACATAGATCTGTTCGATCTGGGCTTCCCAGAAAGGATCGTCGGAGATCAGGGAAGCCATGCGGTAGATCCGGTGCAGCGGATGCTCTTCCGGGAGGGTGGTCACATCAACCCCCGGCCTCATTCCCTTCGTCGGCAGATGACCGGAGGCTACCAGCATATGGACGGGGAACTTTGGACTGAACGGCAGCAGCAGACCTTCCCGGTCGATGTACATGACCCTGCCACCGGGGGAATAGAGCTTGACGACAGGATGCCGCTGTTCCACCTCCACATGGAGGACGCCCCGCACATCCTTGTACACCTCCACCCGCCGCACGAAAGGATACCGGGTCAGTTTCTTCTCCAGCCGGCGGGTATCCACCTTTGCCAGAGGGCTGCCCAGGGCCACTTCTTCCAGGACCCTTTCTTTCATTTCGTTCGCCGACACGAGACCCAGTCTGGCCGAATCGAGGACATGCACCTCCACGGCCCTGAAAGGCAGTTGCGTGGCGCGCCTTCCTGCCAGGGTCATGAGCGACACCACACCACCTGCAGCAGCCAGCAGCACCAGCAGTCTGAACAACAGTTTCATATATCTTCGCCAGCTCTTCATCTCTCCAGTTCCCTGTAAATCTTTTCCAATGTACCCACCAGTCTGTCGATATCTCCGGCTCCCAGGGTCATCAGCACCTCGGGAGGATCAGCCTGGATCCTTCCCGGCACCTCCTCCTTTTTCATCATTTCTTTCTCAGTGCCTGTGATCCTGTCCAGGATCATCCGTGAGGTGACACCCGGTATCGGCTCTTCTCTTGCCGGATAGATGGGCAGGAGGATCACCCTGTCGAGGAGGGCGAGGCTCTGTGCGAACTCTTCCGCAAAATCGCGCGTGCGGCTGTAAAGATGAGGCTGGAAGATGCCGGTGATCTTCCTGCCCGGGAACATCTCCTTCACCGAGGTGATGGCTGCTCTCAGCTCGGCAGGATGATGGGCATAGTCATCGATGTAGACATACCTCTCCCCCCTGACCCGCACGTCGAAGCGGCGCAGCACGCCTTCGAAGAGGAAGAGCGAGCGTCGTATGCCCTCGTCCGGTACCCCCAGCAGATGGGCCACGGCCACCGCCGCCACGGCATTCTCCACGTTCACCCGGCCGGGCAACCCCAGACGGATATCCTCAATCACCCCTTCGGGGGTATGCACCGAGAAATGGTGATATCCTTCCCTGAAAGCCAACCCTTCGGCATAATAGTCGGCCTCTGCTTCCATCCCATAAGTGAACCAGTCGACCTCGCCGTTCACTTCTCTGTCGACCTGCAGGCCGTATCGTACGATCACCTTCCCGCCGCGGCGCACCTGTCCCAGGAAATGGTGGAAGCTGCGGCGCAGCTCCTGATGGTCGCCATAGATGTCGAGGTGGTCGGCATCCATGGAGGTGACCACCGCCACCTGGGGATGCAGATGGAGGAACGAACGGTCGTACTCATCGGCTTCGAGCACCACCCAGGGGCTCTCGCCCAGCAGCAGATTGGTGTTGTAGTTCTTGCTGATGCCTCCGAGGAAGGCGGTGCAGTCGAGCACCGAGCGTTTCAGGAGGTGGGCGATCATCGTGGAGGTGGTGGTCTTGCCGTGGGTGCCGGCGACAGCCACCCCACGCATCCTGTCGGCGATCATGCCGAGCACCTGGGCTCTCTTAAAAAGGGTATAAGCATGGTCGCTGAAGAAACGCATCAGCGGATGGGCGGCAGGCACCGCCGGGGTGTAGATCACCAGAGTATCCCCACGACGGCGGGGGTCACCATATGGAGCCGGCAGAGCGGCCGGATCATCCTCGAAGATAACGGCAGCCCCTTCCTTCTCCAGTGCTTCGGTGACAGGCGAAGGGGTACGGTCGTAACCGGCCACCCTGTACCCGGCCGCCATGAAATAGCGTGCCAGGGCACTCATCCCTATCCCGCCGATGCCGACGAAAAAGATGCGTTCGTATGTGGTGATGTCCGTCATTCTTTCATTCTTTTCCGTGCTGCCTCCACGATCACCTCGGCGATCTCTTCGGCGGCGCGGGGTCGTGCGAAGGCGGTGATCCCGCGGGCGAGGGTCTTTTGCCGCTGCGGGTCGTCGAGCAGTTTCATGGCCTCTTCCATAAGTCTTTCCTCAGCCTCCCCGTCGCGCACCATCACGGCGGCCTGTCGCTGTACGAGGGCTTCGGCGTTGCGTGTCTGGTGGTCTTCCGCCACGTTAGGCGAAGGCACCAGGATGACCGGCTTGCCCACCAGCGCCAGCTCGGAGATGGTACCCGCCCCCGCCCTGGAAATGATGACCGTGGCTGCGGCATAGGCCATGTCCATCCGTTCGATGAAGGACAACACCTTCACGTGAGGCAGCGCTTTCTGCTCCACCTCTTTTGCTATGCGTTCGTAATCCCGGCGTCCCGTCTGCCAGAGGAGGAACACTTTCCTGTCGTGCAGCAGGGCGGTCCGGGCGAGCAGGGCCCGGTTCACCGAGACGGCACCCAGGCTGCCCCCCAGGGCGAGGATCACCGCATGGTCGTGCGGGATGCCGAAATGGTCCATCGCCTCTTCGCGGCTCACCCTGCCTGCGGCGATCTCCTGTCTCACTGGGTTGCCTGTCAGGACGATCTTTTCCGCAGGGAAATAGCGTTCCATTCCCTCGTAAGCCACACAGATCCTGGCGGCATGGCGTGCCAGCAGGCGGTTGGTGATGCCGGCGTAGGAGTTCTGCTCCTGCAGCACCAGAGGGATGCCGAGACGTCCGGCCACACGCCCTACCGGGCCGCTGGCATAGCCTCCCACCCCAACCACCACATCAGGGGCAAACCGCCGCACCACACGGCGTGCTTTCTTCATGCTGCGTATCAGATCGACCATGACCCCTGCGTTCCGCCAGGGTCTTTTCCTGTCGAAGCCGCGTACCGGCAGCCCTTCGATGGGATAGCCGGCCCGGGGCACACGCTCCATCTCCAGCCGACCTTCCGCACCGACGAAGAGGATCTCCGTCGCTGGATACCGCTCCTGCAGCGTCCGTGCAATGGCCAGGGCAGGAAAAACATGCCCCCCTGTGCCTCCACCACTAATGATCACTTTAAGCCTCTTCATCGGTCATCACATTCTCTTCGTTCTCTTGTCCAGCCATCCTGCTCACATTGAGGATGATCCCTATCTCCACCGCGGTGAAGATCATCGACGATCCTCCCATGCTCACCAGCGGCAGGGTCTGGCCCGTCACCGGGAGGAGGCCCACCGACACCCCCATGTTCACAAAAGCCTGGGTGACGATGAGCAGCGTCATCCCCACCACCAGGAAGGCCGGGAAGGTACGTTTGCATTTTCTGACGATCATCTCAGCCCGGAACAGCAGAGACAGGTAAAGGGAGACCAGGATTATTGCTCCTGCGAGCCCGTACTCCTCCACAATGATGGCAAAGATGAAGTCGGAATAGGAATGCGGCAGGAAATTGCGTTGCGTGCTTTTCCCGGGTTTTTTACCGAACAGGCCTCCCGTGGCCACGGCGATCTTGGCCTGTTGCAGCTGGTAATTGCTCTCTTCGTCGCCGGTGTCACCGTGGATGTAGTTCTCGATCCGGTGCTGCCAGGTGATGATGCGTCCTTTCTGTCCCGTAGCAAGGGCTGCCAGCAAGAGGATGGTCCCGAAGAGAAGGCCCACGCCCACCATCGACAACAACACCCGCAGGCGGATGCGGGCGACGAACATCAGCACCAGACTGACAGTAAAAAGGATGAGCGCCGTGGAAAGGTTGGCCGGGGCGATCAGAAACACCGTTACGTAGAGCGGCAGCCCCGCACGCTTCATCACAGCACGGAAATTCGCCCGTTCGTCCTGCAACATGGAAAGCTCTCTGGCCAGATACATCAGGAGTGACATCTTGGCCATGTCGGAGGTCTGAAAAGTGAACCCCAGGCCCGGCAAAGTGAGCCAGCGCGAAGCTTCGTTCATGCGCGTGCCGACCAGCAGCGTGAGGAACAACAGGATGAGGGAAAACACCAGCAAGAGCAACGACAACTGAAAATAATACTTGTAATGGATGAGAGAAACAATATAGATAAGGACAAAGCCGGCCATCAGGATCACTCCGTGACGCACGAAGAAGTAGGCGGTGTTGCCACCCATCTTCTTGTACGCCAGGGTGCCCGTCGAACTGTAAACGGCCAGGACGGAATAGATCGCCAAGGCGATGATCAATCCCCAGATCACCCTGTCACCCGTCAGATATTTCTTCACTGTCGCTGTCATCGTGCTCTTTCAAAGGTTCCTCACCGCTCTCTTGAACTGGCGTCCCCGGTCCTCATAGTTCTCGAACAGGTCGAAGCTGGCACATGCCGGCGAGAGGAGGACCGTATCACCGTTCCTTGCCAGGAAATAAGCGTTGCGCACCGCCTCCTCCATCGAGTCGGCCTCGACGATCACCGGCACAATGTCGCGGAACGCTTCGATGAGCTTACTGTTGTCCTTGCCGAGGCATACCAGGGCCCTGACCTTCTCCTTTACCAGGTCGTTAAGCACCGAATAGTCGTTGCCCTTGTCGATGCCGCCGGCGATCCATACCACCGGCGTGGTCATGCTCTCCAGAGCATACCAGACGGAATTGACGTTGGTGGCTTTCGAGTCGTTTATGAACTCGATGCCGTGCACCTTCAGCACATGCTCCAGACGATGCTCCACACCCTGGAAATCCATCAGACTCTCCCGGATGACATCCTTGCGGATGTTCAGCACACGGCCCGCAATGGCTGCGGCCATGGAGTTGTAGACATTGTGTTTCCCCTGTAACGATAGTTCCATGATCGACATTTTCAGTTTATCTTTTTGATGGTTGATGATCAGTTCATTGTCTTCGAGCCAGGCAGCCTGGCCTTTTTTCTCCTTCAGGGAGAAAGAGAGTTTCCGTGCCGGCGTATCCAGGGCAGGCATCCTTTCCCGGAGGACGGGGTCGTCGTAGCACCAGATGCAGCTGTCCTCTTCCCGCATGTTCCGGAAGATGCGGAACTTCGACCGGATGTAGGCTTCCATGTCGTAGTCGTAACGGTCGAGATGATCGGGGGTGATGTTGAGCAGGATGGCCACGTCGGCACGGAAGTCGTACATCCCGTCGAGCTGGAAGCTGCTGAGCTCGATGACGTAATAGGCAGCTGGCCTTTCGGCCACCTGCATGGCGAAGCTCCTGCCCACGTTGCCGGCCATCACCACGTCGAGCCCCGCCTTCTTCATCATGTGATAGACCAGGTGGGTGGTGGTGGTCTTGCCGTTGCTGCCGGTAATACATATCTTCGTCCCGCCGGCGTACCGTCCGGCGAACTCGATCTCGGAGATCACCGGCACACCCCTGCTGCGGTAATCCCGCACCAGCGGTGCATCCTCGGGGATGCCGGGACTCTTGATCACCTCGTCGGCCTCTCTCAGACGGGGCGAGGCGTGGCCACCCTCCTCGTAAGGGATACCCTCCTCCTCGAGAAGGCGACGGAAAGGCTCGCGTATCCGCCCCGCATCGGAGACGAACACCTCATGGCCGCGGCGCTGTGCCAGCACCGCCGCCCCCGTGCCGCTCTCCCCGGCTCCCAGTATGACGATCCTCTTCTTCATCCTATCGTATCTTCAGCGTCACCACCGTGATCACCGCCAGCATCATCGCCACGATCCAGAACCGCGTGACGATCTTCGGCTCGGTGAAACCCTTCATCTGAAAATGATGATGCAGCGGAGCCATGAGGAAGATCCTCCGGCCCTTGCCGTATTTTCTCCGTGTATATTTGAAATAGCTCACCTGCAGGATCACGCTGAGGTTCTCCACCAGGAAGATGCCGCAGAGCACCGGGATCAGGAGCTCCTTGCGGATGATGATGGAAAAGACCGCGATGATCCCGCCCAGGGCAAGACTGCCGGTATCGCCCATGAAGACCTGCGCCGGATAGGCATTGTACCAGAGAAAACCTACCGTTGCCCCGATGAAGGCCGAGGCGAAGATCACCAGCTCGCCCGAATTGGGGATGAACATGATGTTCAGATAGTCGGCAAAGAGCATGTTACCCGAGACATAAGCGAAGATGCCCAGCGTGGCTCCGATGACGGCCGAGACACCGGTGGCCAGCCCGTCGAGCCCGTCGGTGAGGTTGGCCCCGTTGGAGACCGCCGTGATGATGAAGATGGTGATCAGCACGAAGACCACCCAGCCGGCAATGTCCCGGTATTTCTTCATGAAACCCACCAGCGACTTGTAGTTGAACTCATGGTTCTTGACAAAGGGGATGGTGGTGACGGGCTCTTTGATGTTCTTATAGACGTAGTTTTTTTCCGGGTGTGTCTCTCCCGTGGCAGGGGTCACAGCGGCAGCAGCAGGTTCTGCCGGCACCTTCTTGCGTACCACCACCTGATCGGAGCTGTAGAGCACGATGCCTACCAGAAGTCCGAGGGTCACCTGTCCCACGATCTTGAACTTCCCGGCCAGCCCTTCCTTGTTCTTGCGGATCACCTTGATGTAGTCGTCGAGCAGGCCGATGCCTCCCAGCCAGACGGTGGTGATGAGCATCAGCTGAACATATACGTTGCGCAGGTCGGCAAAAAGCAAGACAGGCACCAGGATGGAAGAGAGGATGATGATCCCGCCCATGGTGGGGGTGCCCTCTTTCTTGTATTGTCCTTCCAGTCCCAGATCGCGCACCACCTCACCCAGCTGCATGCGCTGCAGCCAGCGGATCACCGACTTGCCGATCACCATCGAAATGATGAGCGAGGTGATCACGGCACTGGCCGACCGGAAGGAGATATAGCTGAAGAGCCCGGCTCCCGGAACGTTCAGTTCATTCAGATATTGGAACAGATAGTACAGCATCTTATCCTTTTTTGTTTTTCCCGGTCCTGTCCTCTTCGCCGGCCGGCAATCCCATAGCTTTTCTCAGTTCCACCCGGTCGTCGAAAGGATGTTTCACCCCTTTGATCTCCTGGTAGTCTTCATGACCCTTGCCTGCTATGAGGAGGATATCTCCTTCGCGGGCCATTTGGACGGCGGTCTTGATCGCTTCGCGCCGGTCGGTGAGGGTGATCACCTGGTCACGTTCCAGTGGTTCGAGGCCTTCGAGCATCTCTTCGATGATGGTTCGTGGATCTTCGTCACGCGGGTTGTCGGAAGTAAGGATGAGGATGTCGCTGAGTTCGCGGGCGAGGCGTGCCATCCTGGGGCGTTTGCTGCGGTCGCGGTTGCCGCCGGCACCCACGACGGTGATGATCCTCTCGTCGCCTTTTCGCAGTTGTCCGATGGCTTTGAGTACCTTGCCCAAGGCATCGGGCGTATGGGCATAGTCGACGATGCCGCGCACCCCTGCCGGCGAGACGATCAGCTCGAAACGCCCCGGCACCGGCGGCAGCAGGCTCAGCCCGCGCAGCACCTCCTCCCTGCCGGCCCCCAGCAGAAGCGCCGCAGCATAGACGGCCGTGATGTTCGAAGCCGCAAACTCCCCCACAAAGGGTACCCATACCTCCGTGCCGTCCAGCTCGAGCAGCATGCCGTCGAAATGCATCTCCCTGACCCTGCCCCGGAAATCGGCGGGAAACTTGATGCCGTAAGTATGCTTCGCAGCCCGCGTGTTCTGAAGCATCACACCGTGATGCCGGTCGTCGGCATTGGCCAGGGCAAAGGCCTCGGCAGGCAAGGCATCGAAGAAAAGTTTCTTCGCCTCCAGGTAGGAGCGAAGGTCCTTGTGGTAATCGAGATGGTCCTGCGACAGGTTGGTGAAGATCCCCCCATCGAAGTGGAGCCCGGCGATGCGGCGCTGGTGGGCAGCATGGGAGCTCACCTCCATGAAGACATACTCACATCCCGCCTCGGCCATGCGTACCATCTGAGCATTCAGCGTCAAGGGGTCGGGGGTAGTATGTGTGGTGGGCAGCACCTCATCGTCGATGCGTATGCCGGTGGTGGCGAAGAGGCCTGTGCGGTATCCCAGATAGCGGAACAGATGGTAGAGGGAGGTGGTCACGGAGGTCTTGCCGTTGGTACCGGTGACCCCCACCAGCCGGAAACGGCGCGAGGGCTCTCCCCGGCTGAGCGAGGCCAGCTCACCGAGAGCGCGGGCGGTGTCGTCGACGACGATCCAGGTCACCTCCTCCGCAGGATGATCCGGCAGCGTCTCACAACATACGGCTGCCACACCCCGGCTGACCACGTCAGGGATGTAGCGGTGGCCGTCTGCGCGTGTTCCGCGCACCGCCACGAAGAGGTCGCCGGCACGCGTCTCGCGCGAGTCGGCCACCACCCGCAGGTAACGCTCCTCGCTGCCGGGCAGCACCCGCCGCAGACCCGTGAGCTTCGTCTGTATGTCGTCGAGCGTGATCATTTCTTCTCTCCCTCTTTCAGGCTCATTTCCAGATAAACACGCATGCCGGGGGTCACCCTGCTCCCGGCAGGCACCGACTGTTCGCGTACGGTACCCCAGCCGTCGGCCACCACCCGGATCCCCTGTTTCTCCAGCAGATAGGCAGCATCTTTGAGCCCCATGCCTCTGACGTTGGGTACTCTTCCCCGCCGCACCGCAAGGGGCAAGAGACGCACCACGCTGTCCTGAGCGGCGGTGGTAACCCAGCTCCGGCTGCCGGCCGGCGGCTCGTAAGGGATACCCACCCTGGTGAAAACGGTCAGCAGCTCCCCCTCGTCACCGTTCTTGCAGTAGGGAGCCTCTCCGGCCTCCGGAGCATATGTGAGCCGGTCACGTTGCATGTCGAGGCTGGTGGCATACACCTTGTCGGCCACCTCACGGAACACCGGACCCGCCACCAGGTTGCCGTAATAGACCGAGCGCGACGGCCCCGACACCACCACAATGCAGGAATAGCGGGGCTCGTCGGCAGGGAAATAGCCGACGAACGACGCCAGATACTTGCGCTGCCGGTAACCGCGGCTCTCGTCGGCGATCTGGGCGGTGCCCGTCTTGCCGGCGATCTTGTAAAAGTCGTTCTTCAGGTTCTTCGCCGTACCATGATCGACCACCCCCTCCAGCATGGCCCTGGCCTTGCGCAGGGTGGCAGGCGAACAGACGGAAGGGTTGAGCACCTCCGTACCGAACTTCTTCACCGTACGCCCGTGATAACGCAGCTCGGTCACGAAACGAGGCTTCACCTCCACACCATCATTGGCAATGGCATTGTAGAAAGTGAGGATCTGCAGGGGGGTCATCTTCACCTCGTAACCGTGTGAGATCATGGCCAGGGAGATGCCCGACCAGTATTTGTCGCCGGGATAATGGATCATGGGTGTTCCTTCGCCACGTATCTCAATGCCCAGCTTGCTGTTAAGCCCCATGCTGAAAAGCCGGTCGATGAGGTCTCGGGGACGGTCGCCGTAATGCTGCATCACCAGCTTCGACATCCCCACGTTGGAGGAATACTCCAGCACCTCCTTGACGGTGATCTTGCCGTAACCGCCGTCGTGGGCATCGCGGATCACTTTGTTGTAGAAGCGTACCTGACCATGGTCGGTGTCGACGGTATCGTCGAGGTCCCAGGCTCCGTCTTCGAGGCCGGCAATGAGCACGGGCAGCTTGAAGGTGGATCCGGGTTCGACACTCTCGCCGATGGCAAAGTTGAAGGTCTCGCGGTATTCCCCATCGCCCACCTTTTCCAGGTTGGCGATGGCCTTGATGTCGCCGGTCTTCACCTCCATCAGCACCACGCAGCCGTGGTCGGCAGCGTTGCGTTGCAGCTGTTTTTTCAGGGAGTTCTCTGCGATGTCCTGCAGGTCGATGTCGAGGGTGGTGACCACGTCCATGCCGTCGCGGGGGTCGATGGTGTTACGGTCGTTGAGGGGCATCCATACATTCCCAGCCAGGCGCTGCATCAGACGCATGCCGGGCTGTCCCCGCAGGACTTCGTCATAAGCCCCTTCGATACCCACGACGGCGCGTCCTTCTCCCCGCATCACATAGCCGATGGTGCGGGCTGCCAGATCCCGCTGCGGCCGGATACGGCGGCTGTTACGGACAATGATCAGCCCTGAACGGTACCTGCCCAGGCGGAAAAAAGGCAATCCCTTCACCTGCTTCATCTGACGATAGGTCAGATCCCTTTTCAGCAGGTAATAGCGGCTGCCCTTCTTGTAGGCGTTGAGCAGCTCCCGTTTGTAGTATCCGGCCGAATGATCGCCCAGCACCTCGGCCAGACCCAGAGCCAGGGAATCGAGGTCACGACGGAAAGCCTTATGGTCGAAAGCATTGCTGCGGGTGTCCAGGCGCAGATCGTAAAAAGGCACGGAACTGCTGAGGAGCCGGCCGTCGGCAGCCAGGATATCCCCCCGGCCGGGCCGGATGGTCATGTTCTTGATGGTCTGCTTTCTGGACAACTCCATGTATTGTTCTTTTTTGAATACCGTCAGGTCCGCCACCCGACCCAGGATGGCCAGCCCGACCGCCAGCATCACGAAATACACCACGGCAAAACGCCTTACCACACCCCTTCGGATCGACATCGCTCAACGTTCTTTTTTCCCGACCACGATCTTCCTGGGAGGCACCCGCGACGCTTTGAGGCCCAGCCCCTTTTCCCTGACAGCCTTCAGCACCTGTGATTTGGTGCTTTTATACATCAGTTCGGCCGAGACGGAGATCGACTCGGCCCGCAGCTCCTGGATCTCCTTTTTCAGGCGGGCCGTCTCCCGTACCACTTTTTCTGCATGATAACGGTTGGCTATATAGACCACAGCCAGAAAAGCCAGAAAAAGGATCAGAGGAAGCTGCTCGAGCACCATCCTGTCGGCCAGGAATGTGCCGTCCAGCAAGGAGCGCAGTGTGACATTTCTGCTTCTTCTCCCTTTTTCTGCTGTCTGCTTCTCTTTCTCCATCTTCATGCTTCCTTTTTTTCCGCGATCCGCATGCGGGCACTGCGTGCCCGCGGATTGTTCCTGACCTCCTCATCGGAGGGGGTGATCACCTTCTTGTTCACCGGCCGGAGAGGGGGCTCCTCATTGCCGAAAGGGTTCTCTTCTTTCTCTCCGAAGTGTCCGGTGCGTATGAACTGTTTCACCAGGCGGTCTTCGAGGGAGTGGTAGGCGATGACCACCAGGCGTCCTCCCGGCCGCAGCACGCGGGGCACCTGCCGCAACATTTCCCTGAGGGCCTCCATCTCGCCGTTGACCTCGATACGGAGGGCCTGAAAGATGCGGGAGAGGAAGCTGTTGGCGTTGCCTCCGCGCAGCAGCGGTCGCAGCGCTTCCTTCACATCGCCGGCCGTCCGGAAAGGCCGGGCTTCGCGATGCCTCACCAACAGCTCCACCAGACGCCGCGGATGCCGGATGTCGGCATATTCGCGAAAGATACGGCCCAGCTCTTCGGGCGACCGTTCATTGAGCAGATCGGCGGCCGTCACCACCAACGCCCTGTTCATCCGCATATCAAGCGGCACATCCTCGCGGTAGGTGAACCCCCTGGCCCCATCGTCGAAATGATGCGAAGAAACCCCCAGATCGGCCAGGATACCATCCACCTCATCGATACCCAGATATTTCAGATTGTACTTAAGAAAACGAAAATCCTGTTGCAGGAAGATGAAACGGTCGTCGTCGATGCGGTTGGCACGCGCCGCCTCATCTTTATCGAAAGCGATGAGCATCCCGTCGTTCAGACGCTCCAGGATGGCCCGGGCATGCCCCCCGCCCCCGAAGGTCAGGTCCACATACACCCCCGAAGGCTTCACACAAAGCCCTTCCACACTCTCTTCCAGCATCACGGGTATGTGGTATGAGGTCATGCTTCATGCTCTTTTTCTCCATCTCCCATGATCTTTTCGGCCAGTCTGGCGAATTCCTCTTCGGCGGTGCCGGCCGCCTCATAAGCCTCTTCCGACCAGATCTCGATCTTGGAGCCCATCCCTGCCAGCACGGCGTTCCTGCCTATACCTGCCGCCTCCAGCAGACGCTTGGGCAACAGCATGCGGTTGTTCCCGTCGAGGACGATCTCGGCCGCCCCGCGGTAAAAATTCCTCAGGAAAGCATTGTGCTCTTTGTTGTAGGGATTGATACGGCTCCGTATCAGCTCGTTCTGGCGCTGCCACTCATCCATCGGGTAGAGGACCAGACAGCGGTCGAAGATATCCTTCTTCACCACAAAACGCGGCTCCTCCCCCGGCATCATCTGCTTCTTCAGCGCCGCCGGGAACAGGATGCGCCCCTTGCTGTCGACCCTGCACGTGTATTCCCCGATGAAGCTACCCATTCCGTCTCATTTTCAAAAAGTAAAAATAAAGAAAATATTTCCACTTTCTACCATTTTTACCCACTTTTTACCACTTTGTTGATAACTTTTCCTTCCAGGCGGGGCGGTCTCCACAGAAGGAGGCAGGGGAATCCTAAAGACATGCGACAATATGTCATTGTATATCTGTTTATTACATAAAACAAAGAAGATTGTCCGGATTTTATTATTTTTGATTTGAGAACGCTGTCATACGATGGAGAAGGGGAAGGTACAGATCGATATCGAAAAGGCCATCGCAGAGAAGAACCCGCGTCTTCTCAGGCTGTTGCCGGGTTTTGTGCTGCGATATCTGAAACGGATCATCCACCAGGATGAGCTGAATGAGATCCTGTCGCGGTACGGGCATCTGGGAGGGCTTGAGTTTGTGACGGCAGCATTGCAATACATGGGGGTTACCTATACCACCTACGGACAGGAGAACGTCCCCCGCGAAGGAAGGTTCATCTTTGTCTCCAACCATCCGCTGGGTGGGCTGGACGGTCTGGTGTTCATTAAGGTGATCGGGGAGATCTTCCCCGAGATCAGGTTTCCTGTCAACGATCTGTTGCTGAACATTCCTAGCCTGAACGACATCTTCCTACCGGTGAACAAACACGGGGCGCAGAGCCGGGAGGCGGTCCGGGCCATCGAAGAGGCCTACGCTTCCGATGCCCAGATCCTCTATTTCCCTGCCGGTCTCTGTTCGCGCAAGATCAAAGGACGCATCGTCGACCTGGAATGGAAAAAACATTTCATTGCCAAGGCGGTGGAATACCGGCGTGATGTGATCCCGGTCTATTTCTCGGGCAAGAACTCGAACTTCTTTTACAATCTCTCCAACCTGAGGATCATGCTGGGTATCAAGGCCAACATCGAGATGATCTATCTGCCGGATGAGATGTTCAAACAGAAGGGCAAGTCGCTGGCCCTCCGGATCGGCAAGCCTCTCTCTTATACGATGTTCGATCGTTCCCGCACCCATGCCCAGTGGGCCGCTTACGTCAAGGAACTGGTCTATCAGATGGGACAGGAACTGGAGGAAGAGAGAAATCAACGAATTTAATGCAGCAAACCATGGAGAACGTGATCCCACCGGTACCGCGTGAGAAACTGCTGGAAGAGCTCACCCCTGAGAAATTCATAAGGAAGACGAACAAGGGGAACAACGAGGTGTACATTTTCACCTACCGCGACTCGCCGAACCTGATGCAGGAACTGGGACGTTTGCGCGAGCTCAGTTTCCGCATGGCCGGTGGCGGCACCGGCAAGGCCGTCGACATCGACGACTATGACCTGGGCGACGATCCTTATCACCAGCTGATCGTCTGGGACCCCGAGGAGCAGGAGATCATCGGCGGTTATCGTTTTTATATCTGCAATGAAAAGACCGACCCGACGCGACTGGCCACCTATCATCTTTTCCGTTTCAGTGACAAGTTCATCCGTGAATATCTCCCTCATCTGGTCGAGCTGGGCCGTTCGTTCATCCAGCCGGCCTACCAGCGCACCGGCAGGGTGGCCCGCAAGGGCATCTTCGCCCTCGACAACCTGTGGGATGGCCTGGGTGCCGTCGTCATCAACAACCCCGGCGTAAAATACTTCTTCGGCAAGATGACGATGTACCCCCATTTCCACAAGGAAGCCCGCAACCTCATCCTCTATTTTCTCGACAAGCACTTCGGCGACCGGGAAGGCCTGGCCGTGCCCCGCTACCCGGTACGCCCCGACTGGGACGAGAAAAAAATGAAAAAGCTCTTCACCGGAAAGGATTTCCGGGAAGACTACAAGATCCTATCGGCCGAGGTGCGCAAACTGGGGGAGAACATCCCGCCCCTGTTCAACTCTTACATGAACCTCTCACCTACCATGAAGGTATTCGGCACCGTACTGCACCGTGAATTCGGCGAGGTGGAAGAGACGGGGCTGATGATCACCCTGAAGGACATGTACATCGAGAAGGTATCGCGCCACCTCTCGTCGTACGACGAGAATTTCCGTCTCCATCATGAGAGGGAAAAAGAAAACGGAACGGATCAGTAAGCCCGTTCGTCACGCCCTTCGATGAAGTTGACGAATGAGCGGTTCACCACCCTGTTGCCTCCCGGCGTGGGATAGTCGCCCGTGAAGTACCAATCGCCCAGGTTACGGGGGCAGGCCTTGTGGAGGTTCTCGATGGTCTGGTAGACGATCACCACTTCGGCTTCCACCTCGGGTGTCTTGAGCATCCGGGCGATCTTGGCCGAGATCTTCTCGGGAGTGAAAGGTTTGTAGATCTCTTT
>Ga0256914_1001125_pt1 | contig 25307 bp, 22 predicted proteins | sample HulkmetaG_FD_191571 | JGI IMG/M metagenome (GOLD analysis project Ga0256914, IMG submission 191571) | Hydrothermal chimney microbial communities from Main Endeavour vent field at the Juan de Fuca Ridge, Pacific Ocean - Hulk | ecosystem: Environmental > Aquatic > Marine > Hydrothermal vents ... | reverse complement strand
GAGTATATAAGCCTTATCTGCTCTCTTTTTGCCTACGGAAACGCAAAACAGATAGTAAAATTTCTCTCATCTTTTGATTTTTCTTTGTTGAAAGAGAGTGAAGAGAAGATCAAAAAAGAGCTTCAAAACCATTACTACCGTTTTCAAAAAACCAAAGATGTTACGGCTTTTTTTATAACCATCAAAAGACTGCAAGAAACAGACTCTTTGGAAAACATCTTTCTAAAAGGATACAAAAAAGAAAATAGAGTCATAGATGGGATAAAAACAACGATAGAGAGTATCTACAAAGTAAATCCTTACAATTCAAAAGGATATACCTTTTTGATAGGTAAGCCCCCCTCAAAAAACCCATCTTCTCCATACAAAAGATGGAATATGTTTCTAAGATGGATGGTAAGAGAGGATCATATCGATTTTGGACTCTGGAAAAAGGTAAAAAAAAGCGATCTCATCATCCCGCTTGACACCCATACATTCAAAGTTTCCCAAAAACTTGGACTTTTAAAAAGAAAAACCTACGATTTCAAAGCTGCCGTTATGTTAAGCGAAACTCTGAAACTTTTTGATCCCGACGACCCGATAAGATATGATTTCGCCCTTTACAGAATCGGTCAGGAATCAAAGATTTTGCTACTCTATCCCACTCACCTTTAAAAGAGCTTCGATATCGGGTTCTTCTCCTTTGAAACTTACAAAAGACTCCATCGCTTTTCTGCTTCCTCCTTTTGTCAGGATTTCACTGTAAAAGCTCTCTGCTATTTCATCATTGAATATTCCGTTTTCTACGAACATATAAAAAGCATCAGCACTCAAAACTTCCGCCCATTTGTAGCTGTAATACCCTGCGGCGTATCCTCCTGCAAAGATGTGGGCAAATCCCCATTGAAATTTATTGTATTTTGGAGGTTTGATAACGGCTATCTCCTCTCTTGTCTCATTCAGGATATTTTGTACCTCTTTGGCATTATATCGCTTTAGATGAATCAGCATATCAAAAAGAGCAAACTCTATCTGTCTTAGCATTGCCAAAGCTGATTGAAAATTTTTGGAGATTTTCAGCTTTTTTATCATCTCTTTTGGCAAAAGTTCACCTGTTTTGTGATGATGGGCAAACATCTGCAAAACACTCTCTTCATAGGCGAAATTTTCCAAAAACTGACTCGGAAATTCCACCGCATCCCATTCCACACCGTTTATTCCGCTTACAAACGACTCCTCCACTTTGCTTAAAAGATGATGAAGAGCGTGTCCGGCTTCATGGAAAAGAGTTTCAACATCATTTGGTCTCAAAAGCGAAGGAGAATCTTCAGAAGAAGGGGCAAAATTTGCCACGATATAGGCTATGGGAAAAATCTTTTCTCTCCTTTCGTTTATATGATGAGTTACCCACTCATCCATCCACGCACCACCTCTTTTATCCTCTCTCGCTTCAAGATCAAGATAGAGTCTGCCTATCAGATCACCGTCTTTATAGAGTTCGTATGTCAAAACTTTCTCATCCCATACCAAAGCGGTTATCTTTTTGAACTCTATCTTAAAGAGTTTTTTTACAAATTCAAAAAGACCGTTTACAACTCTGTTTTTTTCAAAATACGGCATATAGTCTTCATCATTTACGCTGTATTTCTCTTTTTTCAGTTTTTCAGAATAGTAGGATAGATCAAACGGTTTTAATTCCCCGTCAAATCCTTTCTCTTTGGCAAAATCTCTCAACTCTTCAAACTCTTTCAAAGCCTGTTTGCGGCTCTTTTTTGCCAGTTCTTTCAAAAAGTTTATGATGGTTTTTGGATCTTTTGCCATCTTTTTTGCCAAAGAGAGTTGGGCATAGTTTGAAAATCCCAAAAGAGAGGCTTTTTTGTAGCGAAGATCCAAAATCTCCTCTAGTATCTTCTCGTTCTCCGGCGCTCTTGTTACATAGGCTTTATAGAGTTTTTCTCTGTTTTCTCTGTTTTTTCCGTAGGTCATATAGGCTATGTAACTTGGCTGTTGAAGGGTGAAACGATAGAGATTTTTTCCCTCTTTTTTCACTTTTGCACTCTCAAGATCACTTTTTGGAAAATCTCTCAACTCTTCCTCATCCTCTATGAACATTTCATAGGCATTTGTAGCATCCAAAAGATTTTGGGCAAATCTGTTTTGCAGATCGCTTAGAGATATCATGATCTCTTTGATCTCTTTTTGTTTTTTCTCTTCCAGCCCTACTCCGCTTAGTTCAAACTCCAAAATCAGATCTGTTAAAACCTTCTTTCTCTCTTTGTTTAAAGAGCTTTTTTCTTCTTGATATATCTCTTTAACCGCTTTGTAAAGCTCCTCGTTTTGACCGAGTTTCGCATAATATTCGGTCAAAACAGGAAGAAGGGAGGAGTAAATATCTTGAGTCTTTTTGGAATTTTTCACACTGTTTAGATGAGAAACGGGAGAGAAATAAAATCCAAGCTTCTCGTGCATAAGCTGATAGGGAGTTATAAAATTGTTATAAGTTTTCTCTTCTATACCTAAAAGTTCCTCTATCTTTTTTTCATTATCCCTGATCGTTTGTAAAACTCTCTCTTTTTGTTCTTCAAGATTACTCTCGTTTATATCAAATTCTCTAAACAAATCTCTCTCCTAATGCAAAAAGTGTCTGACACCGGTAAAATAAAGAGCGATGTTATGTTCATTTGCCGCCTCTATCACCTCATCATCTCTTATACTTCCTCCCGGTTCTATGATCGCTTTGACTTTTGCTTTTGCCGCCTCATCGATACTGTCTCTGAAAGGGAAAAAAGCTTCACTTGCCATCGCCGAACCGCTTACATCCAAACCAAGCTCGTTTGCTTTTTTCAAAGCGCATTTTGCGGCATCAACTCTGCTTGTCATCCCCATCCCGATAGCCACCATCGCCGCATCTTTTACATAAACGACACAGTTTGATTTTGTCAAAGCGGCAACTTTATAAGCTATCTCAAGATCCTTTAACTCCTCTTTGGTCGCTTCTCTTTGACTTTTTAGATCTGCATTTTTTATCTCTTCATCATCGACTCTGTCCGCATTTTGAAAAACAAAACCGCCCTCTATATGTTTAAAATCATACTCATCATCGCTGAGTGTCAGATAATCGCTCTCTTGAGTAAAAATCTTTATCCTCTTTTTCTTGGCAAAAACTTCCAAAACATCCTCATCAACATCAGCCGCTATGATTACCTCTACAAATATCTTGTTGATCTCTTCTGCCAACTCTTTATCGAGTCTGCCGTTTATGGCTACAACTCCGCCGTAAGCTGAGATTGGATCGCATTTTAGAGCTTCTGTGTAACTCTCTTTCAAACTTCCCTTTATGGCAAAACCGCAGGGGTTGGCATGTTTTACGATACAAACCGCATTTTCTTTACCGAAATTTGCAGCTATTTTGACGGCTGAATTGATATCGGTCAGGTTATTGAAACTTGCTTCGCCTTTTAGAGTTTTGAAATGTTTACTAAAAAAGTCTTCAAACTGATAAAGCGCACCTTTTTGATGCGGATTTTCTCCGTATCTTGTATCAAATACTTTCTCTCCGACGATAAATCGTTTCTTTCCAAAACCATCTTTGAATCTCTTGTTCATATAGTTTGCAATCATAGAGTCATAAGATGCCGTATGTTCAAATGCTTTGATCATAAGTTCTTTTCTAAACTCCGTATCATTTTTACCCTCTTTTAGAGTTTCCACCACTTTCTTATAATCGCCACTGTCAGTTACGATCATCACCGAATCAAAATTTTTGGCAGCACTTCTTACCATCGCAGGTCCGCCGATATCGATATTTTCTATGATCTCTTCAAAATCATCCGTTTTTGCGATAGTCTCCTTGAAAGGATAAAGATTTACACACACAAGGTCAATGCCTTCTATCTGATGTTCCTGTGCCGTTTTTTGATGTTCTTTCAGATCCCTTCTGTATAAGATGGCTCCGTGTATGTAGGGATTTAGCGTTTTTACTCTTCCGTCAAACATTTCAGGAAATTTTGTAACTTTTGATATCTCAACCGCTTTTATACCGTTTTCTTTCAAAAGCCCGTAGGTTCCGCCTGTGGATATGATCTCATATCCCAAAGAGACAAGCTCTTTGGCAAACCAAACTATATCTTTTTTATCACTGACACTCAAAAGCGCTCTCATGGTTTTAGTCCTTAGAAAATTTTTTTGCAATTGTAACGAGAATTTGTTTAATAGTAGATTTTAGGAAGATAAAAATAAAAATCCATCTTCATCCAGATATCCCTCCTCATCTGTCAAAATCCACTCATCACAAATATAGCTCTTTATCCATATCCGCCCTTTTTTCATAAAATCCAGATTCTCACCCTCATCATCGGCTATCCTGACACTTCTGCCGGGAAGTGGCATACCGACACTCTCTTTTTTGTATCCCACCTGTACTTTCCAGTAACCTGTTTCCAAAACATCAGGAAGATTTAAACAGACAAGCCCTGTTTTTTTGTGCGAATATCCCTCATAAACCGTTTTTTTAAATCTCTCTTCAAAGGCATTTTTGATATTTTGAGAAATCTTTTCAACAGTTATGATATATTTTAAACTCGAAAGCATCAGAGGATGGATCTTTTGATTTTGCACACTCACTTCCAAAAACTCTTCATTGGAAAAGAGATATTTTATATCTTCTCTTGCCACTCTTTTGCAAACCTCCATATAATCTTTTTTCTCATAACAGCAGAGAAATTTTATCTTTTTTGAAAAAGAAAGGATAGCATTTAGCAAATGGCGGGGAGGCAAAAGAGAGATGATTTTTTCATTTTTCTCAGCATTTAACAGATCCAAAAATTTTTTATTTTCAAAAGATTTAAATGACGAACTTTTTTTATACGATTCTTTAAAGGCTTCAACAGAGAGATGAAAAATTTTCTGCTTTAAAAGCGCCTTTTTCGTCAAACGAGAAAGCGGTTTTCCAAAAGCCACAACAATCTCTCTTCTTAGTATCAAACCATCCTTTACAGCCGATCTCGAAAAAACACTTCCCCTTATCCCCTCTATATAAAAAGGAACTATCAAAGTATCTTCCATATCTTTGAGTACCCTTTCAAAACCGCCTTTAAAAGTACCCTGCTGTGAGTTGTAACTGATCGTGCCTTCAGGAAAAATGCAGACAATTTCACCTTTTTTCAAAGCTTTTTTGATATTTTTTATACCTTCTCTGGCACTTTTTGACGATATCGGTATAACACCAAGCAGATCCAAAAGCCATCTGTGAAAATCAAGCATATAAATCTCTTTGTGCATAACAAATCTGATACAACGATGACAACTCATCTGAAGTATAGCCCAGTCTATCCAGCTGATATGATTTCCAAGAAGCAAAACAGCCCTGTTTTCAGGCAGATTTTTCATCCCTGCAATCTTTATCCTGTATCTCAAATGAAAGGGAAAAAGGATGATATGACAAAGCAGTTTTTTTAAAAAAGGATTTGTTATCTTCATATTGAAAGTATATCCTAAAAAAAGCTTTCTTATAAAGAGCAACTTAAAAAAATGACAGAAGAGTAAATATGGGCAGCTCTAAAAACTTATATAGCCCATATAATGTTGTTTAAAAAATATTCTACTTATTCTTGAAATTTAAAGATATTTGCTATGAAGTGTTTTATCAGCTGATGTTACGCATAAAACAATTTTACAATTGACACTTCGTTTACCTGCATACTTGTTGTCTCTATATCATTTAATCAAAAACTAAACTTTAGGTTGTTATAATTATCCGTATAATTATAGTCAATAATACAAGGATACAAAATGGTAGCATATTCTCAGGATGAATTAGTTTCATCAACAGATATATCAAAACAATTTGGTTATTATCTTTCAAATGTATCAAATGGTGTTGTTGAAAAATTGGCAATTTTGAAAAATAATAAAATTGAAGCAGTGATGATACCAACAGCAATGTATGAAAGCTTAATGGACATGCTAGATGAAAGAGAAAATATAGAAATTTTAGAAACTATCGAAAAAAGATTAAAAACACCGAAAGAAAACTATCTTGATGGTAATAAAGTTTTAAAAGAATTAAATTTATCTTTAGATGACTAATGTATAATTTTAAATTTCATCCAGATGCTTATGAAGAATTACAAAAGCTAAATAAATCTATCCAAATTCTATTTACAAAAAAACTAAAACAGATTTTAAATTCACCAGAAATTGGAATTAAACTAGGAAATAAAAATAATCTAAATTTAGCAGGATTTAAAAAAGTGTATTTTAACAATAAAAAATATAGGATAGTTTATGGAATCATTGAAGAAGAAATTATAATTTATATTATAGCAATAGGAAAAAGAGAAGAAATGGATGTTTATAAAAAAGCTGTCAGCAGAAAAAAATAATTTATTGGTTGAAATATTTCAATTTTAAAATTTTTTACTATCATTTTACCAAGGAAAACTCATCTTAAAAAAAGGTTATACCACGGGTGTTCATACTCTTTTTGCTTTTAGATGCGCACTTGAGAGTTATTTGCGCTTATCCCAAAAAAGCTGGTCAAAAACCGTTAAAATGGACAATGATGATCTTGATGTGACAAAAGGGTGTGAGATCATCGTAACCGTAAGCGATAAAAAAGATGATCTTGTTTTAAATCCTCTGCCTCAAAAACCCCATATCCTCCAAAGCAAAGACAATATCCTCTGCCTCTATGCCGGTAGAGGTGTGGGAGTAGTAACAAAAAAAGGTCTAAAAACCAAACCGAACTTTCCTGCCATCAATCCGACCCCTTTAAAAGAGATGCAAAAAATTTATAAAAGATTTATGCAAAATCACAAAGCTCTTATCCTCTACTCTTGCGTATCAGTCAAAAATGCAGAAGAGATCGCAAAAAATACAGCCAATAAAAAAGTGGGTGTTATAGGAGGTATATCGATTCTTGGAACAAGCGGTTTTGTAAAACCCGTATCATCAGAATCTTACCTTGAATCTATAAAAACAGAGATAAGATTTGCAAAAGCAAACGGTTGCAAAAAGATAGTTTTCACTATCGGAAATAGCTCTTATACAAAGGCAAAAAGAGTTTATGATGAAACAGACATTATTGAAATAGGCAATTTCGTTTATGACTCTTTTAAAATAGCCAAAGATGAGAATATAAAAGATTTTATCTTAATTGCCGGTATAGGTAAAATAACCAAAATAGCTCTTGGATTTAAAAATACCCACAACAGATTTGGTTCTATCGATTTTGATGAGATTCAAAAGTGGGTAGGAAGCGATTTTGAAGATATCGTAACTGTTAAAGGACTTTGTGAAAAACTCGACAACAGATCAAAATGCTTTTACCATACAGCGGAAAAAAGAGCAAAAGAGCAGATAAAAAAGTGGTTTAAAGAGAGTAAAATTTCTATAAATATCTCCGAAATCTTTAGCTGTCCATCTCCAAGCTCATAAGATACATATCCTCCCCGTCTATTACATCAACTTCTATACTTTTACATTGTGGGCAGCAGTATTCAAGCTCTTTTAGTTCGCTTTTTGTGTTGCATTTTCTGCATTTTATCACAACTTTTTGGATATTTATGACAAATTCACACCCCTCGCAGATAGTGTCCTCTTTGAAAGTGTCAAATGCCGTTTGCAAAAGATCAGTTTCAACCCCGCTCATAACACCTATCTTGACAACCACTTTTGTTATCTTTTTGGCATTATGTTTTATCGCCTGTTCTTCACACTGATTTAAAAGTGCCTGAACTATACTGTATTCATGCATCGATATCCTTTAATCGCTTTGGAGTAAAAATCGGACAGATTTTATATACAAACTCTCTTCTCAAACGATGAAAAGAACTGTTCTCATCCCAAAATTCGGGATACATTATTTCAAGTTCTCTCTCTTTGCAGGAGTTTATATACTCTTTGTTCTCATCCAAAAAATCCTGTTTGTCATAGATAAAATCATCATATTTATCCTCATCTTTCAAAAGATTTTGACAAAATGTATCCAAACTCTCAAAATAGTTCTCATTTTCAAAAACTTCATCAACCATTGAAATCTCTTTTGCTCTTTTGACACTTACAGGAAGAGAGTCATCTTTTAACTTTTTGCTCATCTTTTCTCCAACTCTTTTTGGAAGTGTAAAAGTGTGATATTCACTTCCGCTGAGTCCCAAAGTTTTATAATGTGGGTTTAAAACAACTCCATCTCTTGCTATAACATAATCACAGGCCAGTCCCAAAAATACACCTCCCGCTCCGGCATTTGCGCCAAATGAGGCAACAGTTATAATCTCATCGCAAAAGAGAACGGATTTTATCAGATCATTCATCGCATTGATGTTGCTCCAGCCGTCTTCTCCCTGTTTTTTGCTGTCTTCTAGGATATTTAGATGGATACCGTTACTGAAAAAATCTCTCCCTCCCATCAAAACCAAAACCTTGCACTTTTGTTTCAGATACTCTATCGCATATTTGAGTCTTATACACTGTTCACTGCCCATGGCTCCGTTATGAAAATCAAAATGAAGATAAACGACATCTCCCGCCTCTTTTGTATAAATCTCATAAAAAGTTTCATAACTTTGATCAAATATCAAAGGAAGTCTATGCTCTTTTACACCTTTTAATCTCTCTTTTAACACATAAGTTGACGGGAGTTTAAATCTTTTTGGCTCTTTTAGATGAGATATCCAAACAGCGGCATCTTTTGTTCCCACGCAGACAGCCCCGTCTCGTTTTGCCAAAATCTCTTTTACACCGCCTCTTAATTTCTTTTCATAATGCGCTCCAAATAGATAACATTCCATCCCCAAAAATTCATCTTTCACTCCGGGATAACTGTCAGCAGCGTTTATCTTTCGTATGATATCTTTCGTAGAGTCATTGAACCAGTCAATCTTTCTCTCTTTTTGGGTTAAAATTTTGTGAACGGGATTTAAGATCTGTTTTTTGGGTTTAAAAGAGGGATCTTTGATATTTTCCAAAAGCTCTTTTAACATCTTTACCGCACTGTCGCTTATCTCTTTTCGATAAAGAGAACTTTTGGGCGCTTCTCTTACAGGAAAAAAACTCTCACTGTAAATATCCCCCGCATCTATCTCTTTGTCGGCTTTCAAAAAAACAGCTCCCCATATCTTTTCCCTTTTTAACAAGGCATAATCAAGAGAGTTAGCCCCTCTGTCTCCTCTTATACCCGGATGAAAGATAAAAACAGGTATATTTTCATAAATCTCTTTTGGAACATACTTTTTTAAAAAGGGAGAGAGTATCAGATCGGGTTTGAAACTTTTTGCGGCTTTTATCATGCTCTCTTCATCAATGGCAAACTCTACGGAGAGTTTATGCCCCTCATCTTTCAGATAGCAAAAAACCTTTTGAGTCAGAGAGTTAAAAGAGGAAACGATAAAAAGGATTCTCATCTAACAGATTCTCGGTAACAGCTCACCTGTTGGAGTTTCCAAAAATCTTCTTGTTCCGTAAGAGCTTTTCAAAAGTACCTTTCCAATGTACTCATCACTTACTTTTCCTATAACAGAGGCGTTTTGATTGAACTCTTTTAAAACTTCAAAAGCGATTATCGCATCTTTTTTATTAATTGCCAAAACAAAAGTTCCCTCGTTTGCCAAAGAGAGAGCCTCAAAGCCAAGCAGTTCACAGACTCCTTTTACCTGTTCACTGACAGGTACTTTATCTTCTTCTATCTCTATACAGACACCGCTTTGTTTTGCCCATTCGTTTAAAACGGCACTGATTCCGCCCCTTGTGGCATCCCGCATGGCTGTTATCCTGATACCTTTGTCTATCAAAGCTTTTACAACCGGAAACAAAGAGGCACAGTCACTCATAAGATCACTTTGTATATCTATCCCCTCTCTTGCCGTAAATATCGCCGCTCCGTGGCATCCGATATCACGACTTACAAGGATAAGATCATCTTTGCCCAAAGCGTTGGCACTGATATCAGAAACCAAAATCTCTCCGATTGCAGAAGTGTTTATAAAAATCTTATCAACACTCCCTTTTGGAACTACTTTGGTATCTCCGCTTACGATCACGGCAGAGTTTGTCTCCAGCTCTTTTTTCATACTCCTTACGATCTTTTGCAGTTCTCTTGTACCAAATCCCTCTTCAAGTATCACCGAAAAAGTAAGATAAAGCGGTTTTGCTCCCATCATCGCAAGATCATTGCAACTGCCGCAAACAGAGAGTTTTCCTATATCACCGCCGTTGAAAAAAAGAGGTGTAACGGTAAAACTGTCGGTTGTAAAAGCAAGTTTTCCGTCCTCTATAACCGCCGCATCCTCACTTTTTTGCAAAATGTCATTTTTGAAAGCTTTGTAAAAAACCTCTTTTATCAGACGGTTGTTCTCTTCCCCTCCGTTTCCGTGAGCCAAAGTTATCTCTTTATCCATTCCTCTTTCCCTGTTTCAAAAAATTTCCGTATTTGTAGTATGCCGCACATGCTCCCTCACTGCTGACCATACAACTGCCTATCGGGTTTTCCGGTTTACACGCAGTGCCAAAAACCGTACATTCTGTAGGTTTTGCCATACCTCTTAGTATATCTCCACAGATACAGAGCTTATGATCTTCTATCTCTTCAAGAGGCAGGATATCTTTATAGATATATTCGGCATCATATTTTTTGTACTCATCTTTTAGTTTCAGAGCGCTTTTTGGGATATTTCCCAAACCTCTCCACTTAAAAAGCTCTCTTTTTTCAAAGTACCTGTCTATCATCTCTCTTGCTCTTATATTTCCTTCAAAAGTTACAACCCTTTTGTACTGAATCTCAAGTTCGCATCTGTTTTGCAAAAACTGTTTTACGATCATAGAGATACCCTCCATCACATCAACCGGTTCAAATCCCGCTACAACAACGGGACGATTATAGGATTTTGGAAAAATCTCATATATTCTGCTTCCGGCTATCACACTGACATGGCTGGGACCTAAAAATGCATCTATTTGATTGTTGTAACTGTCCACATGGACATCTCTGCTGTCTATCAACTCTTTCATAACTTCGGGAACCGTTACATGATTGATATGAAAAAATATGTTTTTTATATCTCTTTTTATCACGATATCCAAAAGTGCCGCCGTCATGGGAGTAGTAGTTTCAAATCCTATGGCAAAAAATATAATCTTTTTATCAGGATGCTCTTTTGCTATCTTCAAAGTATCCATCGGAGAATAGACAAATCTCACATCGGCACCCTTGCTTCTTGCTTTTTGCAAACTGCCGTTACTGCCGGGAACTTTTATCATATCCCCCAAAGTAACCAAAATAACATCTTCTTGCATACTGAGGATATAGGCATGATCTATCCTCTCTTTTGGCATGATACAGACAGGACAGCCCGGACCGTGTATAAAATCGATATTTTCAGGCAAAAGCTGCAAAAGACCGTATTTCATAATCGTATGGGTATGACCTCCGCATACCTCCATGATATTTATATCTCTTTTGAGTTTTTTTGCATCTTCTTCTATAATCTTTGCAAATGATTTTATGGTTTTTGGATCCCTGAAATCATCATAAAGATTTTTAAGCTCCAATCTATCCATCAAAATCCATCTTTTCCAGAATCTCTTTATAAACTTTTATAGACTCTTTTGCATCCTCCTCATCTATTTTGTTCATAACAAAACCTATATGCAAAAGTACAAAATCCCCCTCTTTTACCTCTCCCTCCTGCATCAAATCCAAACTTGCTTTTCTTTTAACTCCCATCGTATCAACAACGGCGATATTTTTCTCCTCATCTATTTCAACAACTTTTGAAGGTATGGAAAGGCACATTATCTCATCTCCATTTTAAATTTTATCCACTCAGCCACTCTTTTTAGACTCTCTTTGTTTTTGATACTGACTTCTAAAATATCTACATTTGGCTTCAGTTTTCTTGCATTTTGTTTCTCTTTTTTTATATCATATTCAAAATACGGCAAAAGATCGGTTTTTGTAAAGAGAACAAGATCGGCTTTTCTAAACATAACCGGATATTTTATTATCTTGTCTTCTCCTTCGGGAATACTTACAAGAACGATATTTAGATGAGCTCCCACATCATAACTTGCAGGACAGACCAGATTGCCCACATTTTCTATAAAACAGACATCTATATCTTCAAGAGGCAGATGATGAAGCCCCTTATGCACCATAAAAGCATCCAGATGACATGCCGAACCGGTTTGAATCTGCTGTGAGGGAATACCTTTTTTGATCAGTCTCTGGGCATCTTTGTTTGTTTCAAGATCTCCCTCTACAACACCGAATTTAAAATCACAAACATCGCTTAAATGTTCAAGAAGAGTTGTTTTTCCGCTTCCGGGGCTACTCATGAGATTTATAGCCAAAACATTGTGTTTGTCAAAATGTTCTCTGTTGTGTTTTGCTTCGTGATCGTTTTTATCAAGGATTTTTGTTATAACCGAAATAGTTTTTTCATCATTTAGCTGAGGATTTGAATGAATCTGCTCAAGTGATCCTTCATGGTGATGATGTTCATGTTCGTGGGAATGTTCGGTGATGCTGCAACCGCAATCTTTACACATTTTATTCTCCTAATGAATGATTATTCATATATTAAGGAAAATAAGATTAAAGAGAGGTTAAAAGTAAAAATCAATCAACTTTTATATCGCTTATACCGTCTATAAATTTTCTGATAATCGGATTGTCGGTTGTTTTAAAAAATTCGGGATTATCTGCCGCTATGATTTTGCCTTCATAGATCATAGCCATCTTATCGGCTATCTTGAAACTCTCTTTGATATCATGACTGATAACGACCGATGTGGTTCCGAGTTCATGCTGAAGTTTCAATATCATTCTGCTTATAAGATCGCTTGTTATGGGATCAAGTCCGGAAGTCGGTTCATCATAGAGTATGATTTCGGGATTTAGGATAATGGTTCTTGCAAGACCGGCTCTTTTTTGCATACCGCCGCTTAATTCGTCAGGATAGAGATGAGCCACCTCATCATATTTAAGTCCCACCATATCAAGGCGTTTTCTTACCTCGTACTCTATCTCTTTTTTACCGAGTTTTGTATGCTCTTTTAGAGGAAAAGCGGTATTTTCAAAGATATTCATACTGTCAAAAAGCGCTCCGCTTTGAAATAAAAATCCAACCTTCTTTCTGACTCTGTATATATCATCTTCATTTGCAGAAGCAATATTGATCCCGTCCACCCAGACATCGCCGCTGTCTGGTTTTAAAAGACCTACCATATGTTTTATGACAGTTGATTTTCCGCTGCCGGAAGGACCTAAAATAACCGTCGTTTTTTTAGGTTCTATCTCCAGATCGATACCTCTTAAAACTCTCTTTTTACCAAAACTCTTATGCACATCTACCAATCTAATCATAAACTCTTCTCTTTGAAATTTATAACAAATCCTCTATCCAAAGAGGCCAAATCTTTATAAAAAAAATACTCTTTTATACCCTCTTTTTTAAAAAACTCTTCCATACTCTCTTTTTGATCATATCCCATCTCGCAGACAAGATGTTTTGCCTCTTTCTCTTTTGCAATTTTTACTATCCTTTTTAGCATCTCATCTCCGGTTTTACCACCATACAGTGCCTCTTTTGGCTCTTTTTCAACACTTTTATCAAGTTTGAAATCATCGGCTATATAGGGAGGATTTGATATGATGATATCAAATTTTTGCTTAACCGTATCCAAATAGGGTCTGTTTACAAAGCTTATCCTCTCTTGCACTTTATACTTTTTGGCATTGATCTTTGCGCATTTTATCGCTTCTGTTGAAATATCGGTAGCGGTAATTTTGATATCATCCGTAAAAAGAGCAATTATCACGGAAATTATCCCGCTGCCGACTCCAATCTCCGCTATATCGGGAGGTTTTTTATAGCGTTTGATGATATCAAGAACATGATCGATCAAAAGCTCCGTTTCGGGACGGGGGATCAAAACCCCTTTTTTTATATAAAATTTTCTTGAATAAAAAGAGACCTCGTTTGTTATATATTCAAGAGGTTCATATTCCGCTCTTCTTTTTACAAGTTCAAAATACTCTTTCTCTTTTTCAAGTTTTTTGTTTTCGTTTACAACAAGATCTATCCTGTCCTTTTTTAACAAAAAAGAGAGAAGTATCTGAGCCTCAAGATAAGGTCTTTGCATATCTTTTAAAAGCAAAGAGGCTTCCAAAAGAGCCTCTTTTATCGTAAATGTTCGCAACTGCCTTCCATTGCCTCTTTTTCTTCCTCTTTTGCAAAATCGTAACCAAGCCGTTTCAATCTCTCAAGAAGAGGAGGATGTGTAAAATAAAAAAAGATATACAGCGGATGACTTCGTGGAAAACTCTTGTTCTCCTCCGCCAGTTTCATAAGAGCTGTTGCAAGGTCTCTTTTGCTGACACTCTCCGCCCCGTATTCATCGGCTTCAAACTCGTTTTTTCTGCTGACAAGTCCCATCACCGGAAGAAGAACAAACATAACAAGGGGTGATAAAAGCAAAAATATCGATATAACTCCATAAGGAGTATCTCCTGTATTGAACGCATCAAAAACACTTTTTGGAAGATTTCCAAAAATCGCAAACATAACAAAAAGCAACAAAGCGGTTATAAAGATGTTTTTGTAAATATCTTTGTGTTTAAAGTGTCCGAGTTCATGCCCCAAAACCGCCAAAAGCTCTTTTTTGTCAAGCTTTTTTATCAAAGTATCAAACAAAACAACTCTTTTTGCTTTGCCTATCCCTCCAAAGTAGGCATTTAGGCGGTTGTCTCTTTTACTCGCATCTATCGTAAAAACTCCCTCACTTTTGAGTCCTGCTTTTTTCATCAGATCCTCTATTGCCTCTTTTAGATCCATATCTTCCAAAATCGTAAATTTGTTGAAGATAGGCGCTATGAGAGTGGGATAGATCATATTGATAAAAACAACCACTGCAAATAAAAAGACAAAACCCCACAGCCACCAGTTTGAAAAATTGAGCATTATCAAACTTATGATCCAGACAATCAACGATCCAAATATCAAAAACAAAATCCCGCTTTTTAGAGTATCGGTGATAAAAAGTTTGACACTCATATTGCTAAAACCGTATTTTTTATCCAATACGAAACTTTTATACAAAGAAAAAGGAAGAGATGCAAGATAATTGATGATGATAAAAAGATCGATAAAAACAACTGATTTTAATGCAATATCTTTGATATTTATCAAATTATCAAGCCAATTTAGACCAAATCCCATCCAAAAAAGAAACAGAGCATAATCAACAAGAAGAGATAAGATCTCCATCCTCTCGGTTGATATTTTATAATTTGCAGCTTTGAAATAACTTGAGGGTTTTAAAATAACAGCCGTCATATTTTTGGCTTTTGCCACATAGCCTATCTCCATAACAGCTATATAAATTTTTAACAGAACATAGATAAAGTATATTATTCCTATCGTAAATACCATGATTTCCTTTCCGGTTTTTAAAAGTGGCTTATTATAGCATATTTAGGAATATGAAATTCTCGACACTATGACAAATTTAAGATAAGGCCGTTTAAAACCACTGTTAAGAATTTTAAACGACCTATTTTAATTAGTTGTATTTATCTACCAACACACCAGATTCCAAGGCAAATTTTTTAAATTCATCAGATTTTAAAAACTGATCGATCATCTCATCTCTGCTTACACCGCTTTGAAGTTGATTTAACCAGTATGTTTTTCCGGCATCATCGGCATCTCTGCCCATCAAAGTTTCATAAACAACAGAGATAAACTCTTCATCTGTCAAATTTTGATTTTTAAATTCATCCGAGCTGAAAAATTGTTTTGCCACCTCTTTTGCGCTTTTTCGAGCCTCTTTCAACTCTTTTGACCAATAACCGCTTCCATTTGGATCGGCATCTCTTTTTAAAGCTTTTGTATAAAATCTCTCTACAAAATCTTTTACTTTATCACTGGACTCTATATCGTATGATTTTGCAAGAGCATCAAATTCATTTGCATCCAAAAAACTGTTTAAAAGTTCATCTCTGCTCATACCTTCATCAAGTTTGGTTTTCCAAAAATCAACACCGGCATCATCAGCCTCTCTTCCCATGATAACTTTATAAACAATTTTTACAAAATCTTCATTGTTCAGATTTTTACTTTTAAATTCATCAGAATTAAAAAACTGTTTTGCTATATCTTTGGCACTCATATCCTTGCTTGAAAGCTCTTCTGCCCAATAGTTATATCCACCCTCTTCGGGGGTTCTTGTCAAAAGTTCTGTATAAAATCTTTTAACAAATTGTGCAACTTTTTTGCTTTGATCTCTTTTTTGATCCTCATCACCGTTTAAAGCATCATCGATATTATCGCTGTTTACTTTACTTTCAAAATCATCGGAAGATATCACATCATAAAACATCTCTTCTCTTGTCATATCCGCATCCTGAAGTTTTTTTACAAGTGCTTCCGTCTCCTCCTGAGTCAACTCCTGATCTAGCAATACATCATAAAGTTTGGTTACAAACTCATTATCACTCAATTTTGCTCCATCATCAAAGAAAAGTTCTTTATAAACTTCACTCAATGATTTTCCATTTTCATATTTTTTCATTGAATCTTTTAATTTATCGGTATCAAAATCATCATCGAAAAATTTTTCCAAATGATCTTTTAAATGATCCTCCACATGAGAAGTATCCGCACTTTTTGTCGTTACAGTTTTGGTAACACCGTCTCCCTCTCCAAATTCGTTAAAAGGTTTGATCTCATAGGTATATTCTTTACCGGCTTGTAAATCAGTATCTCTAAACTCGGTACTGTTTGGAGGAAGAATTTTGATAAGTTCTCCATCTCTGAATACTTTATATCCAAGTTCGTTATCAGTATTGTCTTCCCACTTGAGTTTTACACTTTTTGTTGATTCTTTTGCATGAGAAAAGTCCGGTTTTGAAGGAGGCTTATGCTCACCAAAATCTGAATGTTTGCCACTTTGTTCACCGTCATTATCATCATCGTCATGAGGATTGTCAGGCATTTGCGGAGAGTGTATTGCACCACCGTTTCCATCGTCATTGGAAGAGTCTCCACCTCCGCTCCCACTCGAAGAGCCATCACCACTGCTGCTTCCACCGCCGCTGGAATGTGAACTTGAACCGCCACTTGAACCGCTTGAAGAACCTCCGCTGCTGCTTCCTCCTCCGCTGGAATGTGAACTTGAACCGCCACTTGAACCGCTTGAAGAACCTCCGCTGCTGCTTCCTCCTCCGCTTGAGTGGGAACCTGAACCTCCGCTACTAAAACCGCTTCCTCCAAATCTGACATCTGCATTTGAAGAGCTTACCAAAAATGCGCAAAGTATTGATGATAATAAAATTTTTCTCATAGAAATTCCTTTAGTTTAATTTAAAGTGAAATATTATTTTACTCTAAAAGAGTTAACTAAGTGTTAACACCCTGTCCAAGAAAAAGTTCCTGTTAACGCAGAGTTAACATTTATATCGTATAATCATTACATCTTAAGTATTACAATAAAAGGAGAATTTCAAAATGAAAAATATAGTAGCAAGTTCGATCCTACTTTTAGCTATTTGCAGTTTTGCAACTGAGGGAAGTAAACTGTTTGATCAAAAATGTTCAATATGTCATATCAAAACCAAACCGACACCACAGATAAGACAGACAATGGTAGCCCCTCCGATAATGGGAGTAATGTTTCATATCAAGGAAAAGTATTCAAACAAAGATGAAGCTGTTAAATTTATATCCGATTATGTCATAAATCCTTCAAAAGACAAAGCTCTTTGTTTGCCAAAATCTATCAAAAGATTTGGTCTGATGCCTTCTCAAAAAGAGAATGTTACCAAAGAGGAACTAAAAGAAATCGCAGAGTATATATACGACAACTTCCCTCCAAAAAGTTATAAACATCCTAAAATGATGAAATAATTTTTTGACTACAAAACGAAGGCTTTAAGCCTTCGTTTTATTTATGTTCATTTTTGAAAAAAAGCAGATAAAACCCCGGTAAAACAAGTAGTGTAAGGATAGTTGAACTAATAATTCCTCCTGTTACAACAACAGATAACGGATATTGTATCTCACTACCGACACCTTTTACAAATAAAAGAGGAAGTATCCCAAAAAGTGTGGTAGATGCCGTCATTAAAACCGGTCTCAATCTAAGAAGTGTAGCTTCCTTTAAAAGGTCAATCAATTTGACATGTGGAAACTTCTCTCTTAATTGATCAATAAAACTAACTAAAACAATACCGTTTAATACCGCTATTGCAAATATTATAATAAAACCTATAATTGCCGAAACGCTAAGATATATATCTCCTATAAAAATTGCGATCATACCTCCAATAAGTCCCAAAGGAATACCAATTAAAATAAGCAAAGCTTTTTTCAGCGAATTAAAAGCCGTATAGAGAAGTAAAATAATTAAAAGAATGGTGGAAGGAATAATAATCATCAATTTTTTTTGAGCTTCCTGCATATTTTTAAAATCTCCCGCCCAACTAATATAATATCCAACCGGCAGTTTAATATCCTTTTTTATTATTTCATTTGCTTCCTTTACAAATGAAGCAATATCCCTGTTCTCCACTTCCATAGAGATAACCATATAACGATTTAAATTTTCTCTTTTTATAAATGAAGGTCCTTGCAAAATTTCTATATTACAAATATCCAAAAGCTTTACCATTTTACCGCTTTTGCTTCTTATCATTGTATTTTTTAAACTATCTATATTTTTTTTAGCATTTTTTAATTTTGCAACTACTCCAAATCTTTTAATCCCCTCTATTTTTTCCGTAATTTTTTCTTCTCCTATCCCCTTTCTAATAAGTTGCATAATATCTTCTATAGTTATTCCATATCTTGCCAATGCTAAAAAATTGGGAATTATTTTAATTTCGGCTTGACCGAGTTGAGATTCGGTTTCAATATGCTTAAGACCTCTTATATTTTCCAAAGCTTTTTTAATATCGGCTGCTATAATATTGAGTTTTTTCTGATCTTCCCCAAATATCTTTATGGCAAGTTCCGCTTGAATACCCTCCAAAAGTTCTTCTATTCTCATAGCAATAGGTTGAGTCGGAACAAATTGAATATAAGCAAATTTTTTAGAAAGGTCTTCAGTTATCTTATCATCTAATCTTTCTATATCAATTCCTTCATTCAATGTAAGCAATATTTCCATATAATTTGACTGTGCCGTTTCACCCTTTTCACTTCTTCCTATCATCGCCAAAACACTTTTAACCTCATCATAATTTTTCAAAATATATTTTTCTATCTCTTTTGAATTTTTTACATTTTGAGAAAGAGATGTTCCCGGTATCGCTATAACTCTATACATAATGGATTCTTCATTGAGTTTGGGTATAAACTCTTTTCCTACCATACTCATCTGATAAAGAAGAATAAAAAATATAAAAGAGATTAATGTGATTATACTTTTTGTATATTTTAAACAAAAAGTCAAAACAGGACTATATATCTTTTTTATAAATATCATAAAGGGACTTATCCTGTGCCGTGTCGGCTTTAGGAACAAAAAGGAGACAATAGGAACCATGATAAGAGCAACAACCAAAGATCCAATCATAACAAAAACTATATTCATAGCCATTGGAGAGTAAAGTTTTCCGGCAAGACCCTCAAGACTCAAAAGTGGTATAAAAATTGCCATAATAACCAAAAGAGCAAAAATAACCGGCTTTACAACCTCTTTCGTACCTTTACTTATAATCTCTAAAAGAGAGTCGTTTTTATTTTCATGAATAAGCCTAAAATTATTTTCAACTACTACAATTGTTGCATCAACTATCATTCCTATTGCAATAGCAAGACCGCTTAAACTCATGAGATTTGCACTTATCTCAAACCATTTCATCAGTAAAAAAGCTATAAAAATAGAAAAAGGCAGAGATAAAACAACGATAAAAGCACTTCTTATTTCAAATAAAAACAGTACCAAAACAGCAACAACCAAAATCGAACCGCCTATCAATGCATTTTTCATTGTATCGATTGCCTTTCTTGTAATATTGCTTCGATCATATATGATCTCTATCTCGATACCCTTTGGTAAAGTAGCATTTATAAGAAGAATCCGTTCTTTTAATTTTTCAACTACTTTGGCGGCATTGGTACCACTTCTTTGCAAAACCATTCCAAACACTGCCTCTTTTGCATCAACTGTTACTGCACCAAATCTCATCTCTTTTGCCACTTTGACTTCTGCCAAATCTTTTATCGTAACGGCTTTTGCATCTTCTGCTTTTACAACTACATTTTTTATATCTTCCAAATTTTTAAGAAGGCCGACTCCTCTTATAAGATATTGCTCTTTATTAAATTCCAGATACTGTCCTCCCGCTACCTGATTACTTTTAGATAGCGCTTCTACAATCTCCTGGTAAGTTATACCCAAAGCCTGAAGTCTTTTAGGTTCAATCAAAACTTCATACTGTTTTTTAAAACCTCCCCATCCTATAACCTCTTCCACACCGTTAACCGATTTGAACATAGGAGTTATTACATAATCTTGCAGTTCTCTGAGTTTGGTTAGAGAAAATTTTGAATCTTTAGTTCTCAACCGATACCATAAAATCTGTCCAAGACCGGTAGTATTAGGACCAATAGACGGTTTCCCCCAGCCCTTTGGAATATCAACATTTTGAAGTCTTTCTAAAACCTGTCTCCTTAAAAAGTAAATATCATAAGCATCATCAAAAAAAACAGATACATAAGAGAGTCCAAATAATGAGTTGGACATAATAGATTTAATACCCGGCAATCCCGATAAAGAAGATTCTATAGGATATGTTATAAGTTTTTCTATATCTTTTGCCGAATTACCGGGACTTTCAGTATATATAACCACTTGTTTGGGTGTAATATCGGGAAACGCATCTACCGGAATATCCCTATAAGCTTTATATCCAAAAACCACGATAATTGTAAAAAGGGTTAAAATAAGAAGTTTATATTTTATAAGCTGTTTAAAAAAAGTTTCCATTTTTACCCCTTAATGACCATGTTCACCAAGCTTTGATTTTAAAATCAAAGACTTCACAAAATAGACTCCCTCACTTACATACTCTTCACCGCTTTTTAACCCTTTGATAATCGCTTTATCTCCCAAAAATTCCACTACCTTTACAACTTTTGGTTCATATAATATTTCATGATGTTCCTCTTTATGTTTGTGAAGATGATCTTCTTCATCTTCTTCTTTCGGTATAAACACAACCCAATTTCCTTCCATCATTGTAAGAGCTGTTTGTTTGATAACTTTTTCTCTTTTATAAGGTAAAACCTCTATCTTCATAAGAGCATATGCGTTTAGTAAAAAAGGTTTTTCTCCATTTTCAATGCTAAATAGGAGTTTTGCCTGTTGTGTTTCTTCGTCAACTTTGGGTAAAAGCTGTAAAAAGGAGCATCTATATCTTTTATTTGATAAAATAAGTTCTCCTTTTATATTTTTTGGAAGATTTAATGCTTCATCTATATTTAAATAAGCCATCGCAAAAAACTTTTTATTACCAAGTACTGATACAATAGGAGTAAAAGGATCAACATTACTATGAAGAGATATAAAAATCTTATCTACTCTTCCCTCTGTATGGGCTTTAACTATAAAAGTATCAATAGCAGAATCCAATTTTTCTATCCCTAAAGTTTTTAGTTGCATTTTTAAACTAAGATATCTTGAATTTAAATTTTCAAGTTTCATCCTTTCTTGCTCCAAATCCCTACTTGCCGTAAGCCCTTTTTCAAAAAGTTTTTTCAAATTTTCAAATCTTTTGTTTTGAGATTGAAGCTCTTTTCTCAATCCCAAAAATTCAGAACTCATTTTTGAAATTGTTAATGATTTTATTTTAGCAACAGGAGATCCTTTTTTTACAAAATCCCCCGTATTTATAAAATACTTTTCAATATGCCCTCCTATTTGAGATACAATATTTTGACTTTGATTATTAAGCTGAATAATTTTGGCATTTGTTTTTAAAATTTTTCCAATCAGCTCTTCTCTAACCGTATCTGTTTTTATTTCACTTGCATACAGGTTTAAAATCAAAAACAGTAAAAGTAATATTTTATTCATTATAAGCCCCTTGTAAATATTTTAATTTGATAATTTCCAGATTTAGATAAAAGAGAGTATCCAATATAAAACCATCTATTTTTAAAAGATTGTTCTTTGAGAGTAAAAGCTCTATCAATGAGCTTTTATCTATTTTATATCCCTCTTCATATAGATTTAACAGCTTTTTTTGATCTCTTTTTAGTTCTGTCAAAGAGTTATACTCTTTTTTTAAATCCAAAACTTTCTCTTTTAAATTTCTAAGAGTTATTTTCAGTCTCTTTTTTAAAAGTTCCTCTTCATATTTGACTTTTTTTGCATTTATCAAAGATAACTCTCTTTCCTCTTTCTTTTTGTTAAATATGGGTAAAGGAAATGAAACACCGATCTTTATTACATCTTGATCCGGCTCTTTTTCAAATTCACTAAAAAGTTCATAATTGTCAATCGTATGAGAATTTACCTCCACCTCTTTTAGAAAATAATCCCTTTTTATTCGGTATATAAGGAGTTCCTGATTTTGAAGCTCCCTATTTTTAAAATCCTCAAAAGTATATAAAAATGATGAACTGTCCAGATCAGCATCAACATTTGCATACTCCAAAAGTTTAAAATATGCTTTTTTTACAACTCTTTGCTGCATCAAAAGCTGATTTTCAATTCTCTTTTTTTCAAGAGCCAATTTCAAAATCTCTGCTTTTGTTTCATTCCCTCTTTTAAATTTATCTTTCACTATATTTAAAAGAGAATCTGCTATTTTTATTTCATTTTTCAAAAGAGAAATTTTTGATTTTTCATAGATATATTCAGTATATAATTTTTCCAAAGAAGCTATAAAAGAGGCCTTTTCTTTTTTATAAATACTCTTTGTCAAATTGATATCTAATAACGAAAGTTTTTTAGAGTCATCTTTGAAACTCTTTGGTAAAACCGACATATTGATTGATATAGCATATCCTAAATTATAAGATTCATTTTTGGATTTAAATCTATTCATTTGAAAATCCAATTTTGGATTATTGGATCTTGTTTTGATCCTGTTTTGAATAATGCTTTTTTTTATCGATAAAGCTTTTGAAACAAAAATATTTTTTACAGCTTTGTCTTTAAATTCTTCAAAACCAATCCCAAAAAGGAACAAAGGAAACAGAAAAACTATAAATTTTTTCATCTGTATTCCTTAGAAAGCACTTTTGCATTAAAAGCATTGATTTTGATTTTACATGACTCCGTAAAAACCACATAGTAAAGCATAAGTCCACAATGCGTTAGAAACAGACTTTTTATTTTTTCGTTATGGCAGATTTTGGAAGCAATTTCTTTTGCTTTTTGCTCATCTGTTTTACATAATCTACGCATGTTTCTCTTCTTTTTCATTTTAAGAGCAGGTCTGTTATTTGCATTGTGTATTCTAAAATGTTCAGAAAAACTCATTTTTTCCTGCGCAAAAACCAAGGTTGAAAGCAGTATCAACAGGTATAAATATTTCATTGCATATCCTTTTTTAATATATATGATTTTTTTTATGATAAATTGTGATGAATTAAAAAAAGTTATGCTTTTGGAGGTTTAAACAAGAGAATTATAATCTTAAGCTTATAGAGTTTATCATGATAATTAATTGGAGTTTTTTTATAAAAATATCCCAATTGAATTTGAAAATTTTCAAAAATCGCACTTAAATGAAAAAGGTGGTGAAAATCACACAAATCCCCATGTTCTACGGGTTGAGAAACTTCTACAACATACTCTTTCAGTTCTGTTTGATGATCTGTATGGTGTATAAAATAAGGATGAATGACATTAATAAAAACAGAAAACAATAACATAACAACAATAAGCTTTTTCATAATAAAAAATTATATCTAAATTGTAAAAAAGTTGCAATGATTAAAAAAAACAGCACGGAGTTATAAAATCTCCATCCCCTTGCATTTGTGCAGATATTTATCTCTGGTGCCGTGCTTTTAAAGCTTTGATTGATGTTTCTATTTTAACATCCATCGTTGATTGCTTCTTCCATGACACGGCCATGTGATTAGTTTGGCACCAGGAGATGAATTTGATTTGGCTATATCTATGCAATAATTATTTAAGCGAGATTTTAATTCTCCGTTATCATAATACCACTGTTGATTACTTTTCCCATGACACGGCCATGTAATAAGCTGTGCTCCCGCTGATGAATCTGCACCGGAAATATCTATACAGTATCCGTTTAAAGCAGATCTAATCTGTCCGTTGTCATAATACCACTGTTGATTGCTTTTCCCATGACACGGCCATGTGATAAGCTGCGCTCCTGCCGATGAATCTGCACCGGAAATATCTATACAGTATCCGTTCATTTTGGAGACAATCATTTTAAAATTGTCAAAGACGGGAGGATTGGGAGAAGGAGACGGAGGAGTATAATCATCAATAACCGTTAAAGTAAAACTGTCTTGAGAAGATAAATCATCATTATCGGTTACAGTCAGTTTTATCTCAAACTTTCCTACTGAATCAGGAGTAATTTTCAACTTTTTTTCATACCCTAAAATATAATTATCCACGCTCCATTGATATTGCACAATATATCCGTCAAGATCCATGCTATTTGACCCGTCAAGGATAACACTTTGTCCTATTTTTATCTGTTTGTCACTTCCTGCATCAGCAACAGGAGGCTCTTTTACACTTTTTAGAGGTACTATAACAGTAACCTGTTCAAGATACAAAGGATTATAACATCTGTTTCTATCTTTTTCCCATCCTGTTTTGACACAGAAATAGTCATTGTTATCATAAATATCATCTATATATTTATATGCAACGGCAGAATGAAAGAAATTTTGTGACAAAATAACGATACTTGCCAAAATCGGTCTGTTGGAATATATTTCCCTCATAAGTGTCATCCATGCACTGAAAGGATCTTCTCTCACAGCGATATAGGCATAAGATTCAGGATATCCCCTCTCTTCCACATAATGAATTCCCTGCGCCATATTTGAACGGGGAGTTGCTCCACTATCATCGCTATCGCAAAATGTACCCAGATATTCTCTCAATCTTTTGATCATATACCTTACATCCGGATCAGATGTATTTATATTGTCATTATCATAAGCACTTCCTACCATTTTCGGAAATCCGTTTCTATCCCAATATTCTAAAAGTATAGCCCATGCTACAGGAGAGCATCCCGCAACGCAATATCCGTTGTTTGACCAGTTTCTATACTCTTGGTAAAAATTGCTGAAATTATACCTTCCCATATTTTTTGT
>Ga0256914_1001124_pt1 | contig 25326 bp, 25 predicted proteins | sample HulkmetaG_FD_191571 | JGI IMG/M metagenome (GOLD analysis project Ga0256914, IMG submission 191571) | Hydrothermal chimney microbial communities from Main Endeavour vent field at the Juan de Fuca Ridge, Pacific Ocean - Hulk | ecosystem: Environmental > Aquatic > Marine > Hydrothermal vents ... | reverse complement strand
ATGCACATAAAAATCTCTATTACATTCTAAAACAGTTAAAATATCAAGGTATATCTATCTATATAATGATAGATGAGTATGATAATTTTATAAATAATTTGCTAATGCATAGTCAGAGTGATTATAAAAAGTTAGTTAGTAGCAAAGATGAAGCGATTTATAAAGAGTTTTTTAAACTTCTAAAAGCTGGAACAAGTGATAATGGTTCAGCTATAAAAAAGATGTTTATAACAGGTGTTAGCCCTCTAGCGATGTATGATGTAACAAGTGGAAGCAATATCGGAACAAATATCACCAATGAGTATCTATTTAATAATGCTGTGGGGGTGACAAAAGAGGAGTTACAAAAGATTATTGATTATTATAGTTTGGATATGAGTTCAGTAGATATTGATGCTTGGTATAACCATTATAGATTTAACAGAAGAGTAAAAGAGACGATTTATAATACCGATATGATTTTATATTATATAAAGAGTCTGCTTTTGACTGGAGATGCACCTGAAAATTTGGTTGACCTAAATGTACGAACCGATTATAGCAAACTAAGATATTTGGTCTATACCGATAATAGATTAAATGGAAACTTTAGCATCCTCCAAAAGCTATTTGGAAATGGGTTTATAACCACAATGGAGATAAAAGATAGCTTTAGTGCTTTTGAATTAAAAGAGAGCAGTAATTTTGTCTCACTACTTTACTACTTGGGGCTTGTAACGATAGATAAATATTATAGAGGCAGATACTATTTAAAGATACCAAACCAAACAATCCAGCGAATTATGGCAGAGTATATTCAAAAGGCATTTAATGAGAGTAAGATTTTTGATATTGATTTAAATGAGTTCAAAGACACAATAGCTGATTTTGCTTATGATAGCTCTTTGGGTGTGTTTCATTATCTAGCAAATGAGATAAAAGAACGCTCAAAAGTGAGAGATTATATTACTGGTGAAAATTTTGTAAAAGGGTTTTTTGTTGCCTATTTGGGATTGAGTCCATACTATGCAGTATTGACAGAAGAGGAGAGAAATAAGGGGTTTGTAGATATATATCTAAAAAAAGCTCCAAATGTGGAAGATGATATAACAGAGGGGTTGATTGAGTTGAAATATATTCCACGGAGTAAATATAGTGAGGATAAATTGGATGAGTATGTGAAACAAGCTAAAAAGCAACTTGTTCAGTATAGTCCTCAAAATAGTGAGATGGGTGTGGTTGTGGTGTTTAAGGGGTGGGAGATGGTCTATTGTGAGAGGGTTTGATTTGAAAAAATATATCCAAACAAAAGAATTTTACACTGTAATTAGCATTACAATACCAAAAATAGACAGGGCTTTATATGATTGATGGCAAAATACGCAGACTTCACCTAATTGAATGTAGGCGAATTATGGGATTTGCAGATGATTTTAAACTGCATTCAAATAGAAATGTCTGCTATCGACAATTTGGTAATGCTGTGGTTGTGAATGTGGTTAGGGCTATTGTGGAAGAGATTGTTAGGAGTGGATGCTTGGAGGTTGATTGTTTGTGGGATGAGGTAGCTTCTTAGATGAATTTCAAGTCAAAAAAAGAGTCAACAGAAATTCAAAACCGAGTTAGTAAATATTTTATAGAATGACTCTTATTTATATTATCTACTAGAGTTATAATCACTTTTCTCTCCTAAATATAAGACTCCACTATTTTGGTTAATTTTAAAATCAAATTTTTCAAAAAAATCCATACCTAATAGTCCATCAGAGTCTTCTCTTTTAAATGGAGCGATAGTGAGTTGAAAATTTTTTAATTCCAAATCAGCTATTGATAGAGTATCAGCTTTGGCTAAGTGAGCAATAATATCTCCTCCTGCTGTATTAAGAAGTATCTCTTTTCCTAATATTAGTGATGGTACTTTATCACTATCTATGAATGTATAACTTGCACCTGTATCAAGCAGTAGTGTTACAGGAGTTTGATTGATACTTAAATCTATACCATATTGTGAACCAATTTTTTTTAGAGAGATAATATGTGTATAGTGTTGTACCTCTCTCTCTTTGTTTTCTATATTTTTTAGTATGCTCTTAGCATTTGTACTATATATAGAATCATCACTTATCTCTTCTAGTAGCTTTTTAGACTCTTCATAATTATCTAATTCATTATATAATTTGGCTAATCTAATTATATATTTCTCATTATCTATATTTTTATTAATCATCTCTTCGAAAAATGAGATTAATTTTACAAAATCTTTGGAATTTTCAAGATATTTAACATAATTTTCAATAGTGATATTTAAGTCACTATCAATAACCTTTGAACTCTGATTATCTTTGAGTTCAAATAGTAGTTCTAATGCTTTTTGAAACTCTTTATTATCTCTATATATTTTGGCTAAAAAGAGTTTAAAATCTTGGGATTTTGGTTCTAGGTCTATATATTGCTTTATCTCTTCTATAGTTTTTTGAGGTTGTTTATCTCTATTGTCATAGAAATAAACTTTAAGTATTAGTTTATACTTTTTTAGCTGTTTTTCATCTGCTTCAAGATAAAAAGTCATTGCATCACTAAAGTTATCACTATTTAAAAGCTTCTCAAAATTTGACCTATTTGACCTATTTATATTATTGATTATATGAGTCTTTTTAGGAATTACTTTTGTTCTAGCTATAATTTTAGGTTGATTTATTGATTTGGATATTATTGTTTGATTATTTTCTTCTATACATCTTTTAGGTTCTAGCGCCATATAAAAGAGATGAAAATTCCAACCTATCAATATACCTGCTATAAGTGATAAAACAATTTGAAACATATATAATCCTTTATAATTATTTTATCCAAAAATCCTTATACCACTCCATAACATCATCATCTTGTTATAAAAATAAGGGTAGAATTCGACTAATTATAATTATAAGGTAGATAAAACTATGACAGGATATATGCTTTTTTCTGGTACAGCAAATAAAGAACTAGCCATTGAGGTATCTAAATATCTCGACCAACCTCTCTCTTTGGCAAAAATTACAAGATTTTCTGATGGAGAAATAAATGTAAAAATTCAAGAGAGTGTAAGAGGTAAAGATGTATTTATAATTCAACCAACATCAGCACCAGCAAATGCAAATTTAATGGAGCTTTTAATTATGGTAGATGCTCTAAAACGCTCATCAGCTAGGTCTATTACAGCTGTTGTTCCATATTATGGATATGCAAGACAAGATAGAAAAGCAGAGCCTAGAGTTCCTATTACTGCTAAATTAGTTGCCAATTTAATGGAAACAGCAGGAATTACTAGATTGGTTACAGTGGATTTACATGCTTCACAAATACAAGGTTTTTTTGATATTCCTGTGGATAATCTTTATGGTGCTGTTCTCTTTAATGATTATGTCAAATCAAAAAATCTTAAAAATCCAATTGTAGCTAGTCCTGATATTGGTGGTGTGGCTAGAGCTAGATATTTCGCTAAGAGTATGGACTTGGATATGGTTATCGTAGATAAACGACGAGAAAAAGCTAATGAATCAGAGGTTATGAATATTATTGGTAATGTCAAAGGCAAAGATGTTATTATGATTGATGATATGGTTGATACAGCAGGAACTATGGTCAAAGCTGCATCAGCACTCAAAAAACTTGGTGCTACTAGTGTAATGGCATGTTGTACTCACCCTGTACTTTCAGGCCCTGCATATGATAGAATTGAAAATGGTGAATTGGATGAATTGGTAATTACAAATACTCTACCAATTAAACAGAGTTCTAATAAGATTAAAGTACTCTCTACTGCTAAAATGTTGGGTGAAGTTATACGAAGAGTTTATAATAATGAGAGTGTAAACTCTCTTTTTGAGACAAATTAAAAGGGGTTAAATGCCAAACAAGATACCACAGTCACATATTAGAAATTTCTCTATTATTGCACATATAGACCATGGTAAGTCAACTCTAGCTGATAGGATTATCCAAGAGTGTGGTGCTGTTACAGATAGACAAATGTCTTCACAAGTGATGGATACTATGGATATAGAAAAAGAGCGAGGTATTACTATCAAAGCTCAAAGTGTTAGGCTTGATTATATTGCAAAAAATGGTGAGAAGTATATTCTAAATCTTATAGATACTCCAGGTCATGTTGATTTTTCATATGAAGTTAGCCGTTCATTGGCCTCTAGTGAGGGTGCTTTATTGATTATAGATGCAGCACAAGGTGTCGAAGCTCAAACTATTGCCAATGTATATATCGCTTTGGATAATGATTTGGAACTTGTCCCTGTAGTAAATAAAATAGATTTACCAGCAGCTGACCCTGATAGAGTCTTAACTGAAGTAGAAGATGCTATAGGATTAGATTGCACAGAACATTCATTAGTATCAGCCAAAACAGGAGAAGGTGTACCTCAACTTATAGAAGCTATAGTAGAAAGAATTCCTGCACCACAAGGTGATGAGAATGCTCCTACCAAAGCTCTAATTTATGATAGTTGGTTCGATAACTATTTAGGTGCATTGGCATTAGTAAGAGTATATGAAGGTAAGATAAAAAAAGGTCAAAAGATACAGATAATAAGTACCAAAGAGGAACATCAAGTACTTGACCTTATGTATCCAAATCCTATAGCCCCTATTAAAACAACAGCTATAAATACAGGTGAGATTGGTATAGTAGTGACTGGACTCAAAACAGTTGATGGATTACAAGTGGGTGATACTGTAACAGATGCAAATAATCCAACGGCTAAACATATTGATGGATTTGAACCTGCTAAACCCTTTGTATTTGCAGGACTATATCCTATCGAGACAGATAAATTTGAAGAGCTAAGAGATGCACTTAATAAACTAAGACTAAATGATAGCTCTATCTCTTTTGAACCTGAAAGTTCATTTGCTCTTGGTTCAGGATTTAGAACTGGTTTTTTAGGAATGTTGCATATGGAGGTTATCAAAGAGAGATTAGAGAGAGAGTTCAACCTTGATTTAATAGCTACAGCTCCAACTGTTATTTATGAAGTTCTCAAAACCAATGGAGAAAAAATACATATTGAAAACCCTTTTGATTTACCTGAAGCTCAAAAAATTGATACTATATTTGAACCATATATCAAAGCTACGATATTAACACCTAATGATTTTGTAGGAAATTTAATTAAACTTCTAAATGATAGAAGAGGTGTTCAAATCAAGATGGATTATATAAATGAAAATCGTGTATTGATGGAGTATGATATTCCTATGAATGAGATTGTAATGGATTTTTATGACAAACTTAAAAGTACAACTAAAGGGTATGCAAGTTTTGATTATGAACCTATAGGATTTAGACCTGGTAAATTGGTAAAACTAGATATAAAAGTAGCAGGTGAGGTTGTTGATGCCTTATCTATTATTGTACCAGAAGATAAAGCACGAACAAGAGGATTAGCATTTGTCAATAATTTAAAAGAGTTAATCCCTAGACAGCTATTTGAAGTAGCTATTCAAGCAAGTATAGGAAATAATGTAATAGCTAGAACTAATGTTAAATCTATGGGTAAAAATGTAACAGCTAAATGTTATGGTGGAGATATTACACGAAAAAGAAAGCTACTAGAGAAACAAAAAGCTGGTAAAAAGAGAATGAAGTCTATAGGTAGTGTAAATATTCCACAAGAAGCATTTATGGCAGTACTTAAACTTGACTAAAAATTTCTTGATATATCTCAATCTATAAAGTATTAAGATTTGGTTACAATAGATAAAAATATTAAAGGATTTGCTTGAGTTGGGAGATACATATACATCTAATCGCTGCTGTTTCATGGATAGGTGGTTCTGTTTTTATGTTTGTTTTAGGAATTTCACTTAAAGATAAAGAAGACCAACAAGCTGTTTATCCACGAGTAGGACCAATATTTGGTTATTTTGAGATAGGTTCTTTGGTTACTTTGTTGATTACAGGAACATTAATGATTATAAATAATGGTCTAATAGATATACTTTTTGATATGACTATACATAATATTGTAATTGATGCATTGCGTCATAAATTGATTATTGTAGCTATCATGACACTAATTACTGTTATTCATACTATTATTGCATTTAGAACAAATGGAAAAGAGAGAACTAAACTAGAAATGATTATATCTAGGGGGTCATCTATGGGGATTTTTATTTTAAATTTTATAGTACTTCACTATGCTATAATAATAAGAGATTATTTGTAATTATTAAAAATGAGATGTATTAGTTGTCATAAATTAAGCTTAAATACCTTTTGTTCTCAATGTCGAATCAAACTACTCAAACCCTCTATAACCAAACGAAAAATTGGTTCACTAGAGGTATATAGCTTTTTCAAATATCAAAATATCGAAGATTTACTTCTTACAAAACATACTTCACAAGGTTTTATTATATATAAAGCATTAGCCAAAATTACATTTCGACCATTTATCAAAAATTTTATCTCTAATAATAGTCAAAAGATTTATATAATAGGAGTTGATGAGGTAGTGAAAAATGGATATAGTCATGTAGCTTTATTAACCCACCAGATGCGATATAAAAATGTAAAAGTTTTACATAATAAGCTTATAGCTCAAAATCGTATTAAATATGCAGGTAAGACACTAGAGTATCGTTTATCTAATCCTAGAGACTTTGTATATAATAGCATATCAAATATAGAAGTTATTCTAGTAGATGATATAGTAACTACAGGTTTAACACTTCAAGAAGCAGAGAGCATTTTAAATAAAAATGGTATAGTTGTACTGTTTGCATTGACTTTAGCTGATGCTAAAGCTTAATTATGTTAAATTATCAAAATAATAATTTAAAGGAAAAAATAGTGAATGCAAAAAAAATAAGTAAATTTTGTCAACCATTTAGAATAGTTCTAGGAGCAGGATTAATTGGTTATGGAGTATATAGTGGTAACAGTTGGTTCTATTTAGGAGTCATCCCATTAATTGCTGGTTTGATAAATTTTTGTCCGTTATGTGGCATTACAGGTCAATGTCCACTTATCGGTAAAAAGTAATTTAGGTTTGTCTATATTTAGAGTATTTATACTGCTAGTAGCTTTTTTGATTACCTCATTGGAAGCTGTTGATTACACTTCTAAAAAAGAGGTTAAAAAATTTATGCATACTATGCAATATAGATATGGTTTCAAAAAAGAAACACTACAAAAATGGTTCAAGAGTGTCCGTAAAAATAGTTATATCCCACTAAAACGAAAAACCAGATATTGTGGTTCTCAGTGTTACTCTAGTGGTAGTTGGGATAGATACTCATATCAATATCTCCGTCGTGTAAATGGTGGAGTATATTTTATGAAAAAATTTCATGATACACTAAAGAGAGCTTCTAAAAAATATAAAGTTGAGCCTGAATATATTACAGCTATTATAGGTATAGAGAGTCACTATGGTTTTATGCGTGGAGATTATCTAGTTTTTGACCGTTTGGTTCATTTGTCATTTGATAAAAATGATAGAAGAGCTAAATTTTATCGTAAACAGCTTATTGCACTACTTAGATTGTCTGCTAGAGAAGATATAAATCCTAAAAATATTCGAGGTTCATCATCAGGAGCTATAGGATTAGCTCAATTTATCCCAAGTACATATAAATCATTTGCTGTTGATTTTAACAAAGATGGTAAAAAACAGATGAATAATGTAATTGACGCTATTGGAAGTATAGCTTATTATCTCAAAAGACACGGTTGGAGAAAACAAGAAGATGTTGCAGTACGAGTTAAATATAAGGGAAATAGATTTGATAAATTACCTACAGGATATAATCATACTTATTATCGTAAAAACCTAGAAGGAATAAAACCTAGAGATGATTTTAATTATCATGGTAAAGTTAGTCTAATAAAATTGGAAAAACGAAGTTATGATGAATTATGGTATGGTGGTAAAAATTTTTATGTTATTACTAGATATAATCAAAGCTCATATTATGCAATGAGTGTTCATCAGTTAGCTCAAAAGATAAAAAGTAGGTATATAAAGCGTTATGGTGATTTTTTTAAAAAATAGATTTAAGATTAAAGTAAAACCGTTATAATTTCAAAACAATTAATCACAAAAGGTTTTAAAAATGAAAGTTTATCTCAAAACACTATTTATACTATTTTTATTAAACTCTACAGTTAGTGCATATGACTCACTAGATAGACTCTATACATTTATCGGGGTGCAAGGGGCTTATACACAATATGATAATATTGATGCACCAACTATTGGATTTAAATATGGTAAACAAAATAGCCAATGGCGAACAGCTATTATATATAATTATGCAGTAAATTCTGATGATACATTTCATAGTTTGATTATTCAAGTTGATAAAGGTATATTGACAGATATATTTAGAGATGTTCCATTCAAACCTTATATTGGATTTTCATTAGGGGCTATGCAACAAAAAAATGATTTAATGACTGATAAAGGGTATCTATATGGTGGAAATGTAGGATTTAATTATGTTTTAAATAATGAGATGGATATTGATTTAGGATATAGGTATATGACTACAAGTAAATTAAAAGAGATTAAAAATAGAAGTGATTTTATATTATCCTTGCATTACTACTTTGACTAAAATAATTCTGATATAATACGCCAACTAAAATAATTGGAGTTAATATTGTCATTTTTTTCTTATCAAACGATTAAAAAAGTTCTTTTTAATTTTGACCCAGAGACAGCTCATACTATAGCAGGTTTGGGTCTTAAAACAGTAGCCTTTGCTCCTAGTATATTGAGACTACTAAAAAATCATTACTTTGTAACCAACCCTGTTTTAGAACAGACTCTATTTGGTGTTAAATTTGCTAATCCTGTTGGATTGGGTGCAGGTTTTGATAAAAATGGAGAGTATATTACAGCTATGCCAACACTTGGATTTGGTTATACAGAGATTGGCACAGTAACACCTAGACCACAAGAGGGAAATCCTAAGCCTCGTTTATTTAGACTTAAAGAGGATAGGTCAATTCAAAATGCTATGGGATTTAATAATTATGGTTGTGACTATATGGTTAAACAGCTAAATAAACTCTATTTTTTTGATTATCCTATTGGTATTAATATAGGTAAAAATAAAGTCACACCTGAAGATAAAGCCATAGATGATTATGAAGTACTACTAAAAACCTTTAAAGATTATGGTGATTATATAGTTATTAATATCTCTTCACCAAATACCCCAGGATTACGAGATTTACAAAATGAGAAGTTTATTATAGAACTTTTTACTATGGCAAAAAAGATTACCAATCAGCCAATTTTATTAAAAATTGCTCCTGATATGGAAGCTAATGATGCAATTACTCTATGTAAAACAGCAGTCAAAGCAGGTGCTAGTGGAATTATCGCTACCAATACCACTATAGACTATTCATTAACACCAAATGCCAAAGATTTTGGTGGAATTTCAGGTACGCTAGTTCGTGAAAAATCCTTCAGACTTTTTCAAGCAATCGCCAAAGAGCTATATGGCAAGACTATACTAATATCTGTAGGTGGAATAGAAGATGCTACTGATGCTTATAGACGCATAAAAGCAGGTGCTTCACTTATCCAAATATATAGTATGTTAATATATAATGGACCAAAAATGATAAAAGATATAAATGAGGAGCTAACTAAGCTGATAAAAGCTGATGGGTATAGCAATATTAGTCAAGCTATTGGAGCAGATTATAAATGATAAAAAAACTTTTTTTTACAATACTATTAATAGGAATTTTGATGGGTAACTCTTTACCAAAATATTATACAAAGACACTTGATAATGGATTAGAGATTGTAGCAATTCCTATGCACAATAATTCTAATGTAATTACTACTGATATTTATTACAAAGTAGGAAGTCGCAATGAGGTTATGGGTAAAAGTGGGATAGCTCATATGTTAGAACATATGAATTTCAAATCAACCAAAAACCTAAAAGCTGGTGAGTTTGACCAGATAGTCAAATCAAAAGGGGCTGTAAATAATGCTTCCACTGGATTTGATTTCACTCAATATTTTATCACCTCTAGTTCTGATAATCTACCAACCTCTATGAAACTTTTTTCAGAACTTATGGAAAATTTAAATCTAAAAGATGAAGAGTTTCAGATAGAGAGAAATGTAGTAGCAGAAGAGAGACGAGTACGAACAGACAATCCTCCTATGGGGTATCTATATTTTAGACTTTTTAATACTCATTTTGTAGCTCACCCTTATCACTGGACACCTATTGGATTTATGAATGATATTCAAACATGGACTATTGATGATATAAGAGCATTTCACAAAAAATATTATCAACCAAATAATGCTATATTAATAGTATCTGGTGATATTGACAAAAAAAGAGTATTTGATGAAGCACAAAAAGCATTTGGACATATCAAAAATGACCATAAAATAGCTCCATGTCACTTGGTTGAACCAAAGAGAGATGGAAGCATACGAAATATTATCCACAAAGATAATAATAGAGTTGATACTATAGCAATAGCCTATCCTATTCCTAATTTTGAACATAAAGACCAAGTAATACTTTCTGCAATTTCAGAGCTACTAAGTGCAGGAAAAAGTAGTCGTCTAAATAGTGAGATTATTGACAAAAAGAGACTAGCTAATCAGATTTATGCATATAATATGGAGATGAGTGATAATGGAATATTCTTATTTATGGGTATGGCAAATCCTAAAGTCAAAATAGAAGATTTGGAGAGTGCAATTCATGAAGAGATAGATAAAATCAAAGCAGGTGGTGTAACCCAAAAAGAACTAGATAAAATAAAAATAAATTCAAAAGCTGATTTTATCTATTCTTTGGAGAGTTCATCTGATGTTAATTCACTATATGGTAGCTATTTAGTGCGTGGAAATATAAAACCTTTACTTGAATATGAAGAGAATTTAGATAAAATTACACCTAAAATGGTTACAGAAATAGCGAAAAAATATTTCAATGATAACCTATCAACAACAATTATACTTAGAAAGAGTAAATAGAATGGAAAATTTAATTTCAGGGGCAACTACTGCTATAATCACCCCTTTTAAAAATGGCTCATTGGATGAAGCAACATTTGCAAAACTAATCCAAAGACAGATAGATAATGGAATTGATGCAATATGCCCAGTAGGGACAACAGGTGAAAGTGCAACTCTAACTCATGATGAACATAAAAGATGTATAGAGATAGCTGTAGAGATATGCAAAAATACAACTACAAAAGTATTAGCTGGAGCTGGGAGTAATGCTACTCATGAGGCTATAGATATAGCTAGACATGCAGAAGAGTGTGGAGTAGATGCAATATTTTCTGTAAGTCCATACTACAATAAACCAACTCAAGAAGGATTATATCAACACTATAAAGCTATAGCTAAATCAGTAGAACTTCCATTTATGTTATATAATGTCCCAGGTAGAACGGGTGTTGATATACAAGCAGATACTGTATGTCGATTATTTGATGATGTAGATAATATTTTTGGTATCAAAGAGGCAACTGGCTCTATAGAAAGAGCTGTAGAGCTACTATCTAAACGACCTAATTTATATCTCTTTTCTGGTGATGATGCTATAGATTATCCAATATTAGCTAATGGTGGAAAAGGTATTACATCAGTAACAGCCAATCTACTACCTGACCTAAAAAGTGAGTTAGTTCACTCTGCACTAAAAGGCAATTTTAAAAGAGCCAAAGAGTTAAATGATAAACTCTATCCTATTAATAAAGTAATGTTTTGTGAAAGTAATCCTATTCCTATAAAAGCTGCTATGTATATAGCTGGATTGATTGATACACTAGAGTATAGATTACCATTAGTCCCACCAAGTAGTGAAAATATGTATAAAATTGAAGAGGTAATGAAAAATTATAATATAGTAGGAGTAAAATAGGATGGCAAGTAACAAGGGTAAAACCGTTGTAATCACAGGAGCTACAAAAGGTATAGGTAAAGCAATTGCAGAAAAATTCGCATTAGAAGGTGTGAATGTAGCATTCACATATAATTCAAATAAAGAGATTGCTCATAAAATTGCAAAGGATTTAGAGAGTAGATATGGAATTAAGGCAAGAGCTTATAAACTTAATATTTTGGAACTAGATGAGTTTAAACCTCTGTTTCTGGCTATAGATAAAGATTTCGACAGAGTTGATTTTTTTGTCAGTAATGCTATGATTTATGGTCGTTCTGTGGTAGGTGGATATGGTAAGTTTATGAAACTAAGACCTACAAAAGGTCTACAAAATATCTATACTGCAACTGTTGGTGCTTTTGTTAGAGGTTCACAAGAATCTGCTATTAGAATGCAAAAAGTAGGTGGTGGAGCTATTGTAACACTTAGTTCTACAGGAAATCTTATTTATATAGATAATTATGCAGGACATGGTACAAACAAAGCTGCTGTTGAGGCTATGAGTAGATATGCTGCTGTAGAACTTGGAGAAATGGGAATACGAGTCAATGCTGTAAGTGGTGGGCCAATTGATACTGATGCTTTAAAAGCTTTTACTAATTATGAAGAGGTAAAACAGGCTACAATCGACCGTTCTGCTGTTAATAGAATGGGAAATCCAGAAGATATTGCTGGTTCTGTCTATTTTTTGTGTACAGATGAAGCATCTTGGATTACTGGTCATACACTTGTAGTTGATGGTGGGACTACTTTTAGATAATCAATATTAAATAAAAATAGGGCAACCTCAAATAATTGCCCCTACAAGGAATTTCTCTTATGCAAAATGCAAAAATTGTCAATATCCCAAATATTTTAGCTTTTATTCGTCTGCTTTTAGCTCCAGTTATGTTTATACTTTTGGTTAATCAAGATTTGAGTATATTTGAGGGTATTCATACTTCATGGCTAAACTATTTTGCTGCTTTTATATTTGTACTAGCTAGTGCTACAGATTTCTTTGATGGATATATAGCTAGAACATTTAATCAGATAACGGTTATGGGGCAAATACTCGACCCTTTGGCTGACAAAATGTTAACCTTAGCAGGATTTTTAGGTCTTATGATGCAAGATTTAGCTTCTCCTTGGGCTATTTTTTTAATATTAACTCGTGAACTATTTATTACAGGACTTAGAGTTTCTGCTGTATCAGAGGGTATAGATATATCTGCTTCATGGTTAGGAAAAGTCAAAACTGTTATACAGATGATTGCTATTGGATTTTTGCTTATGCATTGGAGTGGTGGTAAAATTTTACTTTGGATTGCTGTTGGGTTAACACTCTATTCTGGGTATGAGTATGTTAGAGATTTCTTTAAAAAAGTTGAGCTTTAAAGGTGTATGAACTATTCAAAGAAATGGATTGAATAGTTCATATATTCTAATATTTTTAGAGTGGGTGTTAAAAAATGCTACTTTAATAATTAGCTATAGATAATCCCAGAACCGAGTACTCTATTATTATCATAAAAGACAGCTACTTGTCCAGAAGCTAATCCAAACAGACTCTGCTTTAATTTCACTTCACCTAAAGCATTATCTATTTTGACATGACAATCTATAGCTGTTGTTCTATAGCGAACTTTTACCTTTGCATCAAACTCTTCTAATGGTTCAAATAGATTAATCTGCTTAATTTTAAATCTATCTACTTGTAACTCACCTTTTTTGCCTACTACTATTTGATTATCTTTTGCTTTTATCTCTAATACAAAATGTGGGTCATGTGCACCATTAACTGTAAAACCTCTTCTCTTTCCAATAGTATAATGCATATATCCTTTGTGAGTTCCTACTACTTCACCATTACTATTGAGTGTCTCTCCTACTAAATCTATATCCATATGTTTTTCCAAAATTTCGGTATAATCATTCTCTACAAAACAGATTTCACTACTCTCTTTTTGTTCTCCTATATCTTTCAAAATTGGAATATCTTTGGCAAACTCTTTTACCTCATCTTTTATCCATGAACCTAATGGAAAAATTAACTTAGGAAGTATCTCTTTTTTTACTTGTGCTACAAAATAGCTTTGGTCTTTACTATCATCTTTGGCAGTATAAAAAAACTGACCATCACAGTTTAGATAGTGTCCTGTTGATACCTTTTCTATCCCTAGAGATTGGGCAAATTCTACCATTTTACCAAATTTGATTGTTCGATTACATTTAACACATGGATTAGGAGTCAAACCTTCTTTGTAAGTCTCTACAAAATAGTCATATACTTCTCTTTTAAAATCTTCAGATAAATCATAGAAATGGGTTTCTATTCCTAGATACTCCCCTACTCTTTTGACATTGGCATAATTCTTCGCATGATATGCTTCATTATCATGGAGTTTCATATAAACTCCAACTACCTCATAACCCTCTTTTTGTAAAAGTATAGCAGTAACTGTCGAATCGACACCACCACTCATACCTACTAGTACTTTTTTGTTCACTATTTACCTTTCATATAGTGATATTTTTTAATATAAAGAGTTTTCATATAACTCATAGGAATTAGTACTGAATTTCTCTCTTGCCATGATGGGTGAGGAACAGTTAACTTTTTACTATGCATATGCAAATCTTCATAAAAAATCATATCAATATCTAGCGTTCTAGGTGCGTCTTGAAAGGAACGCCTTCTGCTAAATTTTTTTTCTACATGCAAAATATATCGTAAAAGTGCTTTAGGTTTTAAACAAGTTTTCACATAAATCAATGAGTTATAAAAATACTCTTGTTCAAGATACCCAAATGGTGGATTTTTGAGTATTGGTGCTGTCTCAATTATAGTAATATATGGTGATTTTTTTAGATATATAAACAGATGATTAAATCTTCTTCTAACATCACCTATATTTCCACCTATACCCAATAGTGCATTATACTGATGTATTATACTTAATTTTCTTTGGTATGGATATAACTTTTGAAAATATAAACTATGCTCTTTGTCTAAATTTCTAACCATCTATTTACTGCAAGAGGCTCCTGAACCTGCTAAACAATAATCCTCTTTACAATCAGCATTTTCATAACCATTACAACATCTACAAATCTCTTTTTCTACTATTTTTTCATTTTTATTCTTGAATTTATCTTTGAAAGCATTTGATACAAAATTACTAAACTTTTCACCCTCCTTTTTTTCACTATCAAACTTTTTTTCCAGAGAAGCTAATCTTGGTCGTACCACTTTATTGACCTCACTTCTTACGGCATATACCTCTGTATATCTCTTTCTATTAGAGAAAAAATTTGAAATAAACTTCAACATATTTATAACTAAAACTATAATAATAAATGCGAAAACTACCTTGATAATAATATGAGCATCCATGTTTGTATCCTTTTTTTGTAATATTATAACATTAATCCAATAATTTTATGGCAAACTTAACAGCTTCTTCATTAGGTTTTTCTCCACCTATTATACGAGAAATTTCATCAACTCTACCCTGTTTATCCAAAACCATAGCTTGACTTATTCCATCTTCTTTAAATATTAATATATGCTGATTGGCTTTTGATGCCAAATGAGCTTGATGTGAAATAGCAAAAATCTGATACACTGATGATAATTTAGCTATCATATTGGCTATAGCTATAGACTCATCTCCACTTACATTTGCATCTATCTCATCTAATATCAATACACCTCCATCTTTTTCACCAGAGAGTGCTACAACCATCAGAGCTAAACGAATACGATTAAACTCTCCACCACTTAATGTTGAAGCTATCGAGCCATCTAAATTTATATCTATCCTATCCTGACCTAATTCATTTAATATTATAGGATTAAATATGAAATTTATAGGAGGTAATTTCAGCTCAAAAAGATATTTTTCTAACTCTTTTTCTATAATCAGAGCCTCTTTTTTTCTATATTGAGTTATATTCTCTGCCAAAATTCTAAGTTCTGTTGACTTTATCTCTAAAAATGACTCTAACATACTTTTATCTTGTTCTATATTTTTATAACCACGCAACTCAACTCTCTTATTTTTTGCATAAGAGAGTGCTTTTTCGATACTACCATATCTAGTTTTAAGTAGTGATATATGTTCTATCCTATCTAAAACTTTTTCTATATTAACCTCTGATAACTCTTCTGTTAATAGCTCTATATCTTCAAAATCTGCACGAAGTTGGTTCATCATCTCTACAAAGAAACTCCAATCCTTGTCCAATAGTTTATAAACTTCAATTACAGACTCTTCCATATCAAAAATATCATTAGCACTGCTTAGTGCCTCATTAATTTTATCTATTCGAGATAATCTATTTTTAATTTTTAATAACTTCTCATCTTCACCTATCTGAGGATTTATACTCTCTATCTTCTCTATCTCAAAAGTTGCAAACTCTATTAGTTCAGCTAATTTATACTCATCCTCTTTTATTTTGTTAAGTTGGGCTAATTTTATTTTATAATTTATATATTCTTTCTTATACTCTTTTAAAAGTTTTTTGAAACTTCTATTCTTTACCGAAAGAGAATTATCTATTATCTTTATAAGCTTATCACTTGCAAAACATTGTTTCTCACGAACAGATAGATATTGCACAAAAGGTTGAAAAAGTTCATTAAGAGATTTCTTAGAGATATTTTGACCATCTAAGTAATATCTAACTCTGTCTTTTTTAATAGATTTTAAGACTATCTCATCTTCTAATGAATAGGCTTGAGTATTTAGATTATCAGGTCTATCTATAGATATTTCACAGAGTAAGGCTTCGGATGTACTATAACCAAAAGAGGATAAAATAGAATTTATTAAAACAGATTTACCTGCTCCACTAGGACCAGAAAAAACTACTAACCCTTTATCTAACTCTAGTTCTACTTTTTCAAATAAAATTAATCCTTTGAGATATAGTCTATTAACCATTACTCATCACCCCATGATAACTTTTCTCTTAGGACTTTGAAATAACTATGCTCTTTTTTGTGTAAAAGTTTTGCACTCATATCTGCACCTTTTATTACCAATTTTTCTGTGGGTCTTAAACGATAATTATCTTGTCCATCAATCATCACAACCAACTCATCAGGTGAAGTCATCTCAATAGTAAAATCACTTGGAACTACCAAAGGTCTTTGTGTGAGGGAGTGAGGAGCAACTGGTGTCATAATAAAAACTTTGGAGAGAGGATACATTATAGGACCACCCAAAGATAAATTATACGCTGTAGAACCTGTAGGGGTAGAGATAATCAATCCATCACCTCGATAGGTATTAAACCAATCACCATCAATAGAGGCATCAAGTTTGACCATATGAGAGATAGTAGGTCGAGTAATAACCACATCATTAAAAGCATAAAAATCTTCTTTATCATTTCCTCTGTCTATATATCCCTCAATCATCATACGATTATCAATTCTATAATCACCAATAAGAAGATTATCTAACATATCATCAACACAATCTATAGGTGTATCTGCCAAAAATCCTAAATTTCCTGCGTTAATCCCCAATACTGGTTTATCATATCCGTAACTTTTTCTTACCAATGAAAGCATTGTCCCATCTCCACCAAGAGAGATTAGTAAATCAACCTCTTGACACATTTTATGAAAATTTATACCATTTAAACCAACCATATTTGCTGATAAATGACCTAATAAAACTTCTATACCTTTATCTTCAAACTTTGATTTTATATCATTATAAATTGGAAGAATATGTATAGAGTCTGGTCTTAATACAAATCCAACTTTTTTTATTCGATTTAATTTCTTTGACATAACAAAACTCCTATATAAACTAATGAAAGAGTAGCATAAAATAGCTTGATTTGATGGAACCGTTTTTAATTATTATTTTTAACTTTTTTAATATATTAATGTTTGTATTTCAATAAATTTTAAGTATAATTTATCATTATCTTAGGTATAATTCTCTCAAAATTTATAATTAGGATTTTAAAATGTCAAAAAAATTAATACTTCTTATTGGCGCGCCTGGTTCAGGCAAAACAACAGATGGCAAAACAGTAGCAGATGAGTGTTTATCTAATATCACAAGCTACTCTCTGGGTGAAATTTTGAAACAAGATATGAAAAAAGGTGGAAAAGTAGGAAAAATTATTAACGATTATGTATCAAAAGGTGAATTAGTACCAACTTCTTTAACCATAGATGAGTTATGCAAAACTGTATTAAATGCACCTACTGATATTGTACTTATTGATGGTTTTCCAAGAGAGATAGAGCATGTAAAAAATTTTGGTGATACAATCAATAATCTAAAAAGAGTTGAACTTCTCTCTGTAATTGAGGTACGAGTAAGTGAAAAAACTGCGAGAAAAAGATATTTTGCAAGTCATAATGATGAGAGTGAAGAGATATTTAATCATAGTATGAAAATATATCAAGATACTATATCTGAAATTGAAGAGTATTATAAAAAACAGAACATATTAAAAGTTATAAATGGAGAAAGAGATTTAGATATTGTTGTTAGTGATATTAAGAAATATCTCAAATCACTAATTCCTAATCCAGTAGAAGCATAGATATTTAATATAAACTAATCAATGTTACGAGAAAATATAGTAGAAAGCCTTTTAGGCAAAACTACTCAAAAAAAGAAAAGCAGAATTCCAGCAAAGCTGGATTTTCTACAAAGTGCTACGGGGCTGATTTTAGCCATTTTTATACTCTTTCATCTTATTTTTGAAGCATCTATTCTATTTGGGAAAGATAGTATGTATGCTATTACAAAAATGTTTGAGGGTGAATTTTTAATCGAAGGTGGGTCTCCTATTTTCATATCTATTTTAGCTTCTATTATATTTGCTATTTTTATCTTTCATGCTCTTTTGGCAATGAGAAAATTTCCAAACTCATATAGAGAGTATCTTAGACTAAAAACTCATGCAGAGCTTATGAAACACAATGATACCAACCTTTGGATTATTCAGATAACTACAGGATTTCTGATGTTTTTTTTGGGTTCAGTTCATTTATATATAGTTTGGACTCAACCTCAAAATATAGGACCTTTTGCATCAAGTGATAGAGTTTATAGTGATTGGTTCTCTCCTCTCTATTTTATGCTTTTGGTATCAGTTGTACTTCATGCAGGAGCTGGAGTTTATAGATTAATTATGAAATGGGGTTGGTTTGACGGGAAAAAGCCTAAAGAAAATAGAATAAAAACTAGAAAAATTATCAAAGCTATTACTATTTTTTATTTAGTTCTTGGACTTCTTTCACTTATGGCATATATCAAAATAGGATATGACCATCAAAAATATTATGGAGAAAGATATACTCCAACCATAGGGGTAAAACATGAAAATTAAATATACCGAGGCACTAATTATTGGTGGTGGTTTAGCAGGTCTTCGTTCTGCAATTGCTACAACAACCAAAGGATTAGATACTATTGTACTAAGTCTGGTTCCTGTTAAACGATCACACTCATCAGCTGCTCAGGGTGGTATGCAGGCCAGTTTAGCTAATAGTGTTATGGGAGAGGGTGATAATGAAGATATCCATTTTGCAGATACTGTAAAAGGTAGTGATTGGGGTTGTGACCAAGAGGTAGCTCGAATGTTTGTGAATACTGCTCCAAAAGCCATAAGAGAGTTAGCATCATGGGGTGTTCCCTGGACTAGAATTCAAAGAGGAAAAAGAGATGTTGTAATAAATACCAAAAAAGAGACTATTACAGAAAAAGATGAAGCTCATGGACTAATTAATGCTAGAGATTTTGGTGGAACTAAAAAGTGGCGAACATGTTATACCTCTGATGCAACAGGACATACTATGCTCTATGCTGTAACCAATGAGGCTATGAGACTAGGTGTAATTATTGAAGATAAAAAAGAGGCTATATCTCTAATTACTTATAATAAACAGTGTTTTGGAGCAATAGTAAGAGACCTAAAAGAGGGTGGATTAACTGCGTATGTAGCTAAAGGTACTATGATTGCAACGGGTGGTTATGGAAGAATATATAAACAATCAACCAATGCAACTATTTGTAAAGGTATAGGTCATGCTATAGCTTTAGAAGCAGGTGCATATTTAGCCAATATGGAAGCTATACAATTTCACCCTACTCCTATTGTGCCATCTGGAATTTTGCTTACAGAGGGTTGTCGAGGAGATGGTGGAGTCTTAAGAGACAAAGATGGATATAGATTTATGCCAGATTATGAGCCTGAGAAAAAAGATTTAGCAAGTAGAGATGTTGTAAGTAGAAGAATGCTAGAACATATAAAAAAAGGTAAGGGGGTAAAATCTCCTTATGGAGACCATTTATGGTTAGATATTTCTATCTTGGGTCGTGAACATATAGAAAAGAACCTAAGAGATGTTCAAGACATTAGCAAAACTTTTAATGGAATTGACCCAGCAGACAAAGGTGAAAAAGGGTGGATGCCAGTTCTTCCTATGCAACACTACTCAATGGGTGGTATTAGAGTTACTCCAAAAGGAGAAAGTGTCAATATCAAAGGGCTTTTCTCCTGTGGTGAATCTGCTTGTTGGGACTTACATGGATTTAATAGACTTGGTGGAAATTCTGTTAGTGAAACTGTTGTTGCTGGTATGATTGTGGGTAACTATTTTGCAGATTTTTGTAAAAATGCTCATATTACTATTGATACAAAAGTAGTTGAAGAGGAGTTAAATAGACAGGATAAGTATATCCAAAGCCTTTTAGAGCTTGATGGTGATGAAAAAATATATGATATTAAAGATAGAATGCGAATTATTATGCAAGAGAAAGTTGGTATATTTAGAAATGGAAAAGATTTATCTGATGCAGTTGAAGAGTTAAGTGAACTGTTAGAAAAAAGTCAACGAATTAGAGTCGAAAATAAATGCCGACTGCTAAACCCTGAATTAGAAGAGGCTTACAAAGTGCCTATGATGTTAAAAGTAGCTCTATGTGTTGCCAAAGGTGCAAGAGATAGAACAGAGAGTAGAGGGGCTCACTATAGGGAAGATTATCTCAAAAGAGATGATAAAAATTGGCTCAATAAAACTATTAGTTATTGGGCAAATCCAGATGATTTGGAACCAACATTAAAATATGAAGAGCTAGATATTATGAAAATGGAGATGCCTCCAGCATTTAGAGGATATGGAAGAAAAGGTCAGATTATAGAAAATCCATTAAGTCAAAAAAGAGCTGATGAGATAAATAATATAATAAAAGAAAATAAAGATGATGATAGATATACAAGACAAAATAGAATAATGCCTTATAAACTTCAACCTGAATACAAAGCCAAAAATGAGAGATTAGGAGATAAAAATGAGTAGAGAGATAACTATAACAGCACTCAAATATAACCCATCTAATAAAAACTCAAAACCTGAATTTGTAGAGTATAAGCTTGAAGAGACTGCTGGAATGACACTCTATATTGCTCTGACTAAAATTAAATCAACTATAGACCATGATTTGAGTTCAGATTTTGTATGTCGTGCTGGAATTTGTGGTGCTTGTGGAATGATTATTAATGGAAAACCAAGACTTGCATGTAAAACTCTTACAAGTGAATTTAAAGATGGGAAAATAGAGCTTTTACCACTTCCAACATTTAAACTAATTAAAGATTTATCAGTTGATACTGGTTCATGGATGAAAAGTATGTCTATTAGAGTAAATAGTTGGATTGAGGCAAAGGAGGAAAAAACAGATATAACTAAAATAGAAAAAAGAGTAGAACCTGAAGTTGCACAAGAGGTATTTGAGCTTGATAGATGTATTGAGTGTGGATTATGTGTAGCTAGTTGTTCTACTGCTATTATGCGTCCAGATTTTGTTGGTGCTGTTGGACTAAATAGAGTAGCACGATTTCAAATCGACCCACATGATAAACGAACAGATGCTGATTTCTATGAGATTATAGGTGATGATGAGGGAATATTTGGTTGTATGTCACTCTTGGCATGTGAAGACCATTGTCCAAAAGATTTGCCACTTCAAAGCAAAATAGCTTATATGCGTAGAAAAATGGTAAAGGTTTAAAATTTATGGAACACTATTCATTTAATATACAAATGTTACTCTCTGCAATTATTATGGGGACAACATTTATAGGTATTTTTACTGAAGGGTTACACGGTTTTCATCGTACTAAATTTGCTATGCTTGGTGCATTAACTATGATTATCATAGGACAAATTTATGGATTTTACTCACCTCAAAAAGCCATAGAAGCAATTGATTGGAATGTTGTATTTCTCTTAGGAGCAATGATGACTATTGTATCTATTATGATACCAACAGGTGGATTTGAAGCTATTGCTTATAAAATAGCATATATAAGTAAAGGGAGATTATATCTATTGATGGTGCTAATGGGGACAGCAGTTGCTATTATCTCTTTAATGCTAGATAATGTTACAACGGTCGTTATTTTTGGCCCTATTATTATATTAATTGCTACTGCTTTAAAAGTAAATCCAATTCCATATCTATTAACAGCAGCACTATTATCAGATACAGGAGGGGTAGCTACATTAGTTGGTGACCCACCTAATCTAATGATTGGTTCAGCCAAAGGTATAGATTTTAACACCTTTTTTCTTCATATGGGTGGAGTTGTACTGATAGCATATATTGCTACTATTATTGCTCTTAAATTTTTATTTAAAAAAGAGTTAAGCGTAAAACCTGAGACTATAGACTTCTCAAAACAAGGAGATGCTCAATTAAAAGATAAAAATACTTGGAATGTCTCTTTAGGCGTTTTAGGTTTAATGGTTATACTGTTTATATTTCATCATCACTTTGGATGGGATGCTTGGATGGTTGCAACACTAGGACTAACTCTAATGCTATTTTTTGCACCAAATATTGATATGGATGGAGCTTTTGGAACTATTGAGATTACACTACTTGCATTTTTTATATCTCTTTTTGTAATTGTAGGTGGTGTTGAACAGACTCACTTTTTGGAGTATATAGGTAGTAATATTGAACCATTTGTCAAATCAGACCTAATGATGGCTACAATTATACTTATGTGGACATCGGCCATATTTTCAGCTATGATTGATAATATCCCATTTACAGCAGCTATGATACCAATTATTACAGGGATTGAAGCACAAGGCATTCCTGCTACTCCATTATGGTGGGCATTAGCAATTGGTGTTGGTATGGGAGGAAATGGTACTCACTTAGGCTCAACTGCCAATGTATTTATAGTAACTTTGTCAGAGAGATTAGCAAAAAAGAAAAATGACCCATCTTTAGCTATTACTCCTGGACTTTGGTTTAGAAAAGGTACACCTGCTATGATTGCAACACTAATCGCATCAACTATAGTTTTTCTAATATTCTTTGATTTTTTTGCAAAACCAATTTAGGAGAAAAATTAGAAAAATATGAAAAAAATTAAATATGATATATGTATAATAGGTTCTGGACCTGCTGGATTTGCGGCAGCTATGCGTTCTTATGATTTTAATAACCATGTTGTCATTATTGAAGGTAATCATCTCGGTGGGGCAGGAATTATGAACGGAGCATTGACTTCTAAAACTCTTTGGGAATTTTCTACAAACTATGCTACTGCAAAAAGAACAGATAGAGGATATAAAGTCTCTAGCATTCATCTCAACTATACAGAGGTAAAAAAGAGAGTCTGCCAAGCAGCAGAAGAGAAACAGTATCAATTACTATCTCAAATAGAAACATTTGCTAAAAAACCTAATAGTAGTAGAAGTATTACTCTTATAAATGGTTGGGCAAAATTCAAAAATTCTCAAATAATTACTGTTCAAAAAGAGAATAAAGAGACTATAGAGATAGAAGCAGATAACTTTATTATCGCTACAGGCTCATCCCCTAGAGAACACCCTCTATTAGAGATAGATAAGAAAAGAGTAATAAATTCCGATAATATATTCGCTCTAAAAAAATTCCCCAAAAGAGTCTTGATTGTAGGTGCTGGTATTGTAGGATGTGAATTTGCTACTATCTTTGCAAATTTTGGACAAACACAAGTACATCTACTAGACTCTCAACAGAGAGTTATACCATTTGAAGATGATGATGTAAGTAACTATGTAAACAAAAAACTTTTAGATATTGGAGTAATACACCATGAAGCAACTCTAAGAGAGATACGAAAAGAGGATACACATATTGATATTGTATTAGACTATAACGATGGGCATACAGAGGTTATTGCTGTTGATGTTGTTTTAGTCTCAATAGGACGAGTTCCCAATACAAAAAACCTTGGACTAGAAAATATCAATGCTAAAGTTAACCAAAGAGGTATCTTGGAAGTTGATAAAGAGTGTAGAGTAGATAAAAATATCTATGCAGTCGGAGATATAACAGGAAATATGGCATTAGTAAATATAGCTGAAATGGAAGGACGATTTGCTGTAAAAGCCATAGAGTCCAAGATTACTTTTCCTTTAAGTTATCATAATATCTCAACCATTATGTTTTTTAAACCTGAAATATCAGCTATAGGGCTAACAGAAAAAGAGTGTAAATCTCAAAATATATCATATAAAGTTATAACCTATCAACACTCTATTATCTCTCGTTCTATTGCCATGAGAGAGACCGATGGATTTTTTAAAATCATAGTAACAAATGAAGATAATCCACTAATATTAGGAATGAGAGCTGCAGGATTACAAGCTGCTGTTTCTATTATATTTATAGCAGGAATTATGAATAACCATACAAGGCTTAATGATATTATGAAAACAGTTCACCCACATCCGAGTGTAAGTGAGGGAATTCAAGAGTGTCTTCGGATACTTAAAGGCAAGTCAATTATGAAACCAGAGGCATTTCCTGAACAGATTAAGCTTAAGGTTTGGGAGAGTGGATGTGAATTATAGTAAGTGTGAACCTCACTCTCCCAAATCATAGATTATGGGAGAGGATTACAAAATTTATTTTTTACTCAATTAAGCCAAAAAGAGTATAATCAAATTAAAAAAAGAGTAAAAAATGAAAAAGCTACCCATAGGAAAAAGTGATTTTAAATCTATTATACAAGACAATTTTTACTATATAGACAAAACCAATTTTATTAGTGAGGTTATAGATAATAGTGCTGATGTTATTCTACTCCCAAGACCTAGAAGATTTGGCAAAACTCTTAATCTCACTATGACAAAATATTTCTTTGATGTAGAGGAGGATAATAGAGAACTTTTTAATAATCTAAATATCTCAAAGAACCAAGAGGCTATGAGGCATTGTGGCAAATATCCAATTATATATATTACATTCAAAGATGTCAAAGAGAGTAGTTTTGAAAGGAGTATAGAAAAAATAGACTCTCTTATTAGAGTTCAATTTGGAGAGTATGAAGATATTATCTCTAAAATAATTGATAAGGTTAATAAAG
>Ga0256914_1001123_pt1 | contig 25332 bp, 18 predicted proteins | sample HulkmetaG_FD_191571 | JGI IMG/M metagenome (GOLD analysis project Ga0256914, IMG submission 191571) | Hydrothermal chimney microbial communities from Main Endeavour vent field at the Juan de Fuca Ridge, Pacific Ocean - Hulk | ecosystem: Environmental > Aquatic > Marine > Hydrothermal vents ... | reverse complement strand
AGCAATTTTTTGGGATCATCAACTTTTATATGAATTTTGTTGATAAAGATCTTCTCCCCTTCATCCACAAAAAAAGATACCTCATCCAAAACCGTAAAACCGAGATTGTGTAAAATCGGAATTATATCGGAGAGAATAAGTTCGTTCTTTGAGTAAATTTTGATCTTTGATACCGGTTTGGAGATGATATCAACCGCAAATTTTTCGGTTTGCAGTTTCTGCTTTACACATTTGGCAATGATTAGATCCTCATCACCCAAAAGCTGCCTACAGGCAGAATGAAGTTTTTCATCGATCATAACAGCTCCTTTGAGGGGTTATTATAACACGATTTTCAAATCGTAACTTTTCTCTTTTCTTCAATATGACTCTTGTTCCCTCCGAGCAATTTGCCAAAATCATGATATTTATAAAATGTAACAAACTCATCTGCCAACAGAGGTTTGCTAAAACAGTACCCCTGAACCTCATCACATCCCTGTTCCATGAGAAAATCCAACTGCTCTTTCTCTTCCACACCTTCGGCAACCACTCTCATACCCAGACTTTTACCCATCGAGATAATAGCCTTTGTAATCGCTATATCATCGGTATCGGCAGGAAGATCGTCTATAAAAGTTTTGTCTATCTTCAGTCTGTTTATAGGAAATTTTTTTAGATAAGCCAAAGAGGAATATCCCGTACCAAAATCATCTATCGCTATCTCTATCCCCTCTTTTTGAAACAGAGCAAGAGTTTTTTTTGCCTGTTGCGTATTTTTCATCAAAACACTTTCAGTCAGCTCTATCTCAAAATATTTCGGATCTACTTCATACTGCTCCAGGATCTCTTTTACAGTTTCAAACAGATTTCCCTGAGCCAACTGAACGGCAGATATATTGACAACCATCTTGATATCTCTTATGCCCGATTTTTGCCACTCTTTTAGTTGGGATATCGCTTTTTTCAAAGCAAATTTACCAATTTGCAGTATCATTTTCGTATCTTCGGCAATGGGAATAAAATCAAGAGGAGGTATTATGTTTAATTTGGGATGCCTCCATCTAAGAAGAGCCTCAACCCCTATAATTTTGCCGCTTTTGATATCAATCTGCGGTTGGTAATTTAAAAAAAGTTCATTCTTATCCAACGCCTTTCTAAGATATGATTCCAGTTTTACTCTCTTTGTTATCTCATCATTCATTTGGGGACTGTAAAAACAAAAATCATTTTTCCCATCTTTTTTGATATTGTGCAAAGCGATATCCGCACTTTTCAGCAAACAGTCCAAATCATCACAGTCATTTGGATACAAAGAGATTCCTCCGCTTATCGTAACATAGATCTCATGGCACTCTACATCCAGAGGCTCTTGAAATAATCTAAATATATTATTGATAATTGCAACAATGTTCTTATCATCTTTTATATTTTCAAAAAGAAGAACAAAAAAATCTCCTCCAAATCTTGCAATCGTATCGCTTTTTCTAAGAGAATTATTCAACTTGTCTCCAACCTTTTTTAAGAGCAGATCTCCTACCCTGTGACCCAATGTATCGTTAATTGCTTTAAAATTGTCTATATCAAGAAGAAGAAGCATAAGCTGTTTTTTCTCTCTTTGCGCATTGGCAATCGCATGTTTTAACCTCTCTTCAAACAGGTTTCTGTTTGGCAGACCTGTAAGCTGATCATAGTTTGCCAGTTTTTCAAGAGATTTTTGGGTATTTATCTTGTCTGTAATATCCATACCCATAGACAAAACAAATCTTTCATTCTTTTTCTCTTCGATTATGGAATTGTGCCACGAGAGAGTCTTTTTGCTCCCGTTTTTACAAACGATCTCATTTTCATGACCCCAATGAAGATTTTTGCCTTTTATAACATCATCAAAAACATCTTTGATCTTCTCTTTTTGTTCGGTATCGATAAAAATATCAAACCAGTTTTTATACAATACATCCTCTTTTGTATAACCGCTCAGTTTTTGGGCATATTCGTTAAACTCTACGATGTTGGCATCTTTATCCAGTATCACGATCATCAAATCCGCCATATAGAGGATACTTTTTCTAAGACTCAGCTCTCTTTTGAACATTCTGTTTGTATCGGTCAATTCGGTTAAATCCAGACTGAAACAGAATATCTCTTTCTCGCCTTTTGGGTTATTTACTATAATATGGTTTGAATATACTCTGATTTTATTTCCGTCTTTACATCTAAATTGCATTTTGCAACTTTTTAACTTAGTATCATTTTGCAGCCAACTGTCTATATTGGAAACAGCCTTTGATTTTAGGATTTTTGGGATGAGAAAATCTTCTACTTTTTTACCGATAACTTCCTGCTTTTTGAAGCCGTAAAGCTTTTCACAGCTTTTGTTCCAAAAAATTATTTCCCTGTTTTTACTGCATCCGTATATTGCAACATTATTGATATTTTCAAACATATATCCAAACTTCTTCTCATTCTCATAAAGAAACTTCAGTTTTTCAAGCAAAAGATTATTTCCTAAAACATACAAAGATGACATTTGACTGCCTTTAGAGTTTTTATAAATTTTATATCACCTTTACACTATCGACATAAAACTAAAATTGCTTTAGTTATTGTCGATTTTATCTAAAATCAGTAAAGGTAAAATTTTATGGAATTAAATTATTTAAATACGAACAACGATTATTTTACAAAATTTAAATCGGACTTTGAAAAATCGATGCTCAGCGCCGCAAAAAAAACAGGAATCCCCACATCAAAAGATTTTTTGGGATTTTGCAATATGTTTTATGAATCTCTATTTATAGACCACTCACTCTTTTGGCAAAAAGCTATTACAAAATTTGAAGCGGAGAGTTCAAAAAACAAGATTGAAAAATTTTTATCAATCACTTTTTACATATTTATAAACAAAACCATCAAATATCTTTATGACAATCAGCTCTCATGGAACATCATGCAACAGATGTATAAAAATATGGACAAAACAATAAATTATATAAAACTCTCCTCATCAAAACCTAAACCGCTTCAGGAAAAAAATGAGAACACAACAGAACCAAATACCAAAGATATCTTTTTGCTATTTAAAAAGGCTTTAAAAAACAAAGATTCTATAAAATTATATAACACTTATAAGGGTATTCCGATAGAGAAAAACTCTCAGGTAATAAGGATTACCGATAATGCTCTTTATATAAAACCCCATCCCATACAGGAAGCGGCGGCAATGAGACAGGAGAAGATTTTTATAAAAAGAAACAGTACATTTCCTTATGATTTGGAAGCAAAATTTGAGATGAAAATAATCAAAGGAGAAAAAATCTTCAAAATCAACAGTTACCAAATCAGCAAAAAAAATCTGATAGAGAGAAAATATATCCGAATAAATCCAAAAGAACCTGTTTTTGCCAAAATTTTTCTCTCTCCGCAGGATCAGATACTACAGGTTCATGACCTCTCACTCGGAGGAATCTCTTTGGTAAAAAACAGCAAAATTCTTTTTTCCATACCGGAGGAGACAAAAATATCATTGACATTACCGGAAATTTGCACAATTATTCTTCAGGCACATCTGATTAAAGTAACAAAAAACCATAAAGGTTTTACATATCATTTCAATATCTACCAAGACAGAAAAATAGAAAAAAGTTTGAGTGAATTTATTACAAGAAATCAACTTCAGATTATTCAGGAGTTAAAAGAAAATTATATTTTGACAAAAAATTGATAAATAGTATTTTTATTACAATAGTATTCTTTTATTTTATTATTATCAAGTATATTTAATCCATTTATATTTCTGCCGATATTAATTTGCAAGGACGCATAAAAATTATACAAGGAATGTAAAATGGGTTTTAGAATCAATACCAATGTAGCGGCATTAAACGCCCATACAAACGGTGTAGTAAATAACAGAAGTATAAACGAAGCTCTTTCAAAACTAAGTTCGGGTCTTAGGATCAACAAAGCGGCAGACGATGCTTCGGGAATGGCTATCGCAGATTCCCTAAGAAGCCAATCAAGCGCTTTGGGACAGGCAATCGCAAATGCAAATGACGGTATCAACCTTATCCAGACAGCCGACAAAGCAATGGATGAACAGATAAAAATACTCGAAACCATCAAAGTTAAAGCAACACAATCGGCACAGGACGGTCAAACTGCCGAAACAAGACAGGCTCTTCAAGCCGATATCACCCGTTTAATGGAGCAGTTAGACAACATCGCCAGTCAAACCTCATTTAACGGTCAAGCCATGCTGTCGGGTAACTTTACCAATAAAAGATTTCAAATAGGCGCATATTCAAATCAAACAGTAACCGCTTCGATAGGAGCTACAAGTTCGGATAAAATAGGTCAGACGAGATTTGAGACTACAGAACTTGTCAAAGTCAGTGCCGGTGCGGCAGGTTTGAAAGCCGTAACACTGAAATTTAAAGCTATCGACGGAGAAAATGATCTCTCTTTGGAGAGTGTAAAAATCTCCACAAGTGCAGGAACCGGAATCGGAGTATTGACAGAAGTGATAAACAAAAACTCCGACAGAATAGGTGTCAGAGCTTCCTATACGGTACAGGGAACAGGCTCGGCAGCGGTAGTGGCAGGAAATATCAGAGGGCTGAAAATAAACAATATCACGATAGGAAATATCATAGATATACAACAAAATGATGCCAGTGGTAAACTTGTAAACGCCATCAACGCACACAAGGCCGATACCGGAGTAGAAGCAACCATCGATGAGAGAGGACATCTGAATCTAAGAAGTATAGACGGCAGAGCCATCGATATCTCCACTACAAGTTCGGCTACGGTTCTTGGAGGAGGAAGTTTTGCAAAAGCTTCAGGAGGAGCGGGAAGCGATGTCATCATCGGAAGACTCTCTCTTGTCAAACTAAATGCCAGTGATATCCAAGTAAGCGGTACGAGTATATCCTCTATCGGTTTTACAAGCGGTATGGCAGAACAAACCGTAGGTCTTAGGGATTTAAGAGGAGATTTTAACAAAGATGTAGTAAGCGCGGCAGGAGCAAATGTAAACAGCAGTTCATGGCAGTTTGGTAAAAAACTAAGCGCCGGACTTACAACCCTAAAAGGCGCTATGATGTCTATGGATATAGCAGAAGCCGCAACAAAGATTCTTGACAGGATCAGATCAGATCTCGGTTCTGTGCAAAATCAGCTTGTAGCTACCGTAAATAATATCTCCGTAACACAGGTAAATGTAAAATCAAGCGAATCCCAAATAAGAGATGTCGATTTTGCATCAGAGAGCGCAACTTTCTCCAAACACAACATCCTCTCACAGGCGGGAAGTTATGCGATGAGTCAGGCAAATGCAGTTCAGCAAAATGTCATGAAACTTCTTCAATAATCAGTGGCGTCCCGAGCAGGATTCGAACCTGCGGCCTTCTGATTAGGAATCAGATGCTCTATCCTGCTGAGCTATCGGGACAAAAGAGAAAAACAGGGGGAAGAAGCGAAAGGGGAGTTCCCTTCGCCCAAATCGGATTAACCGTTTCTTTTCTTGATAATCTCTTCAGCCACATTTTTTGGAACTTCCGCATAATGGTCAAATTCCATAGAGTATGTAGCTCTACCTTGCGTAGCACTTCTTAGATCGGTTGAGTAACCAAACATCTCTGCCAACGGAACAAAAGCATCAACTATTTTATTGCCGCCTCTTTCGTCCATTGCGTTTATCTGTCCTCTTCTTCTGTTTAGATCACCTATAACATCACCCATAAAATCTTCGGGAACTTCTACTTCCACTTTCATAATAGGCTCCAAAAGGATAGGATTTGCTTTTCTTGCACCCTCTTTGAAACCCATAGAACCGGCAAGTTTAAATGCCATCTCGGATGAATCGACATCATGGTAACTACCGTCATAAAGAGTAACTTTTACATCTTCGACAGGATATCCCGCAAGTACACCGCCTTGCATAGCCTCAACGATTCCTTTGTCAACGGCAGGAATAAACTCTTTTGGAATAACACCGCCTTTGATCTCATTGACAAACTCATAACCTTTTCCGGCATCCTGAGGTTCAAGTTTGAGAAATACATGACCGTACTGACCGCGTCCACCGGATTGTTTGGCGTATTTGTACTCTTGATTGACAGAATCTTTAATTGTCTCTCTGTATGCAACCTGAGGCTGACCAACTTCGGCATCGACTTTAAATTCTCTCAACATTCTATCTACAATGATCTCAAGATGAAGTTCACCCATACCGGAGATGATAGTCTGTCCGCTCTCTTCATCGGTGGCAACTCTAAAAGATGGATCTTCCTGGGCTAGTTTTTGCAAGGCTATACCCATTTTTTCCTGATCGGCTTTTGTTTTAGGCTCAACCGCAACAGAGATAACAGGATCTGGAAATTCCATTCTCTCAAGGATTACTTTATCCTCTTCACCTGCTAGAGTATCACCGGTCAATGTATCTTTCAGACCCACAACCGCACCGATTTCACCGGCATACAGCTCTTTTATCTCTTCTCTTTTGTTTGAGTGCATTTTAAGAAGTCTTCCGACTCTCTCTTTTTTGTCTTTAGTGGTATTGTAAACATAACTTCCACTTACCAAAACACCTCTGTAAACTCTGATAAAAGTAAGCTGACCGACAAAAGGATCAGTCATGATTTTAAATGCAAGAGCTGCAAAAGCGCCGTCATCAGTTGATTGAACTACCGTTTCGGTTCCATCTTCATATTCACCTTTGATAGCCTCAACTTCGGTAGGTGCGGGAAGATAATCAACAACAGCATCAAGAAGAGGCTGAACACCTTTGTTTTTAAAAGCGGTTCCGCAAGTCATAGGAACAATCTCCATAGACAGACATCCTGCTTTTATACCTCTTTTTATCTCAGCTTCGGTAAGTTCTTCTCCGCCGAGATATTTTTCCATCAACTCTTCATCGCTCTCTGCAACGGCTTCAAGCATTTTTTCTCTGTACTCTTCGGCTCTTTCTTGAAGTTCTTCGGGAATATCTTCCACTTCATATTTTGAACCCATTGCCGCTTCATCTTCCCATACCAAAGCTTTCATCTGAACAAGATCAACAACACCTTTGAAATTATCCTCAGCTCCGATAGGTATCTGGATAGGAACAGGATTTGCTTTTAATCTCTCTTTTATCTGTCTTTCAACTTCATAAAAATCAGCACCGACTCTGTCCATTTTATTGACAAATACCATTCTTGGCACTCTGTATCTGTTTGCCTGTCTCCAGACAGTTTCACTTTGGGGCTGAACACCGCCGACCGCACAGAAAACCGCTACGGCACCGTCCAATACTCTCATTGATCTTTCAACTTCGATAGTAAAGTCAACATGGCCGGGAGTGTCTATAATATTTATCTGATGATTGTTCCAAAAACATGTCGTAGCAGCGGAAGTGATCGTGATACCTCTCTCTTTTTCCTGATCCATCCAGTCCATAGTTGCGGCACCGTCATGTACCTCACCTATTTTGTGGCTTATACCGGTATAAAATAAAATTCTTTCGGTTGTAGTTGTTTTACCGGCATCAATATGCGCTGCAATTCCTATATTTCTTACTTTGTTTATTGGAGTTTTTCTTGCCATTTTAAGAGTCCTTTATTACCATCTGTAGTGGGCGAATGCTTTGTTTGCTTCTGCCATTTTATAAGTATCTTCTTTTTTCTTATATGATGCACCTCTACTGTTTGCCGCGTCGATAAGCTCATTGGCAAGTCTCTCTACCATTGTTCTTTCACTTCTTTTTCTTGTAAAAGAGATAATCCATCTGATTGCAAGAGCCTGTTGTCTTATAGGTCTTACCTCCACAGGCACCTGATATGTGGCACCACCGACTCTTCTGCTTTTTACTTCTAAAACAGGTTTGATATTTTCAATAGCTTTTTCAAAAGTTTCGATACCTTTTTCATCTGTTTTTTTCTCGATCAACTCTAAAGCATTATAAAAAACTTTGGTTGCAACATTTTTTTTACCATCAAGCATTAATGCGTTTATAAATTTGGTTATAACTTTGCTGTTATAAACAGGATCGGGCATTACTTCCCTGACTTGTGCTCTTCTTCTTCTCATTTTTTTCCTTCAATTTATTTTATTATAAATTTACTCAAGCGCTGTCCGCGAAGGTTTTACTGACAGAGCCTGTGTACTTTATAACTGTTTTGGTTTTTAATTATTTTGGTTTTTTCGTACCGTATTTACTTCTTGCAACTTTTCTGTTTGCAACTCCTGCCGTATCCAAAGCACCTCTTACGATATGGTACTTAACACCGGGTAAATCTTTTACCCTTCCGCCTCTGACTAAAACGATAGAGTGTTCTTGAAGATTATGACCTTCACCACCTATATAACTTATCACTTCAAAACCGCTTGTAAGTCTGACTTTGGCAACTTTTCTCAGTGCTGAGTTAGGTTTTTTCGGTGTTGTCGTATAAACTCTTGTACAAACTCCTCTTCTTTGGGGACATTTGACAAGTGCTGGTGATTTTGATTTTTTAATCACCTTTTTTCTCTCTTTTCTTACCAATTGATTAATGGTCGGCACATTTTTTCCTTTCTCTCATTATTTAAAAAATACTTGCAATTTTACTCAACAAACAATTAGAATTACTTTAAATTAAAGAATTTTTAATAAAGTTCCTAATCATTTTTTCGTAATTTCACTCTTTTGTCTTTATAAAAGCCCGTTCCGACAGGCACCATTCTTCCCAAAATTACATTTTCTTTCAGATCTTCAAGATTATCAACCTTACCGGCTATACTCGCTTCGGTTAAAACTTTGGTAGTCTCCTGGAACGAAGCTGCCGATATGATGGAGTCTGCACTGATAGCCGCTCTTGTTACACCAAGAAGCGTAGGTTCTGCAATCGCCGGTTCTCCTCCCATTTTTAAAATCTTCTCGTTTCCTTCGTTGAATTTTCTTTTACTCACCAAATCACCGACGATAAATTTGGTATCACCGCTGTCAACGATTTTCACCTGTCTTAACATCTGAGAAACGATAACCTCTATATGCTTATCCGCAATAGCAACACCCTGTCTTCTGTAAACCTGTTGAATTTCACTGACAAGATAGTAATGAAGCGCTTTTTCACCCTGAATCCTTAAGATATCATGAGGTGAAACAATCCCGTCAGTCAGTTTCTCCCCACTGTGGACAAACTCCCCTTCATGAACAAGAGTCTCTCTGTTTTTATCTACCAGATACTCAAAAGTTTTACCATCCTCAGTATCGATATAAATTCTCTCTTTTGATCTCAAAGGTTTTCCAAATCTTACCGTTCCGTCCACCTCTGCGATCACGGCTGCACTTTTGGGTCTTCTTGCTTCAAAAAGTTCACTGACTCGCGGAAGACCTCCAGTAATGTCTTTTGATTTTGCAACGGCTTTTGGAGTTTTTCCAAGTTCTGTTGCGATCTCCACTTCCTCGCCGTCTTGAACATTGATGGAAGTTTTTGGAGAAAGCATATACTTTTTGATATTTCCGCTCTTTGTAGCTATAACGATAGCCGGTTTATAGGAAGAGGGATAATACTCATTAAGCACCAAACGACTCTGACCGGTCAATTCGTCATACTGCTCCGTTACCGTAACATTTGGTTCAATATCTTCAAAAGAGACAACACCGCTCTCTTCAGCCAAAATAGGATCAGAATATGGATCCCACTCTGCCACAACGATAATCTGTCTCTCAGCAGAAGGAGTTGCGATAACAGAATCACTGCTGACTTCATCATTGTCATTAAATTCCACTATGGAATTTCTAGGTATATAGTGTCTTGTGGCTTCTCTGTTTTCTTTATCGGCTATAACGGCAAAAAGCCCTTTCTCCTCAACTTTTTCACCTTTTTTGATATTTTTGAATCTCTCTAAATAGTCGCCTTTTAGTTTATAGTATTTGATGATTCCACCGGCATCCGCACTGATTTTTTGAACGATGGCTTCTCCATCTTCTACTTTTACTTCCGCTCCGTAAGGGATACGGTTGGGGATATTCCATCCCTCTTTGATAACCTCTACGATACTCTCATTTTCCTGTACCGATTCATTGTTTTGATAAGGAAGATAAAATTTTCCTTCCATTTTTCCGCTGATACCTGCCAATTCGTTTGGTTTGGCAATATCACTTTTTCTCAGAGAGTATTTGACACTCTCATCTTTTCCCTCTATCGTAACGATGATATCTTCATGTGCGGTTTTGATGGAAACTTTACCGTCAAACGGTGCTTTAATCTTGGGTTCAACAAGAAGTATCGCCGCATTTCTTCTGTTTGCCACAAGTGATTTGTTCTCTTTGGTTTTATAAAGTTTCAGATTGAAAAATCTGATAAATCCCTCTTTTTTAGCTAAAACCTGTCTGTCAAGCTGTTCGGTTGATGCGGTACCGCCTATATGGAAAGTTCTAAGAGTAAGCTGGGTTCCTGGCTCTCCGATCGACTGGGCGGAGATGATACCTACCGCTTCTCCGGGCTGTACGAGATATCCTTCTCCAAGATTCAAACCGTAACATTTTGAACAGACACCTTTTTTTGCTTTACAGGTGATAGGAGTTCTGATGATGACCGATTTTATTCCCGCCTCTTTGATGATTTTAACTTTGGCTTCATCTATCAAAGTTCCTTCGGTAAACAAAACCTCATTTGTAATGGAATCGATAATATCTCCTGCCAACACTCTTCCCAAAACTCTCTCTTCCAAAGACTCTATCAATTCACCGTTCATTGTAATATCGGTGATCTCCACTCCCTCATGCGTACCGCAGTCATACATCGTAACCTTGACATTTTGGGAGACATCTATCAGTTTTCTTGTCAAATATCCGGCATTTGCCGTTTTCAAAGCGGTATCGGCAAGACCTTTTCTAGCTCCGTGCGTAGAGATAAAGTACTCAAGTACATTAAGTCCCTCACGGAAATTGGAGATAATAGGAGTTTCGATGATAGAACCGTCAGGTTTTGCCATCAATCCCCTCATACCTGCCAACTGTCTGATCTGAGTGGCAGAACCTCTCGCACCCGAATCAGCCATCATATAGATAGAGTTAAAACCGTTTTTGTCATTTTGGACAAGCTTCATCATCTCGTTTGCAACAGTATTATTGGTATCTGTCCAGATATCAACGATCTTATTGTATCTCTCCTGCTCTGTCAAAAGACCTGCTGTGTATTGCTGTGATATATCTCTTACTCTCTTTTTTGCCTCTTCAATATACTTTTTCTTGGTTTGGGGAACTCTGATATCATCTATTGAGATAGAGATTCCGGCATTTGTGGCATATTTAAAACCAAGGGCTTTTAGATTGTCCAAAAATTCAGCGGTAATTCCGACGCCTCCCTCTTTATAGACATGATCTACCAAAATACCGATATCTTTTTTCTTAAACACCTTGTTCCATAACTCTTCGGGAACAAAATCAGGAAGTATCGATTTGATGATAAGTCTTCCGGCACTTGTAAATATAACTCTCTCATCCACAATTGTTTTGATCTTTGCATGTATATCCAAAGAACCGGCATCCATTGCGATCATAACTTCATCAATATTTGAGAAAAGCTTATTTGAACCTTTTGCATCATTTTTTATCAATGACAAATAATAGAGTCCCAAAACCATATCCTGCGTAGGTACGGCGATAGCTTTACCCGATGCCGGAAGAAGGATATTGGTTGATGCAAGCATCAGGATTTTACACTCTGCTATGGCTTCCTGAGACAAAGGCACATGAACAGCCATCTGATCACCGTCAAAGTCCGCATTGAAAGCAGAACAGACAAGAGGATGAAGTCTTATTGCCTTACCCTCTATCAAAACAGGGTGAAACGCCTGAATAGATAGTTTATGCAGTGTAGGCGCACGGTTTAGCATGATAGGATAACTGTCAACTATCTCAGAAAGACACTCCCAAACCTCATTGGTTTTTTGTTCAATCATCCTTTTTGCCTGTTTTATGGTCGTTGCATAACCCTTCTCTTCAAGTTTCGCCAACAGATGAGGTTTAAAAAGCTCCAATGCCATCAGCTTTGGAAGACCGCACTGATCCATTCTCAGATTCGGTCCTACAACGATAACGGAACGACCGCTGAAATCAACCCTTTTACCAAGAAGATTTTGTCTGAATCTACCCTGTTTTCCTTTTATAATCTCACTTAGAGATTTCAAAGGTCTTTTGTTTGCACCTTTGACGGCATTTGCTCTTCTTCCGTTGTCAAAAAGCGCATCAACAGATTCTTGAAGCATTCTTTTTTCATTTCTTATAATAATCTCAGGCGCATCAAGATCCATCAGCCTTTTTAATCTTGCATTTCTGTTTATAACTCTTCTGTAGAGATCATTAACATCACTTACGGCAAATTTACCGCCGTCAAGCGCCACAAGAGGACGAAGGTCGGGAGGAAGTACGGGAAGAATGGTTATCATCATCCATTCCGGTTTGTTCCCGCTGTTTACAAAAGCCTCCACCACTTTCAGTCTTTTGACAAGAGTCTTTTTCTTAGCTTCTGAATTGGTCTTTTCTATATCGCTCTTTAAACTCATCAAAAGCTCTATCAAATCAAGCTCTTCCAACAACTCTTTGATAACCTCTCCGCCCATTCTTGCGTCAAAACCGGTATCTTCAAATCTCTGGATAAGAGACTGATACTGCTCCTCGTTTAAGACATCGTATCTTTTAACCTCTTTTGTATTTTCATTGTCATAAAAAGCTCCGCCTCTCTCTTTTACGATATAGGCTTCATAGTATAAAACCCTCTCCAAATCTTTCATCTTGACACCAAGCAAAGTTCCTATCCTGCTTGGAAGAGAGTTTACATACCAGATATGGGCAACGGGAGTAACAAGTTCAATATGTCCCATTCTGCTTCTTCTGACTTTTGAACTTGTTATTTCAACACCGCATTTTTCACACTTGATACCTTTATAACGCATCTTTTTATATTTTCCGCAAAGACACTCATAGTTTCTGATAGGTCCGAAAATTTTTGCACAAAAAAGTCCGTCGCGTTCTGGTTTTAAAGTTCTGTAATTAATTGTTTCCGGCTTTTTTACCTCACCGTAACTCCATGAGAGGATCTTTTCCGGACTTGCAAGTCTTAACTGAAAAGACTCAAAATCCCTCGGTCTGTTTTCTTCGCTTATCTTAATTGGAACTAAGTTCTTCATTCTCTTCTTCCTCGCCGTATATCTCTACATCTAATGCTAATGCTTTTAATTCGTTTGTTAAAACAAAAAATGTCTCAGGTATTCCGGTTTGCGGAACATCTTCCCCTCTTGTGATCGCTTTGTAAGCTTTCATTCTTCCCTCTACATCATCTGATTTGATAGTGAGCATCTCTTTTAGAGTATTTGCCGCTCCGTAAGCTTCAAGCGCCCAAACTTCCATCTCTCCAAATCTCTGTCCTCCAAAAAGAGCTTTACCGCCAACGGGTTGCTGTGTAACCAAAGAGTAAGGACCGGTACTTCTTGCATGGACTTTTTCATCAACAAGGTGATGAAGTTTTAGCATATACATATATCCTACATTGACTCTCTCTTTCATAAGTTCACCGGTTTTACCGTCATAAAGACGGGTTTTTCCGTCCATATCAACTTTTGCAAGTTCAAAAAGTTTCTTAAACTCCTCTTCATTTACACCTTCAAAAACAGGTGTTGCAAAATTTACACCTCTGCTCCAGTCTCTTGCATACTCCAGAAATTTCTCATCGCTTAGACTCTCAAAAAACTCTTTTGCATTCATCAGTTTTGCCACAGAGGCAATCTCTGTCATCTTTTCTCTAAGCTCTTTTATCCATTCACCCTGTTTTTTGTTATAGATCTCTTCGATCTGTTTGCCGAGTCTTTTTCCGACAAGTCCCAAATGCACTTCCAAAATCTGTCCGATATTCATCCTCGAAGGAACACCGAGAGGATTTAGGATGATCTCCACCGTCTCTCCGTTTTCAAGATAAGGCATATCCACTTCGGGAACGATATTTGAAACAATACCTTTGTTTCCGTGACGACCTGCCATTTTATCTCCGACTTTCAGCTTTCTTTTGGTAGCTATATAAACTTTTACGAGTTTGACAACGCCGTTTGGCAAAATATCATCTTTTTCCAAAATAGAGAGTTTTTCGTCTCTCTCTTCTCTTAATCTTTTCTTCTCATTTTGAAAATAATTTTTAATCTCATTGTATTTGCCCTGCACTTCGTTTGAAAAACATTTGATAACGGAATTTAGCGTAAATCTGTTGATATTTTCAATATCCTCTTTTTTGATATACTCACCCTCTTTGTAAGAGTTACCGCTTATTTCGCAATCTTGGGTAAGGGGATTTTTGATCAAAAGAGAATTTATTTTTAAAATCTCTTCACGATCTATCATCAAAAGTTTATCATGATAGTTTTGTTCAAAGACTCTTTTTTCCTCTTCATAGGCTCTTACCGCTCTTGGATCTCTCTCATAACCCTTTTTTGTAAATATCTTCACATCAACAACCACACCTTCCATTGAAGGTGAAGCATAAAGAGATTTGTTTACAACATGTCCGGCTTTTTCACCGAATATCGCCCTTAAAAGTCTCTCTTCGGGAGTAGGTTTTACCTCTCCTTTTGGAGAAACTTTACCTACAAGTATCATTCCCGGTTTTATATAAGTTCCGATTTTAACGATACCGCTCTCATCCAGATGAGAGAGATTTTCCTCTTTTATATTTGGAATATCTCTTGTTATCTCCTCCACACCGTCTTTTAACTCTCTTGCTTCTATCTCTTTTTCATAGGTATGAATGGATGTAAAAGTATCTTCTCTGATAAGCTTTTCACTTATGATGATAGCATCCTCATAGTTATATCCGTTCCACGGCATAAAAGCTACCATTATATTTTTACCTATGGCAAGTTCTCCGTTATCCATACTCGGACCGTCGGCTATAACCTCTCCACTCTCAACCACCTGTCCCATTTTGACAATCGGTCTTTGGGAATAGGTGGTATTTTGGTTCGTTCTCATATTTTTATAGAGGCGATAGTGATCTATAAAAGCACCGTTCTCGTCTTCACCAAGAATATAAATATTTTTATTATCAACTTTTTCTACAACTCCGCCTCTTTTGGCTTTGACAGCCTCCCATGCATCTCTTGCCACGGTTTTTTCTATTCCGGTTCCGACAACAGGAGCATCCGTCCAAAGAAGAGGAACGGCTTGTCGTTGCATGTTTGATCCCATCAATGCCCTGTTGGCATCATCATGTTCCAAAAACGGTATCAAAGAGGCAGCAATACCGGTAACCATCAAGGAGGAGAGATCTATAAGCTGAACTTTCTCTCTTTCTGCCAATACAATTTCACCGTTTATTCTGACCTCTATCAACTCCTCTACAATTTTTCCGTTCTCATCAAGTTTGGTACTTGCAGGAGCTATAACAAGTCCCTCTTCCTGTGTCGCTGTTAGATAGACTATCTCATCTGTAACAGTCATATCTTTTACTTTTCTGTAAGGAGCTTCTATAAAACCCAAATCATTCACTTTCGCATAAGTGGCAAGAGTATTGATAAGACCGATATTTTGACCTTCGGGTGTCTCTATCGGACATATTCTTCCGTAATGGGTAGGGTGAACATCTCTTACTTCAAATCCTGCTCTCTCTTTTACAAGACCGCCCTCTCCAAGTGCGGATAATCTTCTTTTGTGAGTTACTTCACTGAGAGGATTTGTCTGATCCATAAACTGGGAAAGCTGACCGCCCGTAAAAAACTCGATGATCGATGAGGTAATCATTTTTGAATTTATCAGATCATGAGGCATAAGTTCATCTATATTTCCGCTGAGAGTCGTAAATTTGTCTCTTATTGCTTTTTGTATCTTGACAAGTCCGGTATGAAGCTCATTTGCAAGAAGTTCACCTATGGCTCTTATCCTTCTGTTCCCAAGGTGATCTCTGTCATCTATATGTCCCTGTCCGTTTTTGACTTTTATAAGGTATTTTACGGTTTTTATGATATCTTCACTTGTCAAAACGGTAACATATTCTGGAACCTGCAGACCGAGTTTGTGATTCATTTTCATACGACCCACTTTTGTAAGATCATATCTCTCTGGATTGAAGAAAAGATCATTTACAAAAACTTTTGCCGCCTCTTTGGTTACCGGCTCTCCGGGTCTCATAACTTTGTAAATTCTTATAGCGGAGAGATCATTCTCATCCTCAAGACCCTCTGTCTGTTTTAAAAGTTTCAATGTTTCATGATCGGCTATAAAAGAGTTTATGATGGATTGATCAACACCGCTTGTCAGATCATTTGCAATCTCTATCTCGTCTATTCCGTGTTCTATCAGTTTTATTATCTTGTTTTCGTCAAGCTGTGTCAGAGCTTCATATAAAACTTCTCCGCTCTCTTCGTCGATAATAGGAGATGCCAAATATCTTTCTAATAAAACTTCGGCAGGATATTCAACATACTTTATCCCTTCTTCCAACAGGCTTTTGGCTTTTTTGTTTGTCAGCCTTTTTCTTGCAGCCAACAAAAGATTACCGTTTTCATCTTTTAGATCAAACTCTATCCTTCCGATAAAATCATTTGGATTGAAAGGTATCAAAAACTTGTTTTTTGATATTTTGATCTTTATAACAGGATAAAAAAGTTTTATAATATCTTGTTTACTGTATCCCAACGCCCTGAATAAAATAGTAATAGGTATCTTTCTTCTTTTGTTGATTCTGGCGTATAAAATATCTTTGGCATCATACTCAAAATAGAGCCAGGAACCGCGATCTGGTATAATCTGTGAAGTATAAATCAGTTTGTTTGAAACGGTGGAACTCTCTTCTTCTTTGAATATAACACCCGGACTTCTGTGAAGCTGATTTACAACAACTCTCTCAACACCGTTTATAATAAAAGAGATACGATCTGTCATCAAAGGTATGTCTCTTATAAAGATATACTGCTCTTTGACATTTTTTATACCTTTTTTCTCTCCGGTTTTATCATCCCTGTCCCAGAGAATAAGACGCATTTTCATCTTGATATAAACCGAATAGGTAAGACCTCTCTCCATACATTCACGGATTGTATATTTTGGTTTTCCTATTTCACTCTCCACATACTCCAAAGTTATTCGATTTTGCGGATCATGAAGCGGAAAAATTGATTGGAATACCTTTTCTATTCCGCTCTCTCTGTTCTCATGAACATTAATAAAATATTCATAACTCTCTTTTTGAAGCTGTAAAAGATTAGGGATCTTAATTTTTCGCGGGATCTTGGAAAAATCAACTCTTAATCTATTTCCTGATTTTAAACTGTTTAACATTAATCAACCTCGTAGCAGTTATAGTAATTTGTACAAATAGAAGGGGAATTTATTATAACCTAATATAATTTAGAATAAAAACCTGTTTCTAAATTATATTAAATTATTAAGACATTTATGACACAAAGAGGGGAAAACACCCCTCTTTTTTAAAAAGCAGTTATTTAACTTCGACAGAAGCACCGGCCTCTTCAAGTTGTTTTTTAACATCTTCAGCCTCATCTTTGGATACGGCCTCTTTGATTTTTGTAGGAACACTCTCAACAGCCTCTTTAGCCTCTTTAAGACCAAGACCTGTGATTGCTCTGACAACTTTGATAACATTGATTTTTTTAGCACCTGCACCTGTCAATACAACATCAAATTCAGTTTTCTCTTCAGCTGCGCCACCTGCGTCACCACCTGCTGCCGCACCACCTGCTACAACTGTAGGAGTTGCAGATACACCAAATTTCTCTTCAAACTCTTTAACAAGTTCTGATAACTCTAAAACTGAAAGATTAGAAATATACTCAATAACATCTTCTTTAGTAATTGCCATTTTTTTTCCTTTTTTTATTTTTTTTATTAAATTTTATACAATCAAATTATGCTGCTTCTTTTTTGCTTTTGATTTCATTAAGAGCAGTAACAAATTCTCTTTGAACGCCGTTAAATACATATAGAATATTGCGTAACGGTGCAGTCCAAGTAGATAGAAGCATTCCAAGAAACTCTTCTTTGGAAGCAAGTTTGGAATAAGCTTCAATAGCCGCCGCTTCAACAACACTGCCTTCAAAATAACCTGATTTGATTACAAATTTGTCTGTTGCTGTTTTGGCATATTTGGTAACAACTTTTGCCAAAGAAACGATATCATCACCCCATACGAACATATTCGTATCTTTTAGGTTGAGTCCTTCGATACCGGCATTGTTAAAACTGAGTCCTGCAAGAGAGTTTTTTATAACTCTTACTTTGATATTTTGCTCTCTTGCGTCATTTCTCAAAGATTCCATCTCTTGAACGGTCATTCCCTGAAAACCGCAGACAACAATACCGCCGACACCTTTAAACTCCTCGGTGAGTTCTTCGACCAGTTTTACTTTATCTTCTCTTGTCATTTTTCCTCCTTTCCGACTTCATCCAACAGGGCATCCCTCAAAGGGAGAAAGAATTTCGGAGAAAATTCTCTGTTTAAGCGCTTTTTCGCCCCTGTTTTCTTGAGTCTAAGATTAACTTTTTTTATATCTATTTTAATTCCATCAATTCCAGAACATCCAAATCCAGTGAAGGACTCATTGTCAAAGACAATGCGGCATTTTTGATATATCTGCCTTTTGCTGCTGATGGTTTGTGTTTGTTTATCGCTGTTATAAAAGTTTCAAGGTTTTGTTTTAATTTCTCGATATCAAAACTGACTTTCCCGACTCCGGCGTGAATGTTTCCTTTTTTGTCAACTCTGAAATTTACCTGTCCGGTTTTTGCGTTTTTAACCGCTTGTGCAACATCCATTGTTACAGTTCCGGTTTTGGGATTTGGCATCAAACCTTTTGGTCCCAAAATTCTACCGACTTTACCGATCATTCCCATCATATTGGGAGTGGCAATCAAAATATCAAAATCGATTTTTCCGCTTTGAATATCGTTGATAAGATCCTCGTCTCCAACGATATCGGCTCCGGCTGCTTTTGCTTCGTCAGCTTTTGCATCTTTTGCAGCTACCGCAACTCTCACTTTTTTACCTGTTCCGTTTGGTAAAACAACAGAACCTCTTACCATTTGATCTGCATGTCTTGGATCGACATTTAACCGCATTGCTATCTCAACGGTTTCATCGAATTTTGCAGATTTTAGATCTTTTATTTTTCCTATCGCTTCATCTAAATTATAAATTTTATCGTTTTCTACTTTTTTTAATAATTCTTGATATCTTTTAGAATGTTTCTTTGACATACACTTCTCCGCTTTTTTATTTGCTTCCACTTAAAACAGCCCGTGGTGGGGCATAAAAAATATTTTAGAGATTATTCTACCTCAACACCCATACTTCTGGCACTTCCTGCTATAATCTTGGCAGCTTGTTCTTTATCCTTCGTATTTAAATCAGCCATCTTTTTCTCTACGATATCCATCAACTGATCTCTTGTAAGTTTGGCTACTTTGTTTTTCAAAGGATTGTCCGAACCTTTTTTCAAACCTGCCGCTTTTTTGATAAGATCCGAAGCCGGAGGCTGTTTAGTGATAAAAGTAAAACTTCTGTCCGCATAAACTGTTATAACCACAGGGATATTAAAACCCATCATATCTTTTGTTTTTTCATTGAAAGCTTTACAAAATTCCATGATATTAACACCCTTTTGACCAAGTGCGGGACCTACAGGAGGTGAAGGATTTGCCTTACCGGCAGGAATTTGTAATTTAATTTCACCAGTTACTTTTTTTGCCATTTTTTTCCTTTCTTAACTTTTAAACGATTTTTTCTACTTGCGAATATAATATCTCTACAGGAGTACTTCTTCCGAATATGGAAACATTGAGTTTTAAAGTTCCGTGTTCCATATCATACTCTTCAACCACACCGGTAAAGTTTGCAAAAGGACCTTCTGTGATCCTTACGCTCTCACCCTCTTCAAAAGAGATTTTTGGTTTTGGAGAACCTTTTTTCTCCGCTTTTTCCAAAATGAGCTTTATATCTTTTTCACTCAAAGGAGTAGGTTTTTTTGACTCTCCGATAAACCTGCCCACTTTTGGCAGAGATTGAATTCTGTGCCATAGATTTGTATCCAAATCTATATGGGCAAATGCATATCCCGGATATAAACTTCTTTCGGTTATTTTCTTCTTTTTATCTTTTATTTCGATAACATCTTCAGTAGGTACTATAACCTCTTTTAACTGCTCTTCTATGCCCAAATCTTTTACAAGACTTTCGATAGCTCTCTTTACAGCCAGTTCACTACCTGCATAAGTTTGAATAGCATACCATTTATGCGCCATATATTTTCCTAAATTTATAAAAGTGTTTTAAGTGAAAAAGACATAATAAGATCTATCAATGCTAAAAACAGCGCTACTACCGTTACAACAACAAATACGGCTATAAAAGCATTTTTAATCTGATCTTTTGTAGGAAATATAACTTTTGCTAATTCAACTTTTGAATTTCTTATATAAGTAATAAGTTTTTCCATCTGTTTACCTTAATTAGTGGCAGGGTAGGAGGGACTCGAACCCCCAACACTCGGTTTTGGAGACCGATGCTCTACCATTGGAGCTACTACCCTACAAAATTTCAGACTCCAGAAAAATTCTGAACTCTGAATTTAGATTTTAGTCTCTTTGTGAAGAGTGTGTTTTCTCTCTCTTCTACAATATTTTTTTACTTCAAATTTCTCAGTATGCAACTTTTTATTTTTAGTTGTTGTGTAATTAATATCACCACATTCCGTACATTTTAAACCTATTTTATCTCTCATCACTAACCCCTAAAGATTACACAAAGGGAAAACCCTTTGTGCTAAATTATTTTGAAATAGTTGTAACAACACCAGCGCCGACTGTTCTTCCGCCTTCTCTGATAGCAAATCTTGTACCTTCTTCAAGTGCGATTGGAGCAATCAAAGAAACTTTTATTTTTACATTATCACCAGGCATTACCATCTCAGTTCCCTCAGGAAGAGTGATTGAACCGGTAACATCAGTTGTTCTTACATAAAACTGTGGTCTGTAGTTGTTAAAGAAAGGAGTATGTCTTCCACCCTCTTCTTTTGTCAAAACATAGATCTCAGCTTCAAAATCAGTATGAGGAGTTATTGATCCTGGTTTACAAAGTACCATACCTCTCTCAACTTCGTCTTTTTTAGTACCTCTAAGAAGTACACCGACATTATCACCGGCTTCACCCTGATCCATCTCTTTTCTAAACATCTCAACACCGGTAACAGTAGTTTTTTGAGTATCTTTGATACCTACGATCTCGATCTCATCACCTACTTTTACGATACCTCTTTCGATTCTACCTGTAACAACAGTTCCTCTTCCTGAGATTGAGAAAACATCCTCAACAGGCATCAAGAAATCTTTGTCAGTATCTCTTTCAGGAGTAGGAATATAATCATCAACAGCATTCATAAGCTCTAAAATTTTCTCACTCCACTCTCCTATTGTACCCTCTTTAGCCTCTTCAAGAGCTTTAAGAGCAGAACCTGTTATGATAGGAGTATCATCTCCGGGGAATTCATACTCGTCAAGAAGCTCTCTTACTTCCATCTCAACTAGTTCTAACAACTCTTCGTCATCAACCATATCAGCTTTATTTAAAAATACTACTATATACGGAACACCAACCTGTCTTGCAAGAAGGATATGCTCTCTTGTTTGAGGCATAGGACCGTCAGCTGCAGAAACAACCAAAATAGCTCCGTCCATTTGAGCGGCACCTGTAATCATGTTTTTAACATAGTCGGCGTGTCCCGGACAGTCAACATGAGCATAGTGTCTTTTCTCTGTTTCATACTCGATATGAGAAGTAGCGATAGTAATACCTCTCTCTTTCTCTTCAGGAGCATTGTCTATATTATCATAATCTTTAAGCTCTGCAAGACCTTTAGTAGCAAGTACTGCGGAGATTGCAGCAGTCAAAGTAGTTTTACCGTGGTCAACATGACCGATAGTACCTATATTAACATGCGGCTTGGTTCTTTCAAACTTTTCTTTTGCCATCATTTCCTCCAAAAAATTTTAAATATTCTATATTTCATCACAAAAGCTTTGGCCAAAACTTTAATCGTGGAGCTCATAGAGGGACTTGAACCCTCGACCTCTTCCTTACCAAGGAAGTGCTCTACCTCTGAGCCATATGAGCATGTAAAACATCTCATATTAAGGCTTTAGCGCAAACATCATAATTATAAATATGAAAACATTAAGATAAGCAGTATTGTAATATTGTGGTTACAACAGCTCCCAGTTTTCTTTTCTATAACTTAAATGGAGCGGGAAACGGGACTCGAACCCGCGACCCTCAGCTTGGAAGGCTGATGCTCTAGCCAACTGAGCTATTCCCGCATAAATGGTGGTGAGAGGAGGATTCGAACCTCCGAAGGCGAAAGCCAGCAGATTTACAGTCTGCCCTCGTTGGCCACTTGAGTATCTCACCTAAATTGTTGCGATTTAAGTCTGGTCAAACACTGTTCTTAATATGGAGCTGGTGAACGGACTTGAACCGCCGACCGGCTGATTACAAATCAGCTGCTCTACCAACTGAGCTACACCAGCAAGTGATTTTGTGAGCCGAAATTATAGCCCAAAATTTTTCTGTTGTCAAGAGTTTTTGGAAAAATTTTCAAATTTTTTTTGTTATAATGACGAAAAATTTTAAGGCTGTATAAATGATAAAAAATCTTTATGATGAAAACATAGCAAAAAAGTATGAAAAAGATCCCTTGAAAATGAGGATTTACACTTCAAGACTGATAGGAGTCGATGATAATCTTGTTTTGCACGGAGGGGGAAACACATCGGTAAAAACAGAAGATTATCTCTTTGTAAAAGGCAGTGGATGGGATCTCTCATCGATAGAAGAGGCTGGATTTCCGGCGGTAAGACTGGATGCTTTGAAAGAGATGGCAAAAAGAGAAAAACTGAGCGATTCTTTGATGGTAAAAGAGCAAAAAGAGGCGATGAGAGACAAAAGTTTTCCAAATCCTTCGATAGAAGCGATTTTACATGCCGTTATCCCCTGTAAATTTGTCGATCATACCCACGCTGACGCCGTCGTTACGATCACAAATACTCCAAACGGAAAAGATTTGATAAAAGATATTTATGGTGATGCTGTTTTGATCATCGATTATGTGATGCCGGGATTTATCCTTGCAAAAGAGATCTATGAAAAAACAAAAGGGATTGATTGGGATAAGATAGAGGCTATCATACTCTTAAATCATGGAGTTTTTACATTTGATGATGATGCCAAAAAGAGCTACGACAAAATGATCGATATCGTAAACAAAGCCGAAAAGTTTTTGGAACAAAACGCAAATATAACAATCAAACAAAAAGAGTATGAAGAGATACCAAATGATGAACTTTTGGAATTGGAAAAAGAGATATCTGTTCTTAGAGGAAAACCGGTAAAAGCAAAAATCATAGAAGATGAGACGGCAAAATATTTCTCTTCTTTGGAAAATATGCGATCAATCATAAAAAACGGACCTCTCACACCCGAACATGTCATCAGAACAAAACCTTTTCCTCTTGTGATAGAAGATGATATCAATCAGGCTTTAAAAAGATTTGTCAAAGAGTATAAAGAGTATTTTGACAAATTTGCAAAAGATGAGATCATGCTCGATCCCGCCCCAAGATATGCCGTCTATAAAAACAGAGGTGTTATAACCTTCGGATCCGATGAAAAAGAGACAAAAGTACTACAGGATATCGTATCCCACACGATAAAAGCAATGCTGAAAACACAGATGCTCGGAGGCTGGAAAAGTCTGAAACAAAAAGATATTTTCGATATGGAGTATTGGGAACTCGAACAGGCGAAATTGAGGAAATAGTATAACACCCCCATATAAAAGACACATTTAAGCAAATAAGAATATAATAAAGAGAAGTAAGAATAAGGGGTCAAGAGATGAGTAAAAAAAGAACGACATATAGCGCGGAATTTAAAGTAAAAGTTGTACTGGAAGTGTTGAAAGGAGAGAAGACATTGACTCAAATTTCACAACAATATAAAATATTTCCAAAAAGTATTATAACATGGAAAAAACAATTTTTGGAAAATGCAGAAATTGCAATGGAACCGGCAAAAGTCGTAAAAGAGTATAAAGAGAAAATAAAAGAGTTGGAGAAAAAAGTAGATAAATACGCAAAAACAGTAGGGAAAATAACAGTGGAGAGAGACTGGGCAGTGGGAAAGCTAAAGAGCTTGGACTTATTGACTAAGAGAGAGATGGTGAAAGTTCAAGCTGATATAAATATAACACCGTCAAGACTCTGTAAGATGGTAGGGATTAGTAGAAGCTATAAATACTATACTCCAAAAATCAATACCAAAAAAGAGGCTATTAAACAAAGAATAATTGAGATATCACAAGATGAATTTATGTGCACATACGGAGAAGAGAAAATATATAGACAGCTTCTGAGTGAAGGATATAAAGTTGGTCTTAATACTGTGTCAAGATATAAGAAAAAACTTGGTATTAAAGCAATAATCGCGGTTAAACCGATTTCCACTACAATATCTGATGATAAACATCCTAAATATCCATATAGATTAAAAGGTGTAAAAATTGATAAACCCAATAAAGTATGGTCAACTGATATAACATATATAAAAATTAATGGAGGAACTGTATATCTTGCAGCAATAATCGATTGGTATTCTAAAGCAGTGCTCTCTTGGAAAATATCTAATATAATGGATACAGATTTCGTAATGGATGTATTAAATGAAGCTTTATCAAAATATTCCAAACCAAAAATATTCAATACAGATCAGGGAAGCCAGTACACAAGTTATATTCATACACAAACATTAAAAGATAATGGTATTATTATTTCTATGGATTCCAAAGGCAGAGCTACAGATAATATAGCAATAGAGAGATTCTGGAGAAGTGCCAAAGTTGAAAGAATATATCTGAATGAATATAATTCTATTAAAGAGTTAAAAGAAGATATAAAAAATTATATCAACTTTTATAATTATCGTAGATTTCATCAAACATTAGATTATAAAAGACCAATGGAGGTATATGATGAAAAAAAGTATTTTAATTTTATATCAACTGCTGATTTTATAAATAAAAATTATAATTTATTACGAAAAGCAGCATAATAAAAAAAGGATTAAAGCAAAATGAAAGTTGTCTTGGCTTTGGGGGTGAATTATCTCCTAAGCAATTTTATCAAAATTAGCTTTTACACAAAATTGAAAGCACTATCGATAATCTTGCTATCATGATAAACAGTTTAAAAAGAGAGTTGAGCTAAAACCGTTCATTCCTCTCTTCCCTCCGTTAACCTCTTATTTTGAATATTTATCATGAAAACATCTCTACTTA
>Ga0256914_1001122_pt1 | contig 25335 bp, 26 predicted proteins | sample HulkmetaG_FD_191571 | JGI IMG/M metagenome (GOLD analysis project Ga0256914, IMG submission 191571) | Hydrothermal chimney microbial communities from Main Endeavour vent field at the Juan de Fuca Ridge, Pacific Ocean - Hulk | ecosystem: Environmental > Aquatic > Marine > Hydrothermal vents ... | reverse complement strand
GATAATGTCAAGAAATGTTCGCAATTTCCAAACTCCTCATGTTATTAGGCTGCATTTTGCAGCAACTCTTCACGCTTAATCATTGCCAGTTCCAGCTTTTGTGGTTGGATATAACTTCTTTCTACCTCCCATTCTTCAGTAAATTCCATCAGATAAGATGTCAGCAGTCTCAAATAAGACTCCCTACTATGGAAGATACCGACAACTTTGCTTCTGCGCCTGATCTCCTTATTGAGTCTCTCTAACACATTAGTTGATGCTATACGCCTATGATCTATAAAATTAAAGTTTAGAAATTGTAAACTATCCTCCAGTCCCTCTTCAAGACACACTATGGCTTCAGGGTATCTACTCTTATATTCCTCTATAAAAAGTTCTGCTTGTTTTCGTGCATCATCATAGTTCTTTTGTAACCATATCTGTTTGAGTCTATCTGAGAAGAGTGCTTTACTTTTAGGAGAGACATATGCCAAGATGTTACGCATAAAGTGTACTTTACACCGTTGCCATGAAGTACCTATAAATTCTGTTTTAACGCCATTTTGTATGCCTTGATGTGCATCTGAGACAACAAGGGCACACCTTTTGACACCTCTGTACCTTAGCTTCTTAAAGAAAGCTGCCCAACTCTCATTACTCTCTGAATAAAAAGGCTCTATAGCTAATACTTCTCTCCTTCCATCCATCTCTACACCATAGGCTATCATCATAGCTGTTGAAACCACTCTTTTATTGGAGCGTATCTTCTCATAAAGGGCATCCACATAGATAAAGGGATACTCTGATTGCAAAAGTCTGTTTCTAAAGGCTTTCACCTGCTCATCTAACCCTTTGTTGATAAAGGATACTTGTGTAGCAGAGATACCTTCTATACCCATCTCTTTGGCTAATCGTTCTATTTTTCTTGTGGATACACCATTTATATAGGCTTCTTGGATAATGCTTATGAGGGCTTCTTCACTTCTTTTCTTGGCTGTTACAAAAAATGGCACATATCCTCCTTTTCTTAGTTTGGGTACCATAAGATACATAGTACCCATTCTAGTATCAAACCTTCTTGGTCTATAGCCACTAAAATAGGTTTTTCTCTCACTATTGTGCTCATTTTTGTTTGCTCCTGTTTTAGCTTCCGCCTCTATCTGCATGAGTTGCTCTGTGATCCATTTTAACATTGCAAGCATTGGATCTTCGTCCGTCATAAAGTTTATCATGACACTTTTAAACAGTTCTCTCTCATCAATCTTCATTTCACTCTCCGTTTTTTCTCTTGAAAGCATATCATAAATGAAAATTGCGAACTTTATTTTACATTATCGTATAGAATTAAGAGGTTTAAAAAATCCATATAATTTCATTATATTTTAAAAATTTCTTTATGTTTTGGTTGCTTTTATATTTTCTTTTTCATCCTTTAAAAATTTCAGAAAAAAGACACCAAATATTGCTAAAATAATAGAAGTGATAAATGCAACTATTACTATCAAGGCTCTTTTTGGTTTTGCTTTGTCTTTTATATATGGGACTGTCGCATCGGTAACTTTGCTGACATTGTAGTACTCGTTTGCCTGAGATAGAACTTTCTTTTGCATAAGTGTTGCTATAAGATTGCTGATTTGAGTCTTTAATGTAATATCGGATGTATTTGAAAGCTCGTTTTTGTAATACTCTATTTTTTTGTTTGTGTCTTTCATCTCTCGATTTCTTACAGCAGAAGTCAACTCCTTTAAGTATATATCAACCAGTTTTTTACTCAAAAATCTATCCTGTGTGGTTGCACTTAGTGTTATAAGCCCTGTTTTTTTATCTTTATTTATAGAGATGATTTTTTGAAGTACCTTATAGGTATCATATATTTTTTCATCCTCTGTTTTATTATCTTCTTTTTGTTTGCTGTGAATAGCATCATATATACCGCTGTATCCGAGTGCAAATACCATATTTTTTCTCATAGCTTTTGGTGAGATTTTATCTGTTAAATTATACTTTTTTATAAGCATCTCATTAAAACCATAGTCTTGCAAGGTGGCTTTTAGGAGACTTGTTGTATCAGCATTACTTCCGCCTATGTTTATGCCGGCAAGTCCTGCCAAACTAGCCAATCCGCCAAGAGACGGTTTTGATTGTTCCTGAGGAGCAAGCAGCACGGATGATTTGTAACTGTTTGGTATAGAAAGAGTATAGATTATGGTTATAGTTGTTACAAAGAAAGAAAATAGGATTATCTTAAATTTATTTTTTGTTATGGTAACCCATAATTCTCTTAAATCTATCTCATCCTCTTCTATGCAGTTTTGATAATCTTGATTCATATTACAATGCTCCTACTGTTTTAAGTGAAGCTGCTGTGATAGCAAATTGATACAATATGCCCGCAACATCTTTTGTAAACTGCATACCCGTTGTGGTAACAAGCTTTTGAGGTACCACTATAACATCCCCTCTCTTTATAGACATTGTAGTAGAAAAGAATCCTGACTTATACTTTTTTGCTTCCCCGTTTGCATGTACAACATAGATGTTTGAGTCATCGGCCAAATCACTAAGTCCACCTGCTTTTTTCAGATAATAAACTATATCGTTACTGTTATATATGATAGCCGTAGGATTCATTACCTCACCCATGACAAGTACGGTATCGTTAAAAGATGGTACAAAAAGCTTATCTCCGTTTTTTAGAGTTAAATTTGAGGAACTTTTAGCAAATTTTGTCAAATTTGAATCAAGATGTATTGTTATTCTTCCTATAGGTTTTAGATTTTGTGCCTCTTTGGATAGAGAATCTATCATACTTGCAACTTCTGTAAAATTAGTGTTTTTCTTTTCTCCGGTACCTCTTGGACTATTGCTCATGATGACACTTCTTTGTCTTAGTTTGACAAGAGATTCCTGGAGTTTTTTTCTTTGAAGCTCCCTGATACTCTCTCTTGTAAATACAGCTCCATACAGAAAAGCATTTTTAGTAAAGCCACCGGCTCTATCTATAACATCACTGAGCTTATCTCCATCATCGATCACATAAGTACCCGGAAATTTTACTTGACCTGAAAGTTGTATTGTTTTTCTGTCATTCCAATCTGGTATCTTGAAAATTGTAACCTCATCAAATCTCTTGATCTTGAATTTTTTTGCATCTTTTAATGAGACATGTATATTTTTTTTCCTTCTTTTTCCGTTTTTTATATAGTATCTTATTATTTCACATTTTTGCTTATAGGCTCTTTCGGTCAGACCCCCTGCTGATTTTATCAACCCTAAAAGAGTTGTGTCTTTGTCAATCCTGTATTTTTTAGGAAAATTCACTTCACCTTTTATGATGGCAGTCGGTATCTGATTTGTACTGTAGTAGTCAAACAGATATACTTCTGCATAAGGAGTTAATTTGTAGTTTATTGCCTTATCATAAGATATGATTTTGATTTTTGGCATAAAATCTTTATTGCTATATGTGACAACCTTTATCTTTGTTTTGTCATACGGTGCTTTTATACCGGCTACTTCTATAAGATCGCTTACTTTTAATCCAGGATAGTACTGGTATTTGCCACTTTTCAATACGGGTAAACCCTTTATGATAACATAAGGATTGATTCTGCTATCAAGCTTGTTAAAAATATATATTTCGTCATTTGCTCTTAATTTTATATCTTTTTCACCCAGGATGATTTTTGAAAGATTAAAACTTAAAACATTTGTTTGAAGATCATTATCTTTTCTCTTTAGCAGTGCATAACTAAAAAGAGTATTGTCTAAAAATACACCATTTAATCCTACACTATCTATTTCTTTGGTCAAGATATTATGCAGACTTTCACCAGGTTTGAAACCTCTTTCTCCCGGTCTGACGACATTGCCGTAAAAGTATATATACTTTTTTTGTACAGCATCTATGTTGTAAACATACACTTTATCACCATTTTGTAGTATTTGTGTCCTAGAATTTTTATAGTCAATATTTTTAATGGTTATATTTTTGTTATCATCATATCTTTGTATCTTTATGCCATATTTGGAAGCATTTGGTTTAAGACCGTTTGCATATTTTATCAAGTCATACAGGGTTTGATTTTTCTTTAATTCATAAAGTGCCGGTCTATATACTGCACCTCCTATGGCTACTATCTTTGAAGCTTTTGGGACAAATACGATATCCCCGCTTCTTAATATTGTTGATATATTTTTACCTGAACCTGTCAGTAAAGCATATAAATCAACAATTTTATAAATTTTATCATCTCTTTTTATAACAATGTTTCTTACACTTCCACTCTTCTTTACTCCGCCACTTTGAATCAAAAGTGTTTTGAGAGTAGATAAAGAAGGAATGTTGTACACACCAGCTCCATACACATCACCTGTTAGTATGACCTGTATAGTGGTGTAACTAGATATATTTACTGCAACATTTGCATCACCAAATGCATGAGATAGTTCGGATATTATGATTTTTTTTGCTTTTTTGAACTCTAATCCTGCTACTGAAATGGGTCCAAAGTTTTCTATATTTATATTGCCGTTATTATCTACTGTAGCATCTATATTTTTATTTACACCACCGTATATCCAGATAGATAGAGTATCTCCCTTGTTAATGATATAGTAATCAGGCACCGGCATAGAAGTTGGATTTATGTTATTTTTATTTGTAAAAAAACTATTACTGAATCTCTTTAATTGTGTTAGTTTTATTCTGTTTTGTTTTGATTTTATAGATTTGATGATATCTGTATTGTTTTTATACGACAAAGGGTTTTCTTGTACTTTTACAAGTTCTTTGATAGTTGTATTCGTTATAGTTGTATCTGTATTTTTACTTATATTATTTACAATCTTAGTTGTATTATTCTTATTGGAAGTTTGTGTGGTACTATTTAGTTTTTGTATAATCGTATCTTTGCTTATGCCCTGCTCTTGCATCATCTTTTTTGCTTGAGGAGTATTTAGTAAAGCAGGGTTGTTTTGTATTAGATTAAGGGCTTCGCTCTTAGAGATATTTGCACCTAACACAAAACTGCTAAATATTAGAAGAAATGCTATCTTTTTAATCACTTAGTATCCTTGTTGTTGTATTTTGACTTGTATATTATCAAAATAAAGATTAATTTTATATATAATTGTTTGATTGTAAACAGTTTCTATTGACCAAATCTAATAAAATTTTATTTGAAGATTTGATACCGTACCTTTTATATCATTTGCTCCCACAATTTCACTAACAAGACAAATTCTCTTTGCTCCTGTTGTGATGATTTGTTCTAAATTATGTTTTTTTATACCTCCTATTGCTACAAAAGGAATATGTATATTTTCTACTGCCCATTTTAGATATTGCAAACCGACAGGTTTTGTATCTTTGGTGGTTGTTGGAAAAATTGGCCCTACTCCGATATAATCAGCCCCATTTTTTACAGCTTTTAGTGCTTCATCTTTTGCATGTGTAGAAACTCCTATGATTTTATTGTCTCCTATAATTTTTCTGACATCATTTATATCCATGTCGTCTTGTCCTATGTGGATTCCGTCAGCATTGGTAAGCAAAGCTATATCTACATGATCATTGACTATAAAAATTATTCCGTTGTCTTTGCATATTTTGGCAATTTCCTTGGCTTCTTTTGTCTTTTTCTTGATACTTTTATATTTTTCTCTGTACTGAATAATTTTTATACCGCCTTTTATCATCTGCCTTACACACTCTATATTGCTTTTACCATTGGCAAAATTTTCAGCTGTTATCCCGTAAAGTCCCAATGGTATATTTTTTTTCCTCATATCATCTCCCAATCTTTAAAAATAGGCTGATGGCCTTTTTGTTTTATAACTTTTACTATCTCTTGCACACTTCTTTTATCGCTTATATCAAACTGTGGAGTTGAAGTATCTTTGCCTTCATATCCGCCTACATCTGTTTTGGAGCCGGCAGATAGTTTTGTAGCACCAAGCCCGATTAAATTGTCTCTAAATTCAGCTCTTTCTCTTGTAGATATATTGATGCCTATCATTGGCATATAAAGTCTGTATGCAAGCATAATCTGTAAAAAAGTTTTATCATTCAAGATATATTTTGGTTCATAATTGCCTTCGGCATGATTTATTCTCGGAAGTGAAAGTGATATTTCACATTCAAGATATTTATCCATAAGATACTTTGCATGAATTGCACTGAAAAATGCCTCTTTTTGTATATCTCCAAGACCGAACAAAACCCCTATGTTTATAGCTCTAAAACCAGCTTTCGCACCTCTTTCGGGTGTGTCTAATCTATAAAAATAATCTCTTTTTTCTCCTGAAGTGTGAACCTCTTTGTATATAGTTTTATCATATACTTCCTGATATACCGTAAGAGAATCAACTCCTGCCTTTTTTAACTCTTTATATTCGTCCGTATCAAGCGGATAAATCTCTATGGCAATAGAGCTGAAATACTTTTTTAAAACCGTAACTGCCATTTTTATATAGTTTAAATCAGCAATTTTCTTTGCCTCGCCTGTTAAAATTAGTATGTGTTTTATGCCTGTTTTTGCTATCTCTTTTGCCTCTTTTTCTATCTCATCTTCGGTTAAATGTTTTCTTATGATTTTATTTTTTTTACTAAAGCCGCAGTAAGAACAATCACTTGAACAGTAGTTTGATATATATATGGGTATATAAAGTTGTATAACTCTTCCAAAATGCCTTAAATATCTTTTTCTTGATAAAAGAGCCATCTCTTCGAGGAAGTTTACAGCTTTTTTGCTTATAAGATTTAAAAAGTCAAATTCGCTGAGTCTATCCTTTGATAAACTTTTTTCAATATCATCAAATGTTACATTTTTTATGTAAGTTTGAAAATCAAATTTTTCATATCTGCATAACAAATCTTTAAAGCTATCAAATTGTTTAAAATCACTCATGCAAAAATCCGGTAAGCGGTGAGGATGCTTTGGCATATTTTGAAGTTTCAGCCATTTTTGCCAAATATGCTTTTCTGCCGGCTTTTACGGCCAATGAAAATGCTTCAGCCATAATTTCAGGGTCATTTGCATTTGCTATTGCAGAGTTTACCAGCACCGCATCTGCTCCCATTTCCATAGCTTCCGCAGCTTGTGATGGCTTTCCGATACCTGCATCTACAATGATAGGCAATGAAATATTTTCTATAATAATTTCTATCATAGATTTGGTTTTTAATCCCTGATTTGATCCTATCGGAGATCCAAGAGGCATAATAGCTGCCGCACCTGCATCTTCAAGTTTTTTAGCTATAACAAGATCAGGTGAAACATAAGGCAATACCGCAAATCCTTCTTTTGATAAAATTTCAGTGGCTTTTACCGTCTCTTCGTTATCGGGAAGCAAATACTTCATGTCATGTATAACTTCAATCTTTATAAAATTTCCACAACCGGCTTCTTTTGCAATTCTTGCAATTTTAACTGCTTCTTTTGCATTTCTTGCACCTGAAGTATTCGGCAAGAGTATAACATTTTTATCTATATACTCCAGCACATTCTCTTCGGGCATAGAAAAATCAACTCTTCTAAGAGCTACTGTAATCATCTGCGATCCGCTTGCTCTTAGAATTTTCGGTATCATATTTTTATCAGGAAATTTTCCGGTTCCCGTAAAAAGCCTGTTTGTAAACTCTCTATCGGCAATTTTTAGTATATCTTTTTGCATTTTATCCTCCCGATACGAATCTTAAAATTTCAACTTTATCGTTATCTTTTAATAATACTGTATCAAATATGTTTTTTTTAATAATCTCTTCATTGATAAGTACTACAACACTCTCTTTTTTTATCTCTTTTTTCGATAAAAACCGTGCAAGGCTTATATTGTGCTCTATAATGACTTTTTTACCGTTTACCCGTATGGTTATCATATTATATACTTTGCTCCTTTTGGAGATATTTTAAAACTGTGTTTTATTTGTTTTGTAACAAAATCTTTTGCTTTTCGGACGGATATTTTCATATCAAGTCCGTTGGCTATATTCGCTGCTATGCTTGAGGCCAACACACAACCGGTTCCGTGAAAGTTTGTATTGCTTTTTATTTTTTTATTTTTAAAACAGTAAAATTTTTTACCGTCATATAGTATATCTATGGCTTTTTTGCCAGGCAAATGACCACCTTTGAGCAAAACTGCCTTTGTTCCCATGCTGTAAAGTTTTTCGGCAGCTTTTTTCATTTTTTTTACAGAGTTGATTTTACAGTTTGTTAAAATTTCAGCTTCTTTTATATTCGGGGTAATTATGTCCGTAATGGGGATAAGCTTTGTTTTTAATGTCTTTATTCCTTTTTCATTTAGCAGTTTATAGCCGCTTGATGAAGCTATAACGGGATCCAAAACTATTTTGATATTATAATTTTTTATATATTTTGCTATGATTTTTATACTTTTTTTATTTGGTATCATGCCTATTTTTATTACATTGATATTGATATCTTCAAATAATACTTTTAACTGTTTGTCCAAAATATCTTCGTCTATATCAAATTTATCTTTTACACCGGTTGTATTTTGTATCGCAATAGAGGTAACAACATTTAAAGCATACAGATTGTGAGCCAAAAATGTTTTTGTATCCGCCAAGATACCGGCTCCGCTACTACCGTCGAGCCCGGCAATTGTTAAGGCAATCTTTTTTTTCATTGTTTATGCTCTGATATATAAATTTCCGGAATTATGAAAGAGAAAGGATATTTCGTGAAGAACAAACTTCCCTCCGCCGGCATTATCCGGATCAGGTTGCAAGTACTTGTGTACTTAGAGGGATAAAGAGGTCCGCACCTCTACTCTCAGCCGATTTTATCAGCTCTCCCAGTTTAATTAATGAAATTATATCTAAAAGTTTTTAATTTAACAAGCTCCTTTAGTGTGTAAAAAAGTTACTTTTTTAGAGCTTAAAATAAGGTATTAAATTAAAATTATTACTTTTTGATTTAAATCAATGCAATATGTATTTTAAATACTTATAATAAACATAAATTTTACAAGGAGGAAACATGACTTTTCAAAATTCAATAGAATTATTGAAATTCCATAGTGTTGCTTATAGTATTTATGCCTTGATGATTATCTCTATAGTCGCCTGGTTTGGATACAATTTAGCAAAAAAAGAGAAAGCCAAATCAATAATCAGAATCCCTTTTTACGGCTATATAGCATTTTTGGTTATTGGTGGAGTAGGCCATCATATCTTTACTTACAATACCATTCCGTGGGTTCAGGAAGATATGATGAAGGATCAAATAAAACCCGACAAGGTTTTCCATATACAAATCAAAGATCATAAATGGATACTTCCGAAAACACCAATGGTTGTTAATTGCGGAAAGCCCACTCTTTTTGATGTTACAAGCGGAGATCTTATGTATGGTTTCGGGCTTTTCAGACAAGACGGAACAATAGTTACCCAAATGCAAGTTGACCCAGGTCATGAAAATAAATTGATGTGGACATTTAATTTTGACGGTACATTTAATCTTACCTCAACAGAGTATTCAGGACCTGCACAGTATGATGAAAAAGGAAATGATTTATTATTTGTTAAAAATGCCGTAAAAGTTGTAGGCTGTGAAAATAAAAAAGGAGGCAATTAATGAGTTTTGCTGACAATTTAATAAATGGAACAAATTTTGACCATACAAAGCTTAATGCTTTACAAAAAGTAGCCCTGAGAGGCGTGGTAATGTCTTTTCTGTTTTTTGGTCTTTTGGCAATCGAGGGACTGATAATGAGACTTGTAAAGTTGGGGCCGACCAATCCTTTGCCGGATATGTTTTCTCATGCTCCCCACTTTTTTGCCATAATGACTGCACATCCGATTGTTGGAATATTCGGTTCAACTTATCAGCTTGTGTTTTCCGCTTTTATATTTTTAGTGCCATTTTTGGCTAAAAAACCATTATATAGCGTGAAATTGGCAAATGCAACATGGCTTCTTATAACCATAGGAACAGCACTTGCATGGATAGCATGTTTTCTTTGGCATTATGCCCCTTTATATACACTCTATTGGCCTCTTCCTGCAGATTTAAAGCAGTTTGAAGCAATAGGCGGTATTGTCTTTATAGTAGGTGCTGCACTGATTATGATCGGAACATTGTGTTTTATTTATAATATATATGCAACCATATTTGCAAGAGTCGGTGTACATAAAAATAAAACTACAAAAGAACTTCTTATAAGTGGTTTCGGTATAGACGGATTGTTGAATCTTTGGCACAAAATTACAGGAAAACCTCCATACTCAAAAGAGCCTGCTTTATCACTTCCCGTTGTTGCAATATTTAGAGGTACCGTTGATACTTTTCTTGATGCACTTGTAATTTTAAGTGCCGGTATTTTAGTACTTATTTATATCGTTTTTTCAGCTGCAGGACATTCTCTTGATGTGAGTGCTATTGATGCACTGCTTTATAAAAACTATTTTTGGTGGGGTCTTGATTTGGTTGCTGATGGTTTGGTACTTATCTATGTTGCGGGTTCTTGGTATCTTTTAGCCAGTATTATTACCGGACAAAGACTTTTTATGGAAAATGTAGCGCGTGCGGCTCTTATGCTTGAACTTATCGTTTCTTGGATGGTTTGGTCTCACCACCTTCTTGCAGATCAACCGCAACCTGAAATGATGAAGCTTATTTCCGGAGAAATGGTAACAGCATTCGAGCTTCTTACTCAAGGCTTGGCACTATTTATTACATTGGTAACTTTATGGAAGGCAAGACCTCTTAAAATGACAATGGAACTTAAGTATCTTTTAGGTGGTTTGATTGGATTTGGCTTGGCTGTTCCGGCAGCAATTATACAGGCTGATATGGGAATGAACAGAATTCTTCACAATACAACATGGATATCTTTTGCACACTTTCATATGGCTTTGATAGTTGGTCTTTATATGACACTTTACAGTGCCGTTTATGTATTGTGGCCACTTGTAACAAATGGTACAAAAATGTATTCATCAAAATTGTCAAATGCACATTTTTGGTTGTATTTTATAGGTGGTGTCGGAATGGGTGCTTTTGTTGGTATGGCCGGACTTCAAGGAGCCCTAAGAAGACATCTTTATGTTCATGGTGAATTTCATACACTCTTTACTCTTGGTGCCATTTTCGGCTCTATGATAGTTATAGCTTGGGCATTATTTTTGTATAATATTGTGATGAGCGTTGGTATAAAAGGACTTATTGGTATATTTTTACCGGCACAAGATAAAACCGCTTCTTACGGATTGGAACCGGAAGAGGCATAATTGCATAATATTTGGCAGTCTTTTGACTGCCAAATTGATATCTAATTAATATACGGGGAGTAATTTTGACAAATTTAAGAAGAGTAGCTCTTGAAATAAAAGATGTTGGATTGTATGATTTAATACTTCAAGATGTTCAAAAGATTGCCGGTAAAAGGAGATTGAGTGTTGAAGAAATTGAGCATATCCTTATAGATCATCCGGAAATTTTTGAAGAATATAAGCAAACAAATATCGAGTATAATTTAAGTAATATTCATTTAAAAAATATTGATACGGCTTCTTTAAAAGAGGATTGCAAAAAAGAGGCTGAAGCTATCAACAAAAATCTTGATACATTAAGAGAGATAGAAAAATACACACTTGAGTTTGAACACAGTTCAGTTTTGGTTATTATATTTTCCATAGAATTTTTTGTACTTTTTTCAGTTCAATATTTTATAGTATTGCTAAGTCTTAAATCTTGGCAACTGTATATATACGGGTTTTTTATGCTTTCTATAGTATTTGCCTGGTTATATGCTAAAAAAGAAAAAAGAAAATACAAAGAATTTAGTGCCAAATATGAAGAATTATATGTTCAGACACTTCAAATGATAGATAAAATGGAAGAGAAAGAGTGTATTAAGAAAGAAGATTTATGGATATTGGAGTCAGATGAGCATATCAAAGCTTAAGATAACTTATACTTGGGATAAAGCAACATATCTTCAAGGAAGCAAGAGTCTGTATGAAGATATGCTAAGACATTCTCCCAAAAGATTTGTCGGATGGTTTTTTATAGCACTTTCTCAATTTGGCTTGGTAGCATATTTTAAAAAAGGAGCTTTTGGACTTCTTTTGATATCAACTATTTTTCTGATATACTGGTATATATTGAGATGGCCTTTGAGAAAACTGTTTATCTTACATGCTTTTAAAAAATCGTCTTTAAAGAATAAAGAAATTATTATAGAACTCGACGATAAAAAAATAACTGTAAATGATATTTTAATACCTTGGAGTGATGTACAAAGAGTATTGCTGGAAGATAAAGGTTTTTTACTTTATTATAGAGATAATTATATATTTATTCCAAAGAGTGCTTTTGATGAGGAAAATGAAAAAAGTTTTTTAAATTTTATAAAAAGCAACTTGAAGACAAACATTGTAGATGACAGGTATTTAACTAAGAATAATCCAAAAAAATAGAATAAAAAGAAAATCCAACTATAACTTTTATTTTTTTACTGAGTGTTTAAAAAAGAAAGTCATAAATTATTTATGACTTTCTTTTGCTTCTTGAAGTGCTTGTATGAGTTCATCTAAGTTTTCATACGGAATGTGTGCTTTCCAGTCAGGTTCATCTATATCGCCCTTTAGAGATATGCCTATGCTGACTACCGGATGTGATTCTTTTCCATAAGGTTCATTTATATGTGCAATTGAAATTACACCTTTTTTCGTACCGGCCAATGTAAATGTTTTTATTATTTTGTGTTCTCCACTCATTTTTTCTCCTGTTTTTTAATTAGTTTAAATATTTTGGCTTGAATTTTTAGCCAATCTTTTTGGAGTGTCAAAGGAAATCCTCCATACACTCTGCCTCCCTCTATACTCTTAGATACGCCACCTCTTGCAGCAATGGTAGCAAAATCACCAATTTTTAAATGTCCTGCAGTTGCACTTTGACCTCCCATTACTACATTTCTTCCAAGTTCCGTTGAGCCAGAAAGTCCGACTTGTGAAACAAGGATTGAATTTTCCCCAATTTGACAATTATGCCCTATTTGGACAAGATTGTCTATCTTTGTTCCTTCTTCTATGACTGTTGAACCGAAAACAGCTCTGTCTATTGTGCAATTTGCTCCGATTTCAACATTATCTTTTATAATAACTTTACCGTTATGATATATTTTGATATGCCTGCCGTCTTTGGTATGTGCATACCCAAAGCCGTCACTTCCTATAACAGAGCCGGCATGTATACGACAGTTTTCACCTATTTTAGTATCGTTGTATATGGTAACATTTGGAAATATTACACAATTTTTACCTATTTTAACATTTTCTCCTATAACTGTTCCTGGTAAAATGATAGTGTTAGTGTCTATTGTGCAGTTTGAGCCGATTGATACATTTTCTGATATAAGTACATTTTTTTCTATAATCGGTTTAATATAATTTTTGTTTATCAAGCTTTTTTTGAAATATTTGCTTGCATAAGCCATATAAAGATAAGGATCATCACAAATAATCCCCACAGAATTTTTCGGAATAAATTTTTCAAATTCTTTTTTTATAAAAACGGCACCGGCTTTTGTTTTTTTCAAATCATTGATATATTTTTCGCTACTTATAAAACTTATCTCATGCTCTTTTGCATGTTCTAAATCATTTATGGATACAATATTTATATCATTTTTAACTTTTTCCAATCCTATTTGTTCAAGAATCCTGTTTAATTTCATATTTTTTAAATTTTCCTATTTTTTAATTTGCTCTAAAATTTATTTTGCATTTTAATAAAACAGTTAAAATATATCTTGTTTAATCTTATTGAATATAATCATAAATCTACTTTATTTTAACTATTTTGGAGTTTATCTTTCCATTGCCACCGAACCACTTCTTACTATATCTAACGGATTGTATTTTCCCATTGCATCAATGAAGTGCCCTACTCTGTCGCTGTCGTCCGCAACCATTACAATAATAAAATCTTTTCCCGCATTTGCAACAGTTCCGTTATATGCTTTCAAGATAGCATCAAGACCGTTAAGGTCTGCATTTAAAGGAAGTTTAACCAAAGCCATTTCTTTTTCGACAAAATCAACATTTTCAATAACTTTATAAGTAGGGATAAGTTTATGAAGTTGTTTGACTATCTGCTCTATTACTCTTTTGTTGCCTTTTGTGACGATAGTAAATCTTGAAAACTCCGTATTTGGTATCGGTGCAACAGTTAAAGACTCAATATTATACCCTCTTCCTGCAAAAAGACCTGAAATTCTTGAAAGCACACCATGCTCATTTAAAACTATAACCGAAATTACTCTTCTTGTTGTTTCACTCATGATTATTCCTTAAAATCAAGCATCATATTGTATAGTGTTCCACCTGCGGGGACCATTGGTAAAACATTTTCAAGTCTATCAACCACTACATCTATTATGGTAACCCTGTTGGCTTTAATAGCATCTTTTAGTGCTTTATCAAACTCCTCTTTTGTTTCAACCCTAAAACCAATACCTCCAAAACTTTCTGCAAGCTTTACAAAGTCAGGCTGCATAGAAAGATCTGTAGAAGAGTATCTTTTATCATAAAAGAATGTCTGCCATTGTCTAACCATGCCAAGGAAGTTATTGTTTAAAATGATATTTATAACAGGTATTTTACTTTCAACCGCAGTCATAAGTTCTTGTATATTCATCAGTATTGATCCGTCACCTGAAAAATTTATACTGATCTTTTCCTCTTTAGCCTTTTTCACCCCCATTGCAGCCGGAAAGCCAAACCCCATAGTTCCCAAACCCCCGCTTGTAACAAATTGTCGCGGGTTTGTAAAAGGATAAAACTGTGCTGTCCACATTTGATGCTGACCTACATCTGTGGATATTATAGCTTTATCTCCTAAAATTTCACCCACTCTTTTTATAGCCCATTGAGGTTTTATAACTTTGTTGCTGTCTTCGAATTTTAAAGGATGTATTTCATCATATCTTTTTAAAAGTTCAACCCATGGAGTGTATTTGTCTTTATCTATTTTATCTTTTACTTTGGGAATCATCTCTTTTATAACATTTTTAATATCCCCTACTATGGGAAGATCAACATTTACAAGTTTTCCTATACTGCTTGGATCTATATCTATATGAATAATTTTTGCATGTTTTGCAAATTCACTTAATTTTCCCGTAACTCTATCATCAAATCTTGCCCCTATGGCTATCATAAGATCTGCTTCGCTCATTGCCATATTGGCTGCATAGCTTCCATGCATTCCAAGCATTCCGAAAAGCAGTTTATGATTATGTGGCAATGAACCTCTTGCCATTAATGTCTCAACCGCAGGAATTCCTGTAATTTCAACAAATTCTCTTATGGGTTTTGTTGCACTTGCACTCATTATGCCGCCACCAAGATAAAATACAGGTCTTTTTGATTGCGCTATAAGTTCTACGGCTTTTTTTATTTGTCTTGGATTGCCTACATAATTTGGTCTGTATGTTTTTAATTTTATAGATTTTGGATATACGAATTCTCCGATTTGTGCAGTAACATCTTTTGGTATATCAATATGCACAGGTCCCGGTCTGCCCGTCCTTGCTATATAGAATGCTTCTTTTAAAATTCTCGGAAGTTCGTTTACATTTTTTACAAGATAGTTGTGTTTGACACAAGGTCTGCTTATGCCTACTGCATCAATTTCCTGAAAAGCATCCGTACCTATCATAGTTATGGGTACTTGTCCGCTTATAACGACTAAAGGAACCGAATCCATATATGCTGTTGCAAGTCCGGTAACTGCATTTGTGAAACCGGGGCCACTTGTGACGAATGCAACTCCGACATCTCCTTTGGCTCTTGCATATCCGTCTGCGGCATGTACTGCAGCTTGTTCGTGTCTTGTTAGTATGTGTTCAAAAAAATTTTGCTTGTATATTTCATCATATACATTCATAATAGCACCGCCGGGATAACCGAATACGGTTTTTATCCCTTCTCTTTTGAGTGCTTCTATGACCATTTGCGATCCTGAGAGTTGCATACGCTCTCCTTTTTGTATTTTGTAATTTATTTTTGGTCAGATACTTATAATGCACAAGATAAGTTTCATATATGTATCTTTGATAAACTGTATAGGTTATTGCAGATACCTATTCAAAGAGATGTATTATATCAAAACAATATTAATCTTATATAATTTTGGAATTTATCTCATTGCATTTATCTATGGCTATACCCTCTCTAAGTCCGTCATCTATCACAATAATTTGCTTAAAATCTGTAATTTTAAGTATTTTTTGCAGAATTGATATGCCGCTTATGATAAAATTGCTTCTGCCTACTCCAACCCATCTGCTTCTTTCATTCTCATCCATTGAAAGAAGTTTTCTCATTGCTTGATTTATATCATCTATGCTTAGAGTTATGCCGGTAATTTTAGTATGATCATAATGCTCATAATCAATACCAAGTTTAAATGATGCCAATGTTGTAGTAGTACCGGCAGTACTTACAAAAATTTTAGGTTTTGAAAAATTTGCATATATTTCATCAATAAATTTTCTTATCTCTTTTGTTTCGTTTTCCAAACTTTCTTTTATGTTTTCAATGGAGTTGTATTTTTGAGTAAGTGTTACTATGCCTACGGAAAAACTTTTTATAAAAGATCTCTCCTCTTTTTTTATATAAATTTCACTTGATCCGCCACCCAGGTCAAGCAGTAAAAAATCTTTATTTTGCAAACCCAGTTTTTTAAGTCGTTCACTTACGGCAAGTGCAGTATAATTTGCTTCTTCGGTTCCGCTGATAATTTGAAATTCAATTCCCGTCTCTTTTTTAATGGTTTTTAAAACTTTTTCACTGTTGGATGCTATTCTTAAAGCCGCAGTTGTAACCGCTACAATATGTTCATCTTGCATTCCGATAATTTCTTTTGCTTCTTTGATAGCTTCAATTATGTTCTCTACGGTAATTTTTTTAATTTCTCCACTTGTTTGCAAGCCGTCAGCTGTTTTTACAATTTTTTCATATTCTTTTACTCTCTTTTTTGTTTCACAATCAAATTTAACTGCTCTAAGAGTATTAGATCCAAGGTCAAATGCAACCATCTTTTTAAATCCTTTGTAATATATTTTGGTATAATACCAAAAAATAATATAAAAGGGGATAAGTTGAAATTAGGTGTAAATATAGATCATATTGCAGTTTTAAGAGAAGCAAGAAAGATAAATGATCCGGATCCTCTAAATGCAGTACCTTTGTGTGCAATAGCCGGAGCAAATCAGATAACTATACATTTAAGAGAAGATAGAAGGCATATAAATGATGATGATGCAAAAAGAATTATTCAAAATTCACAATTACCCATTAATCTGGAGTGTTCTATAGATCCTGATATTATAGAAAAGGTTGTAGAATTAAAACCTCACAGAGCTACAATAGTTCCTGAAAAAAGAGAAGAAGTTACGACTGAAGGCGGACTTGATATAGCTACATACCATAGCAGGCTTGACAGTGTGGTTCACTATTTGAAAGCAAATGATATAGAAGTTTCACTTTTTATAGATCCTACCATAGAAATGATAAGAGCTTCTAAAGTTCTTATGGTTGACTGGGTAGAGCTGCATACCGGACGATATGCCAATATACACTCTATGTTATACAGTAATTTAAGATACAATAAAAATCGTATCGGAGAGCTTGATATACAAAGAAGAGAATTGGAAAAAATGATAAAGATTGAGTTGAATAAATTGGCAAGTGCCGCAAATGAAGCAAATGAATTTGGTATCAAAGTGGCTGCCGGCCATGGGTTAAATTATCAAAATGTCAAAGATATAGTCGGTATAGAGCATATAGAAGAATTAAATATAGGACAATGTATTATTGCAAGAAGTATTTTTACCGGTTTTTTAAAAGCTGTAGAAGATATGAAAAAGTTAATAGACTGATATGATGAAAAAGATAGCTGTAAGTATCGGTGATTTAAATGGCATAGGTTTTGAAATAGCACTAAAATCTCACAAAATTATAAAAAAATATTGCAAACCAATCTATTTAATCGACAAAAAGATGGCTTTACAGGCTTGTAAGCTTTTAAAAACCAAATTGCCTGATGATTTTAAGATGACGGCAGTAGGTAAAAATTTTACCATCAAGCCGGGAATTGTCAGTAAAAAAAGCGGACTTTACTCATATATCTCTTTTAAAAAAGCTATAAAACTGGCAAAAAATAAAAAAGCAGATGCTGTCGTTACACTGCCTATAAATAAAGAGGCTTGGAATAAAGCCGGCATAAAATACAAAGGACACACTGAAGTTTTAAGTGATGTTTTTAAAAAAGATGCCATTATGATGATAGGGTGTGAAAAATTATTTTCCATACTTTATACACAGCATATTTCTGTAAAAAATATATCCGAAGAAGTAAAAACGGAAAAATTGTATAGTTTTTTTATAAATGTGCATAAAGCATTAAAAAATGTACAAAAGATAGCAGTTTTGGGATTAAATCCGCATGCCGGAGATAACGGTGTAATAGGAAACGAAGAAAAAGCTATAAAAAAAGCTATAAAAAAAGCCAATAAAAAGATAGGAAAAAAGTTGTTTTACGGTCCTTTGGTTCCCGATACGGCTTTTAACCCTCAAAATATAAAAAACATAAACTATTTTGTAGCAATGTATCATGATCAGGGATTAATACCTGTAAAAATGAAATATTTTGATGAAAGCATAAATGTAAGTTTAAATCTTCCTATAATCAGAACTTCAGTTGACCATGGTACTGCATTTGATATAGCGTATAAAGATAAAAATCCTTCGGTTGAAAGCTATATCAATGCTGTAAAAGAAGCTATAAAATTATCTCAAGAGTTATAGGGCAATGATCACTACCGGTGATATCGGATAAGATTTTCGCATCCGTTATATTTTTTTTTAAATCATCACTGACAAAAAAATAATCTATTCGCCATCCGGCATTGGTTTTTCTTGCATTAAATTTATACGACCACCAAGTATACCAATCTTTAATATCACCATTTACATATCTAAAAGTATCTATAAAACCGGATGAGATGAATTTGTCTATCCATGCTCTTTCGATAGGCAAAAAACCGGAAGTTTTTTCATTTGCCTTCGGTCTTTTTAAGTCTATTTCTTTATGTGCAGTATTGACATCTCCGCAAATTATGATAGATTTGCCTGTCTTTCTCAAATCCGAACAATACTCCAAGAATTTATTGTAAAAGTCAAGTTTGTATTGCAATCTCTCTTCACTCATTTGTCCGTTTGGAAAGTAAACATTGAAAAATGCAATATCAAATTTTTCTGTTTTAAAATGTATTTCGTTGATTCTTCCCTCTTTGAGAGTATCTATATGTTCGGCACTATCGATAAAATATGGCTCTATATCACAATAAACAGCTACTCCGTGTCTTCCTTTTATGGAGCCTGAATTTACAAATAAATGCTTAAAGTGTTTTTTAAAAAGTGTATTTGGTATTTGTTCTTTTGTAGCTTTAATTTCCTGCAAAGAAAGGATATCTATATTTTCATTATCTATCCATTTTAAAGCACCTTTTTTATCAATAGCTCTTATGCCATTAACATTCCATGAAACAAATCTGTAATTTTTCATCATACGATTAGTATATCAAAAATATATTTAAAAAAACGATTTTTTTTAAAGGTACTCATATTGTATATTTAGTAAAAAAGTGTTATTATTTCTTAGTGTAACTATTTTGTAATCAAAAATAATTACAATTTCAACTATCGTATCTATTGAAAAATAGATAAAAATGAATGGAGGATAAAATGAAAAAGATTGTTTTACTCGGTGCATCAGCACTTATGTTTACTTCAGGTGTGCTTATGGCTCAAGAAACTCTTAGGCTTATAACATGGAAAGGGTATGCTCCAAAAGCACTTATTAAGAAATTTGAAAAAGAGACAGGTATAAAGGTTAAAGTTACATACAGTAATAATGAAGAAATGATTGCAAAATTAAGAGCTACAAGAGGTGGGGGATTTGACTTGGCTCAGCCAAGCGTGGACAGAATCAGCTTTGTACAGAAAAAATTTCACATATATCATCCAATTGATTATAGCAAGATAAATGAAAATCAAATTACCAAACCGATGCTTGACGCTGCAAAAAGAATTAGTAAAGTTGGCGGTAAAGTTTATTCCGTGCCGTATATTTATGGAACTACCGGATTGATTATTAACAAAAAAATGGCTCCCGATGCAAATGACTGGTCTGATCTTTGGAATCCTAAATATGCAGGTCATATCTCTTACAGATTAAAAAGACCTATACTCATAGGTGCGGCTTTTGGAATGGGATACAATCCATTTGCTTTGTATAGCGATAAAGCTGCATACCAAAAACTTATAGACAAAGTTACAGCCAAACTGATAGAAGCTAAAAAATATGTAAAAACCTATTGGACAAGCGGTGATACTCAAAAAGCACTTGTTAGAAATGGTGATGTTTGGGTTGAATCGGGATGGGATGCTATAGGTTGGCAAGTACATGATACCAATAAAAATATTGATTTTGTCTGTCCCAAAAGCGGAGCACTTGGCTGGATAGATACTTTTGCCATTCCTGCAAAATCAAAAAATATTTCCGGTGCATATAAATGGATAAACTTTATCTTACAGCCTAAAAATGCTGCATATGTTACAAATCAAAGCAGTTATATGACTGTATCTAAAGGCTCATCCAAATACCTTAATGATAAAATTAAGAAAAATTTTAACAGATCATATTCTCCTGAAGATTTAAAAAATATAAAGTGGTATGATGCACTTCCGGAAGGTTTTGCTGAAATAGAAGCAAAAGCACTTGACAAGATAAAAGCTGCACAGTAAACTTTATTTATAAAATTCTACACCAGAAAAAAGCTCTGGTGTAGAATATAACATATAGTAAAATATTTTATGAAATTTTTTGCTATGTATTAAGGAGAATTGGGCATGAGTAAAATATTGGAGATAAAAAATCTTACAAAAGAGTTTAAAGGTTTTACTGCTGTAAAAGATGTAAGTTTTGATGTAGACGAAGGGGGATTCTTTTCAATATTGGGACCATCAGGCTGTGGTAAAACAACACTTCTTAGAATGATATCGGGTTTTACTCCCCAAACTTCAGGAGAGATATATATAAGAGGCACTTCCATGAAAGGAATTCCTCCGGAAAAAAGACCTGTAAATATTGTATTTCAAAGTTTAGCACTATTTCCCATGATGAATGTTAGAGAAAATGTTGCATTTGGATTAAAAAGACAAAAATTAAAAAAATCGGAAATTGATATTAGAGTTACAGATATGTTGGAGAGAGTCAGTCTTCAGGGTTATGAAAAGAAAAAAGTGACAGAACTTTCCGGCGGACAAAGACAAAGAGTCGCCATAGCCAGAAGTCTTGTTATGAAACCATCTATATTGCTTTTGGATGAGCCTCTTGGTGCACTTGATAGAAAATTAAGAGAACATATGAAAATAGAATTAAAACTGCTTCAAAAAGAGATTGGTACAACATTTATTTATATTACCCATGATCAGTCTGAAGCACTTGTTATGAGTGACAAAGTTGCTGTTATGAACAAAGGTAAATTTGAGCAGATTGATACTCCTGTAAATTTATACAAACATCCAAAAACAGCATTTGTTGCAGGTTTTGTAGGCGAAAGTAACAAGATAGAAATAAAAGGTATGAAAGGTGATTTTATCATCACAAAAAATGGCTGGAAACTTAAGAAAAAGGGATTGGATTTTAATCCGAAGGTTTTATATATAAGACCGGAAGCTTTTATACTCTCGCCAACTGATGATCTTAAAGACATAACAAGATTTAATGTCAAAATAAAAACTGTTTTATTTGACGGTTCAAATACAAAAGTGTCTGCAATTGAGTTAACAAGCAAAACCGAAATTCTGATATCTCTTCCTCAAAATGCCAAATTTGAGAATTTAAAAGAAGGTGATAATATTGAAGTGGGTATTAATTATAATAATTTAAAATGTTATTGAGGAATTCATTATGAAAAATACAGAAGGTTTTAATTTTACATTTTATTTATTGATTGTGCCGGTTCTTTTATGGCTTATTCTTTTGATCGTACTTCCACATATAGATCTTTTTATAAGTTCGTTTCAGGTTGATAGCGATACCGGTGGTAAAATTTTTACTTTTGAACATTATGCAACATTTTTTAAAAATAAAATATATTGGCTTACTTTTGTCAATACAGCCGCTTATGCTATAGGTATAACAGTTTTATCATTTATTGTAACTTTCCCGGTAGCCTTTTATTTAACAAAAGTAATATCTAAAAAATACTCCGGTTTTTTAACTTTGTTGCTTCTTATCCCCATATGGGTTGGAGAGTTGGTAACAGTATATGGATGGATGATTATTTTGGGAGATCATGGAATTATCAATGAGTTTCTTATGTATACAGGTCTGATTGATAAACCTATAAAAATGTTATATTCAAATTTTAGTATGGTTGTGGGATTGCTTTATTTTTCTATGCTTTTTATGATAGTTCCCGTTATGTCAACATTGGAGAGTCTTGATGATTCTCTTATAGAAGCCGCAAGTGATCTTGGAGCTTCAAAATGGACTATTTTTACCAAAATTATTATACCTTATTCCATGCCCGGTATCACCTCGGGAGGTATAATAGTTTTTATGCTTGTAATTGGAGATTTTGTTGTGCCTGATATATTGGGAGGGAAAAGCTCATTGTGGTTTACCGAGCAAATTTATAATGAATTTTTATCAACATTCAATTGGGGCGAAGGGGCAGCGTTTGGTTTTTTGTTGCTTGTTATATCATCATTTATAATATGGATAGCATTGAAGCTGACAGGTCAAAAGCTTGAGAGGGTCGGATCATGATACGCTCACTACCAAATTCACCATTGTATAAATATACATATAGATTTTATATTGTATGTTTTTTTATCTTTTTGATTATTCCTCTTGTAACAATTTCAGTTTTGGCATTTAACAACTCTGATTTTATAGCTTTGCCATGGAAGGGTTTTACTTTGGATTGGTTTTTTGCAAATACTGACCAAAGAACAGGTCTTTTTGCAGATGAAGATTTGATTCAGAGTATAGTTACAAGTATTAAAACGGCATTTTATGTTGCAACTATATCAACTATAGTGGGTACTGCAGCGGCACTTCTTTTTGAAGAGGAACAGTTTAGATTTAAAAGTTTGTTATATTTTTTAGCTTTATCGCCTCTTGTAATACCGGGAGTAATTTTAGGTATATCTATACTTATATCATCAACTCTTTTAGGAAGTTATCTTGAAGAAAAATTCGGTTGGAGCGTTGAATTTTTAAGTCCGAGTTTTTGGCTTGTTGTTTTAGGGCAATTCTCTTTTTGTGCTACTTATGTTATGTTGTTAGTGGGGGCAAGATTGAAAAAATTTGACAGATCGCTGGAAGAAGCGGCCTTAAGTCTGAAAGCTACTAGATTGGAGTCTATATGGTATATTACTATACCGTTTTTAAGACCGGCAATTATAGGAGCATTTGTTGTGGCATTTTTGATAAGTTTTTCAAATTTTAATACTACTATATTTTTAATCGGATCTGATCCTACTTTACCTGTTGATCTGTTTTCCCGTATAAAATACAGTTCAACTCCTGTTTTAAATGCGGTATCTTTTCTGATAGTAGTAGTCATAACCGTAGTTGCTTTGATAAATCTTTTTATTAGTAGAAAAAATTGAAAATAATTCATTTAAGCGATACCCATATCATTGAAAAGAGTAAAAAAAATTTATACGGCATAAACCCTTCTTTGAGACTGGAAAAAGCTTTGCAAAGCATACGGGCAAATCATAGCAATGCCAGTATGATAATCATTAGTGGAGATTTGGTGAATACCCCCTCAAGTAAGGCTTATAATACTTTTTGTAAAATTATCAAAAGATATGATTTTCCAGTATATCCAATCATAGGCAACCATGATGACAGGGATATGTTTTTTGATTTTTTTCCACAATTTAAAAATGATGGTTTTGCTCAGTATATTGTTGATATTGAAGAATTTGCTTTTGTGTTTCTTGATACCAATGTAAAAAACAAGCCGTATGGGCGACTTTGTTCTAAAAGATTGAAATGGATTGAAGAGACTTTGAAAAACAAGCAGGATAAAGAGATATATATATTTATGCATCATCATCCTTTGGTATCCGGTATGTATGAAATGGATAATACCGCCAACTTGAAAGAGTCGGATAAATTTTGGAATATTATAGAAAAATATAAAAATATAAAACATATAACCTTTGGTCATTTGCATAGAATTACACAAATGAATAAAGGCAATATCTCTTTACATTCTACAAAAAGCACTGTTTTTGAAGTAGCTTACAGACCAAATGAAGAAAGAGAATATTTGACAAATGAAGAAAAACCTACCTATGCCATAATGAATATAAATAGAAATTTTTTACTTATTCATCACCATGAATTTTTAAATGAAGATGATATTTATGAAGGAAATTGCTGATGAATATGAAAAAACTTTTTAAAGATAAAGAGCATCTAATTGCAGCACACAGAGGTGACAGATCTATAAAAGCCGAAAATACTATGGATGCCTTTAAGTCTTCGATTGGAAAGTGTGATTTTATAGAGCTTGATGTATTCTTTACCAAAGATGCTCAAGCAATTATTATACATGATGATACTCTTCTTAGAACAAGTGATGTAAATAAACATAAAAACTTTAAAAAACCATATAGAATTGCTGATTATACTTACAGCGAGATAAGCGAGCTTGATTTTTCAAGTTGGTTTTACAAAATAGATCCGTTTAAATCCATAAGCAACGGATATATTCTTAATAATCCCAAATCACAAAAAATTTCCAAATTATCTGATATTCTAAAGTTTTCAAAAAAGTATAACATGCCTATTAATATTGAGATAAAAGATATGAGCAATACACCTTTTGATACCATAGCAACAAGAAAGATTGCTGATCTTATCGAAGAGTATCAAGTAAAAGAATCTTTGCTTGTATCGTCATTTAACCATTCATATATAAAAGAGTTAAAAAGATATATTCCTGATATTTTAACAGCTGCTTTAGTAGAAGCAAAGCATCCCTCCAATCTTATATCTTATTTGAAAGAATTAAATGTTTTTGCTTATCATTTTGATGTAGGTATAGCATGTAAAGATATTATCAAAGAAGTAAATAAAAACAACTTTTATGTAAATGTATATACTGTAAATTCACAAAGATTAAGAGATAAACTTTTTAATGAAGGTGTCAAGTCTATTTTTACTGATTATCTTGAGAATATGCCTATGTAGTCACCCCTGAAAAACCAAACAATTCCCTAAA